>Ga0213919_1000734_pt1 | contig 13448 bp, 12 predicted proteins | sample McNCre317MG_FD_161056 | JGI IMG/M metagenome (GOLD analysis project Ga0213919, IMG submission 161056) | Freshwater microbial communities from McNutts Creek, Athens, Georgia, United States - 3-17 MG | ecosystem: Environmental > Aquatic > Freshwater > Creek | place: USA: Georgia | collected... | reverse complement strand
AGGTTTATGAAAATATCCAACGAAATCTACTCCTTGATTAATCTTACCGAGTCTCTTTTTAAATGGATGAAGCTCCAGCTTTAATTTCTCCTGTAGAAACAATTCAATCTTTTTAAAATAATTGTTAAGCACTTCAGAAGACTCATGAAGAATAATAAAGTCATCCACGTAACGATAGTAATATTTTGCTTTAAGCTTATGTTTTACGAATTGGTCTAACTCGTTTAGATAAACATTTGCAAAAAATTGACTGGTTAAGTTTCCAATAGGAAGACCGCTATCATCATCAGAGTGCCATAAGCTTTTATATGCCGGAACTCTGGCAAAAGCCCTTTTATCAGACTTCATGAAACATTTTTTCCTAGGGTCATGGAACACTATTTTCTTGGTTAAATCAAGTTGCCAAGGAACTTGAATTTTCTTTTCTAGCAATGAAAAAAGAATTGGTTTATGGATACTCACAAAAAAATTCCGAACATCGCCACCAAGATAATAGTGATCTTCTTTCCAGTTTTTTGTAATTGAGCGCATTCCCGACCACAAGGAGTCTGAAGCATCCATAGAGCCACGTAATGGGATACACGCAAAATTGTTTCGAATAAAACCAGAATAAAAACGTTCTTTCAGTCGATTATAAATCACATGATGGACTATTCGATCACGAAAGGAGGCGGCCCAAATTTCTCGAACCTTGGGCTGATCAACCACAAAAGCAATGCTTTCTCCAATCTCATATTGATTACTTAAAAGATCTTGATAGAGATCATACAGATTCTTTTCCAACTCAAATTCAAATTCAGTTGCATGAGTTGTTAGCCTTTTTCGTTTGCGACAATCAAAATAGGCAACCACGACTTCTTCAAAAGTTAACATATGCTCTCATGGTTAAAAAGAAAAAGAAGAAGCCTCATCTCCGCACACAACGGACTAAATAGCCATTATTCTTGTTGTTGTTGTTCTGGTTGCCGTCCGAGAACCGCTCGTACCACGCATTGTTGTTATTGTTCTCCGTCGAGGACCAATAGACTACGCAGGATAGGCGATCCAAGAAACACACAATGAAAAGAGCGATGGTTGTCTACTTGCTAATGACTTCGAATACTCAAAATCACTAACTCAATACCTCTTACTTAAAAGCCATATTGAAAATTGGTTGAAGCAATGATTCCAACCGCAACCATCCCGAGATATGAGGTCGCACACTAAAAAACGCCGTGGCATTTTCTATTCCGGCTACTTCTTCTTTTTCACTTGTGACAATACCATTTTTTTTACTTGTTTTTCAAGGTTGATTTTCGCCAACCGCTGGCTTGTTTGCTTAAAGATTCTGTCATTTCAACAATGCTGGCGTAACTTTTTGTTGGAAGAATTCTCATGTCGTGACTTAGGCGTACTAAAAGTTCAACAACCTGCAATCTCTCCAGAATCGCATCGATGTGACTTTTCTTATCGTCGCTAGAGTTCGCTCTATAAATTAGTACAATCAGTTCAATTGATTCATCTTTCATTTTCTGACCAAGGGTAAATTTAAACTCTCTTGGAAAATCTTTGGTCGCTACGACAATTCTTTGAAGTAATTCATAGGTTAATCTGTAAATCGGAAGATGTTTATATTGTGCCATTGTACCTTTTTATATTTGCACGATGTCAAATTTTCAAAAAACTATCGCACTTCGTGCGATAGAAATAATTAAATGATTGAATAATTAAATTATCTCCGCACACAACGGACTAAATAGCCAAGATTCTTGGAGTCGAAGTACTGGTAGCCGTCCGAGAACCGCTCGCACCACGCAATGATGTTACCGTACTCCGTCGAGGACCAATAGACGCTTCCGCTCACTTCAAAGTTTTTAACTGACAACTTGTTTGTATATAAAACATTTAACTCCGTCAGAGCTGGTAGGTACCAATCAGTCTTCCCATTCTCATTTAAGCTCTCACAGTACTGGGCAGCTACATAAGGTGCTCCTACGTCGACTAAGCCATTTAAGGTGTTACTGTTTGCCTTTCCAGTCGTGCTACCAGTAACTCCGGTGGTGAACCAATTACCAGTCCCATTATTCCAACTTAATCCCGATCTCGAACCAGTACAGCTTGAGCCATTCCATGTTTGACCAGCATCACATCTCGTTGTGAACATTTTTATATTTCCATCTGGGGATAGTCCCGCATAAATTGTTCCATCAGCACAGACAGTTCCAGGTGTTGGACTTGCGGTGCAATCTCCACCTGCCGTTGTCACGGTCCACACGCTTGCTCCTGATCCGACAATGATGGTTGTTTGAAAACTTGAACCCCCGACACTGTCGGCAGTCAGTCTTGTTTGAATGTATTGGTTATTTGTTATAGAGCTTGGACTTGATGTCCAACCTTGAATAACCGATGAGCAGCCGGCATCGCTACAAATCTGATACTGAGGGCTTCCTTGTCCTGAGATTGTCACAGGGACACTGCAGTTGATTCCTGTGACCTGAGCCGTAGTAGCTGTATAGAGCGTGCTGGCGGTTGCATTGGCTTCGTCCGCAAAGGATATGACGTTTGGAGTGGGATCAGTGCAAGCTGCTGCTTGGACGAGGTTCCAGCCGGTGCCGTTGCAGAATTCTAGAACGCTTGTTGTGTTATTGTAGCGGATTGCTCCCTTTGTAGTTGCAGAACAACTTATGCTGGTATTTCCGACAACCACTTCACCTGCAACTTGTAATGGGGCAACCGGAGTGGCTGTGCCAATCCCCACGTTCCCATTTCCTGTCACCACCATTTTTGGTGTTGAGGTCGTGGTCGTTCGTGAAAGTAAAATATAATTATTAACCGTCGTGCCACCCGTGATTGCGGCTGCAGTTGTTCCATAGGCTCCTCTCGTGAGTCCTGTAAATGTGGTTGCAGTTGTTCCTGAATAACTTATAACCTCACTTCCTACCAGCAAGGTTCCTGCTGCTGGATATCCCGTGGTTGAAGCTACGGTAAGAGTTGTATCTCCTGAAGCTGCTGCTGTTGCAGTCGTCAAAGTTGCTGGGGCGAATCCGCCCATCGTGGCGACGGCTGCATCCACATAGCTTTTTACGTATTGAACGTTCGTGACCTCTGTTGGCGTCACTCCTGTTGGGGTTTGTGTATAAAGAAAAGAAGTTGGTGAAGTGAAGCTAAATGATCCTGACACTGTTTGAGAGACTGCTGTCTTTGAGATGTAATCTCCATCAAGGTCATTTAAGAATTTTTGAATCTTTCCAAGAGCAGGACCTATTTTATCTGTGATACCTATTGTTGGTTTTACGGTGGCATTCAGTGAATAAGTTGATAGCGGCACATTTAAAACATCTGCCGCAAAATTCGCCCAGGTTTTATCACCTCTTAAATATAAAGCAGAATCAATTGAAGAGCTATATATCTTAGATGGGTTAATTGTGTTCTCTGCGATGTCGGCTCCAGTAATCGAGAGATCTGTGATTTCGGCAGAGCCTACGGTTGCCGCTCCACCCGCTCCAGCAACCCAATTTGTTCCGTTCCACTTAAGTACATCTCCAACGATTGGTGCGACGGTTGTAATGTCAACATTAGCAAGATCATTTAAACTCGATCCTGGAATTTTTAATCCACTTTTTAAATTTGGATAATCTCCTGGAACTAAATTCACTAAACCTTTTCGTCCATTAAAACTTGTGACTGATGTTTTTGAAAGAGCAAGCTTGCTCCAAGTATATCCATCGGAAATAATCCAGTCGCCAATCGCATAAGTTATTCCGTCGCCGGCATTAGTTCCCGCTGCTGAAACAACCCAATAATCTCCCGGTGAAGATAAACCAACATCAGGTAGAATTGTTGCTGGACTCCATGTGCCTTTATATAATTGAGCATCGATTAGTGAAGCTGGCTCCCAATCTGTTCCGTTAAACTTTAGTACTTGTCCAGACAAGGCTCCCATATTGGCAAGCATGGCTTTTGTTATACTTTTGTTTGGAAGACTGAAGATAACGGGAACTGTTGCTGCTGCATTAGCAGTTGAAAGAATCATATCAAAAACTTGACCAATTCCAACAGTCACGGCACTTATGCCGTTAGCAACAACCTGGGTGGCGCTTGAAGATTCAACGGTAAAACTTTGCTCAACACCATTTTTGACAAGTTTAACTTTATTGATCCCGTTAAGATTTGTTCCTGTCACAACGAGCTGATCATTTTCAATTTTGACTTGAGCGATAGTGAGACTAAGAACTCCCATTTGCTTATTCTTTGAATTGCTCATGAGAGTAACATCTATTCTACCTTTAGCAATGCAACCAGACAGTAAGCATGTCAAAAATAAAAAATGTATTAGTTTAGATGATGCTTTCAATGTTACGACCTTATGATGTGAGTGAGTGAGTGAGTGAGTGAGTGAGTGAGTGAGTGCAATAGCATTGCCAATCATTCCATGATTTCTCGAGAATTTATTTTTTTCGAACAATTTCATAAGAAATCCTTAGATTCAAAATGATGATAACTCTTATCTATTATCAGTCCTTTCCATTAAATATTCTATATTGGTTTAGTCCTCATTAGAAAACGGGAACATATTGCCGTAAAGCAAAACTTAAAGGGCAAGTATAGTGATAAAAATGCCCATCGAATTGGACGGCCATCACTTAAGTGCTTAATAAGTTGAGGGTTTAGCTCATATTGTTTACTGCCCGTCTAAATTTGTCTATGTAGAGATAAGCCCTAGTGATTTAATAAAAGAAAGAATAGTAAATGAAGCCTAGGATTGAAACCTAGGCTCACTAAATAATTTAGAGATTCAGAAGAAGAGAGTTCACAATTTTCAATTTTTCTTCAGAGAGGTTTTTCATTTTTTCATTAGCTGATTTCAAAATTTCATCTCTTAATATTTCTTCATGCATTAGTCGATTAAATTCACTCATGTTATGTCCATAACTTTCAACAATAAATTTTATTCGATCATGATCGAGTGTAATTCGTCCATTCTCAATGTGCCCAATACTGGGACGAGAATAACCACAAATGAATGATGCTTGATCTTGAGAAAAATTTTTCATTTGCCTTAAAATCTTTAAAACTCTTACCTCTTTTGTGATCATTCGCTTATAACTTCTTCGATCACTGTTTGAAAAAACTATTCTTTGTTTTTTACTAATTCCAATTCCTTTTCCTCTTTTTATTTTTTGATAGTCTTCATCAGTTAAGTTAAGTGCCTGAAGATAATTTTGAATCTTCTTCTCGTCAATATTTGCCCCTCCTTTCTCATATTTTTTGATGGCCTCAATACTTAAATTAAGACGTCTGGCCATCTCAATACGAGTTACCTTCATCATCTCTCTTGCTCTCCTTAATGCTTTTGCATGAGAGAGATTCATTTTTTCTTTTTGCGTCGCTGGTTGCATTTTTACCTCCTAAAAATGATGTTACTGCTAGCGTCCGCTCTCCAATTAATTTCCAATGGTTATTCCTTCAAAATGCCACTTTTCAAAAATAAAAAGGGGTACGATTTTTTAAGGGGTACGGTCATAGCCAAATAAATAGCCAGAAATAGCACCCCAGAGAGACTTCTAGAGACTTTGACCGTGACTACAAAAAAGGCGTATCTATCAACTCATTGATACTGTTAAATTTTTGATTTTATGTAGTTAGCTATGAGGGCATAAAAAAAGCCGAATCGGAATTCGGCTTACATTTTTATTATCAGAAATTTGGTGGACGTCGCGATACAACAGGCGAACCACCCTATCCTCACGATTTAATTCACATTTTGATCAAAACAAAAGACCGAATTATTGAAGTATGCGCTCCTCTTTATGAGAAAGGCCTCTCACTAAGAGAAGTTGAAGAACAAACTGGAATTTCAAAATTCACTATTCTTGACACACTTTCTAAGCACGGAACACCAATAAGAAATTACGTCACTGGCAAAAATGTGCCTAAAGACTGGACAAAAACAAAGCATAGCGGGCACCCTCCTTTCGGTCGGACTTACCTTGATGGCAACCTTGTTATGGACCCAAAAGAACATTTAATTGCCAGAAGAATTCTAAGGCTTCACCAATCCGGTAAATCCAACCAAACAATTGCAGACAACCTTAATGCCAAAAAAATCCCCACTCGTAAGGGCGGTCAATGGTCTAGAAGTGTGGTTCGCACCATTATCATTAGAGAGAATAAACTTAATCCTTAGGAGGATGACATGGACAAATTAATCGCAATCGCCGCAACATTGGCCGTACTAACCGTAGCAAGTGGGCAACTTCCCAAAGTCCTTCACAAACTACATGTGACCCAATTACAGCTCATCAAAGATTCACAATCATCGACTTGGGGCCAAGCGATGTTGTTACCGAGCAAATTAAAACTTTAGTGCCATACGTTTGAACACTCATGGATTTCAAAATATCTCTCATGATGTTTCTTTGAATTTATGTTCGCTCCGTCATTACGCTGTTTCGCTAATTTGGGGGGCCAAGTCACTCTTGGATAAGGACTCAACAACAAACAATGACTTATAGCTATTTAAAGAAAATTATATATTTATTTTGAATACTCGACCTTGACACTTTCTTATTTACTCCCAAATTAAAATATAAAAGGGAGTACTATGTCTGTTACTCACATACCAGAAAAAATCAAAATTATCCTTTGGGGAAAAGCGGCTGGCCGATGTCAATATAAAGGGTGCAATGAGATTTTATTTCGTGACTCAACCACGCAAGCAGAATTTAATCAATCTTACATAGCGCATATAATAGCTGACTCACCGAATGGACCAAGAGGCCACGCAACTCTTTCTGAGGAATTAAAAAACGATATATCAAATCTTATGCTTCTTTGTGATGTTCATCATCGGTTAATTGATAAAGGAGACGTTGATGGTCATCCTACCGAAAGACTAGAAAAAATGAAAAAAGATCATGAAGCGCGAATAGAGTTACAAACTGACGTGCATGAAGATATGGAAAGTTACATAGTCTTATATGGAGCAAACATTGGCGGCCATACAAGTCCACTTAATATTAAAGAAGCACGAACTGCCATACTTCCACATCGCTATTCAACTCCTCATCCAATAGAAATTGGTTTTAAAAATAGCGCTGCTCAAGATGATAGCGAACAATATTGGCAACAAGAAATACAAAACCTAAATGTTCTTTATAATAATAAAGTAAAAAACTTAATCGATTCTGGACACATAAAACACCTCTCCGTTTTTGCTCTTGCTCCTCAGCCATTATTAATTGAACTTGGTAGGTTGCTTGGTGATATCAATAAGGTGACCACACACCAAAGAAGAAGAGAGCCATCCACATGGCAATGGAGTATGGAAGATTATTCAGCCGATTATCAAATTTCAAAGCCTAGCAAAAACCATAAAATCGTAGCTCTTAATCTTTCATTAAGCGCTACGATTTCAGATGAAAGAATAATCAATACGCTTGGAGAAGAAATTTCAATTTGGAAAATTTCTTTAGAAGCTCCTCACAATGATTTTTTACACTCACCGAGCCAACTATCTCATTTCAGACTAACGATGAGAAAATTAATGAATGAAATAAAGCTTAGTCACGGACAAGACACTGAATTAAATATTTTTCCAGCCGTTCCAGCATCGGTTGCTATTGAGTGCGGAAGAGTATGGATGCCTAAAGCAGATATGCCGTTACATATTTATGAACAAAATACAAAACGTGATGGTTTCTTTAAAGCACACACAATCAGAAACGCATAGGAGCAGTAATGAAAGACTTGAATCTTGAACAATTAGATTTACTTTTTGATGAAATTTATCAAAACCTAGATGTACCAAAAAGCTTAGTTAAAGAAGCAGATTTAAAATATGAGGAACTTAGTACATGGCTCAAGCAAGATAGTGAAAAAAACTTTAAGAGCAACTCGCTGCTTTATCCTCAAGGATCTAATCTGTTGGGAACTTGTGTTCGAGCTGTGAAAAGCAGTGATGATTTTGACTATGATCTTGTATATGTAAGAGAAATAAAAAAAGAAAGTACGACACAGAAAGAATTGAAAACACAAGTTGGAGATCAACTCAAACGATATCTTAAACACCAAAAGGAAAGTAACTCTCCCGAAATTCCAGAACTAACTGAAGGAAGTCGTTGTTGGACACTAAAATATGGAAAAAAATTTCATATGGACATATTGCCAGCAATTCCTGATCTTGAAGGCAGTTACACCGCGAATAAAGAAGACGGAATATACATTACAGATAAGGAACTTCGTGAATGGTGCACAAGCAACCCAAAAGGGTACAACATGTGGTTTAGAGCGCAAATGAAAGAACAAATTAACGAAGAACGAATAAAGCTTGCGAAGGCTTCGCACATGGAAGTACAAGATATTCCCGAACATGAAGTAAAAACTATTTTACAAAGAGCTATTCAAATATTAAAAAGAAATCGTGATCTTACTTATGAAGGCCATAAAGATAACAAACCAATATCAGTGATTATTACAACGCTTGCAACTCATTCTTACAGAAAAACTTCTAGCTTATATCAAGCTCTTCAAGATATTTTAACAAACATGGAAAGTTTCATTACACGAAAAAATGGTGAAGATTGGGTAACTAGCCCAATAAATGCCAATGAAAACTTTGCAAATAAATGGAATGAATTTCCAGAAAGGAAAAAGGCATTTATGGCATGGCTTAGCTCTGCAAAGGAAGAATTTTTAGGACTAGAAAAACAAGGAAGTGCTATTCAACTTTCGGAACGCCTAAAAAAATCATTGGGTGATGACACAGTTACGAGTGCACTTAAAAAATTTGAAGAAAGAACCATTAAACGTGCTCTCATTACAAATGCTGTTAATTCTGTAACTACTCCAACAAAGCCTCATGGACATTTTTGATGTCCCCTTCGAGTGTCGCAATTAAAGATGTAAGGGATAGCTTAAATTCATACCCCAAGCTATCTCTCTTTAGTAATCAGAACGTGTATTTCATTAAAGGCACTTGGGAAGTTACTTTCAATAATATCGTTATTGAAGAATACGAAATTAAAATCGAACTATCTGAAAAATATCCAGAAGAACTCCCTTTGGTATTTGAGCTGAGTAATAAAATTCCCAAAAAAGCAGACAGGCACATAAACCCCAAAGGAAACGCCTGTCTTTTTGTTGATGATGCTAGATGGGAGATTTGGCCAATAGGTAGTTCATTTCTAAATTTTCTTACAATCCCTGTTTCTAATTTTTTTTTATGGCAAGTGTATTTCGCCGAATATAACCAGGCTCCAGAATGGGGAGAAAGAGGGCACGGGGAAAAAGGAATTATTCAGTAATACTTGGAAAAATTTGAATTAAATCAAAACAGAAAAGCTCTTAATCTTTTATCAGCAGTTAATAATACTGGGCCCCTCAAAAGGCAGTGCCCTTGCGACAGTGGTAAAAACCTAGCGGAATGTCATGGAACTATTATTGATATATTGAAAAAAAATGCTGATAAAAATAGAATTCGCTTAGCAATAAATATCTTTCAAAAACACGTTTCTCAAGAGTTTTTTATTTTAAATATGAAATATTATCAGTTCGTAAAAAATATTTATTCTAAAAAACCTTTTAATCTACCAACGTAACAATACAGTGGCAAAAAATCCAAAATTCGGAAATAGCATAGCATGGGCACATGGGGTGACGGACATATTACTAAAGGCTCATACGAGCTACGTCTCTATTCAGAACTACCCAAATCAAATAATGCACGTAGAACCAACAATAAACAGCACTGAGCAGAGATACCACCACTAAATGAAGTCCTAGGACTGGAGATATCCATTTCATGGAAAATCGCTCGTATTAATGGGAATCAATGAAAGAAGATAAGGCAACTTTTTAAGCTTTGGTATGGAGCAGGTTAATCGGGCCGAGTTGCCAAACCGACTAGAAATATCTGACTGGCAAATTGGGAGGGCCCCTCTTGTCACTCTAAGACTAAGGAATCAACAACAATCAACAAGTTAGAACCATTAGATAAGTACTCAAGTAATCATAAAGAAAAGTCGATAATTATCTATGAAACTTGTCTTATTCATTCTGGTATTTCTCTCATTTTCAGCACAAGCTGAACGTTATGCTGTAATTGTTAATGGTGGAGATGATGGTCTGCTGAATAGTAATACTCCATGGTTAAAAGAATCCACAGAGAAAATTTATGAACAATATCGCTCCCGAGGATATAAAGTCATTGTTATAGAGGCCGAGAAAAAAGAAGGAAGTCAAACTTTTAAAGATCGTTTAGCTGAGTTTAAAAATGTAGAATCGCTCGATTTGGCATTTTTAGGTCATGGTGCAGTTTTAAATGCCGGTGTCACGACATCAAGCGGAGAAAAGCTAGATTCTGAACTAAAACGTTTTCCCTATAGTCATCTTCGCCCAGATGAGACTGAAAGAGCAGATGTTGAAAATTTAAATAGCGATATACATTTTGGCTACGTGATGGTCCCTGCTGGAGATGAGCAATCAGACTGGCGCAAATGGATTGGAATGGGAGATCTGCATGGAGCTGTTTCCAAGCTAAAATATGCTAATCCGAAAATGCAAACAACGATCCGCTCTCTAAATTGTTTTGGTGGAAATGCAATTCGCGCCATGGAATCAATTCCCGATGTACAAGTTTATTCATCAAGTTCAGCTTTTCATTCAGCGATTTCACTTTCGAAAGGTGATGTTTTTTCTTTTACGACGACAGACTTTATGAGTCTCTTTACTCAAGAACTTGAAACTGGAAAAACATATGGTGAAGCCGATGTTGTTGCTAAGAAAAAATTTCTTAATAACCAATTGAACTATTTGGATGTTGCTGCAGCAAAAAGCTTTAGTAGTTTTGATTCATTTTTTGCTATTCCACTTTCGAGTATGGAATCGCATTTTAAAGATGAATGTTTAGGAAAACCTCGTGCAATGGATTTAATTTTTTGCCAGAATCCACCCGAAAAAAATGAAGCTCAATTACTTAGTCGTCAAGTTGCACAGACGATGGTTATTCCGACAATTTTAGAACATATTGATTTAGAGAAACGCTATCTTGAATCTTTGAAATCACATGGATTTTGTAATGGAGATTCAATCACTTTGCCCTTGTCTTTAGTCGAGAAAGGAAGAGATGCCATTAAAAAGTTAGCTCAAACATCAGAAGGCTCTTTAGAAAGCTATTTAAAGGGCCAGATATCACAGATTTCTTCTGCAAATACCTTAGATGAGTTTCAACAATTTGATGCAGACAGAGCAGTATCTTTTTTGCTTCCTTTCGAGAAAGATAATCCTAAAATTGTAGCAGATCGTTTAGAAATTTTACCATTATTCAAAAAGAACGAAATAGATAAAAGAAAAAGATTATTGGAGAAATGGCAAAACGATAAATTTAAACAAGATCTCAAAGATAAAATGTCTAAACTTTCCGAAGGAGAGCAAGATAAAAAATGCGTAGCAGATCTAGCCGCATGTGATATTTCGGAGTTGGTCGCAGAGTGGAGCGAGTATTTGCAAGATTATCCAATAAAACCAGCAAATCTTCTTTCTAAATATTCTTCAGCAGGTGAGAGTATTTTAGAAGAAAAATGCCCAGCTTTAATCTCACCTACCAGAAATGTTAATGCACTTAAATTGCAACTCGACTGTATTTACAAGCTTTCAAAAAAATCTCCACTTGAAGCGCTAGTGGCCTTGAATGGTCTTAGAAAATCTCGCGAAGGAGACAATTCGAAACTTTGTGCTCGAATAAAAAAAGAGGAAACACTGTTAGAAAAAGTTGAGATCTGTGCGAAAAATTCTTCAAAAATAGAATCTGATACTTTTTGGACCTACATGCTTTCTTTAAAAAGATAGCAACTTCGATCACCTTGAGTTCTAAACCACTAGGTTCATTCTCAATTGGCATATTAAAATATAAGCAGAAAACAAATGGCCATCGACTTAAAAAATCGACGGCCGTTTTACTTTTATCTATCGCTCAAGTTCAATGCGCCCATCTTGGCTTTCAAAATCGAAAATTTTTCCTTGATAAACGCTGCCAGTTACAACCTTGCTTGGATCAAATGAGTTTTTATTATCAACTTCTAACTTTGGACTAAGCGCTTCAGCTAAAGCAATGTTTTTAGCATTGACTACGGCTTCCGCTTTCATTGCTCGTACTTCAGCGCTAACCGCACCAGTAGAGCATTTTGCAATCCTAGCAATCTCTCGATAAGTCATTTTACTAGAGAGCAATTTTCTTATAAGATCGCTATCACGCATTTTAATGCGCCCTATGTGAATTCCCTTCGCTTTCGCATTTGCTAGACCATTGCGGACTCTTTCGGCAATTAAATCTCGCTCAAGCTGGGCCACTGCTCCTAAAATCGTGAATACTGCCGACCCAAGTGGAGTATTTGTATCAATATTTTCAGTCAGTGAAATAAAACCAATTTCGAGCTTCTTAAATTCCTCTAAAGCACGCAGTAAATGAGTCACACTTCTAGCGTACCGACTAAAACTATACACAATAACTTTAGCAATAAATCCATCGCGGGCATCTTTCATCATTCTATCAAGAGCAGGTCTTGATTGTTTAGTCCCAGATTGATTCTCATCCTCATAAATTACATAATCAGTGATACTGTTTCTGGTACAATAATCTCTTAATGCTCTTACTTGAGATTCTAATCCTGTAATTTGGTTACCTGTACTTACTCTGACATAGAGTCCGACTTTTTTCTCCATTAGCTCTCCTTTTGAAAATCAAAAAGATCGCGCAGTTATTTTTTTCAGGTTTTCAGAATTTTACTTTCAAGTTTGGCTCGCAATAAATAAAAACAAATTGATATGCAATATATAATAAGGTTAACAGGATTAAGAAATACAAACCCAAGCTCTGAAATAGCATAGCCTGAGTACATCGGATGACGGACATAGCGATAAAGGCCAGTGCGAACGACACCTCTATTGGCCGGAGAAACACCGAAGGAGCCACCTAAATCAAATAGGGCCAGCGTTGATATAGCAAAACCAATAATTGCAAGAATTGAGCTTACTAAGCCCGCTTGAGGTAGTGGCTGCATAGAGTTCAAATAAATAAATGGGCACGCACTTGAAACATAAGCGAGCACTTCACTCAAACGTGAGTCATTTTTTTCTTTGCTTGGTTTTCTTGAAATCAAGAACCAAGACGCTGCCAAATCTCGAACAACAAGAAGAGCAAAAAAAATTAATCCAGAAGTGTGCCATCGGTAGGCTGCAATCAAAGCAAAGATAAACATAATTACAGAGCCGATCCATCCGGAAGAATCGGCTTTGTAATTATTAATTTTTCCAATGAGCTTAGACAGTTGGTTCACCATGTTTTGTTGAATCTGTAGTGTCTCCATTATTTACTTTTGCTAAAGCAATAGTTTGAACTAAAGCACCAAGAGCTAAAACAACAACCAGAATTTTTAAAATACGTTTCATCTTTTTCCCCTAATTTCTTATAT
>Ga0213919_1000733_pt1 | contig 13464 bp, 13 predicted proteins | sample McNCre317MG_FD_161056 | JGI IMG/M metagenome (GOLD analysis project Ga0213919, IMG submission 161056) | Freshwater microbial communities from McNutts Creek, Athens, Georgia, United States - 3-17 MG | ecosystem: Environmental > Aquatic > Freshwater > Creek | place: USA: Georgia | collected... | reverse complement strand
CCGCCACCACGCAGTTCCTCTATGACAACGCCACCGGCCAGTTGAACCTCAGCGGCCTGCCGGCCGGGATGAGCGTCAGCTACACCACGGCCGGTGGCGTGACCACCGGCCCCGCGGCTATGAGCTCGGTGCCCTACAGCACCGGCATGAGCATTGCGTTCTGGCACAAGGATGCCGGTGGCACCGACGTCCGCGACGTGTCCTTCACCCTTTCCGGCGCGCCGGCGACCGGCGACAGTTTCCTGCTCACCGGCGGCAAGACCAACCGGGGCACGGCCAGCATCGGCGCGCCGGTGGTGTCCGACACCACCAACCTCGCCAGCCTCCAGGCCGGCCTGACCACGCTGAGCTACAACAGCAGCAGCGGCAACCTCAGCTTCAACAACCTGCCCGCCGGCATGGTCGTCGCCTACACGCCGCTGAACGGCACCCGTTCGACCACCGCGCCGGTACCCTACAGCAGCGGCATGAGCGTGTCCTTCGGGCACATGAGCGGCACGTCCTTCGTCCCGGAGGTCTCTTTCACGCTGTCGGGCGCGCCACTGGATGGCGACCGTTTCGTGATCGGTGCCAACACCAGCGGGGTCGCCGACAGCCGCAATGCGGTGCTGTTCGGCAACCTGCAGACCACCAAGACCCTGCTCGGTGCCGCCGGCCAGCCTTCGGCGACCTTCCAGTCGGTGTATTCCCAACTCGTCAGCGCGGTCGGCAACAAGGCGCGGGAGGTTCAGGTGAACCGCGATGCGCAGCTAAGCCTCGTCGAGCATGCCACGGCCGCGCAGCAGTCGGTGGCCGGCGTGAATCTCGATGAAGAAGCAGCCAACCTGATCCGTTATCAACAGGCATACCAGGCCGCCGGCAAGGTGATGAGCATCGCCTCCAAGCTCTTCGAGCAAGTGCTGGCCCTCGGCCAATAACCTGAAGGAACATCGTCATGCGTGTCACTACCGGCATGGTCTTCGACGCCGGCGTTTCCCAGATCGGCAAGCAGACCGGGAAGCTCCTCGACGTCCAGCAGCAGGTGGCGAGCGGCCGGCGCATCCAGCGGCCGTCCGACGATCCGGTGGCCTCGGCGCGGGCCCTGGAAGTCACCCAGTCGAAGAGTGTGAACAGCCTCTACACGGCCAACCAGGGCTACGCGAAGGATGCCCTCCGCTTCGTGGACAGCAAGCTCAGCGACGCCACCGATGTCCTCACCTATGTGCGCACGCGCGCCGTCGAGTCCGGCAACGGCGCTTACTCGAAGCAGGACCAGGCATCGATTGCCGCCGACCTGAGCCAGCAGTTCGAGGCGCTGCAGAGTATTGCCAACACCCGTGACGCGACCGGCGATTATGTCTTCGGCGGCTATCGCAGCAACATCCAGCCCTTCGCCGGCGGGCTGACCGGCGGCGTCAGCTACCAGGGCGACCAGGGTGCGCGGACGCTGCAGATCTCCGCCTCGCGCAACCTGCCGATCACCAGTTCGGGCGACGAGATCTTCAACACCGTCCGCGCCCCGAGCGGCTCCGCCTTCGCGCTCAGCACGGCGGCCAACACTGGCACGGCCCTGGTGTCGGACATGACGCTTTCCGGCTACAACGGCCATGCCTACACGGTCAGCGTCGGCACCGGGCCGACCTACTCGGTGGTGGACAACACCACCGGCGCGGCGGTCACGCCGGGCAGCGTGACGACCGTCGGCGGCGAAACCAAGCTGACTTTCGGCGGCGTCAGCCTGACCCTCACCGGCGCGCCGGCCGTCGGCGACAGCTTCAGCGTGTCCACCGTCGCCAGCACCTTCGACCTGCTCGGCAACTTCGTCGCCGCGCTGAAGTCCGGCAATGCGGCGGTGACCCGCTTCGGTGGTGGTCAGGCCATCGCCGGCATGGATGCGACCCAGGACAGCCTCTCGCGGGTCCAGTCCGGGGTCGGTTCGCGGATGGTCGAGGTCGAGGCGCAGCAAAACCTTGGCAGCAGCCTCGACGTGCAGTACAGCGAAACCCTGTCGCGCCTGCAGGACGTCGATTACGCCGAGGCGGTGAGCCGGCTCACGCAGCAGCAGACCTATCTGCAGGCGGCCCAGCAGAGCTTCATGAAGGTCAGCAACCTGTCCCTGTTCAACTACCTGAACTAAGGCCATGAAACGCCGCCAGCGCTGCGCCGCGATCGGGCTGGCCAGCCTCCTCGCCGCCTGCAGCAACGCTCCGTCGAAGGACTGGGCGCTGTTGCCGGCCGGCTTCTTCATGGCCAGCGACGCCGGCTACGTGAAGCTGCCGATGATCTCCGCGGCGGTCGCGCTGTACGTGGTGATGGACCCGCTGGCACCCAACTGGACCATCGAGGAGGCCCGTCAGGCCGACGACCGCTACGCGATCGCGCTGCGCCACAAGGCGGTCCACAACGGTGGTGGTGGCGAGGCGCGTCAGGTCTTCGCGCGCCGGGCGGCGCAACTCGCCGCCCAGCCCGGCTTCGCGGGCTACGAGATCGTCTCCTGGCAGCAGGGGATAGAAAGCAACCGCCCCTTCGCCCAGCGCGTCGCCTATGGCGAACTGCGCCTGCTGCGCGCCGCGCCGCTGGCAACTACCGCCGGGGAAGGGCCGGCGCAGCCCCGATAGACAGCCGTCTCCACTGCCTGCAAGCGTTTCGAAACCTTGCGGTGCGTGGGTGACTTCCGTAAGGTGCGCCCATCGCACGAAGGCTCAAAGAAGGTTCACATGGATCGCATGACCGAACGCCGCCGGGACCGTCGCATCCCCCTCGGTTGCACGGTGGGTATCAAGCTGCGGCACGGTGTCGCGCCCGTGGTCGGCACGTGTGTCGAACTCAGCGTGGGCGGCCTGACCCTCCATTCCCCCCATGTCCCGCGCATGGACGAGATCTTCGAAATCGTGGTGCTGCCGCCCGAGCCGGGCGGCAGCTTCCGGCCCCTGCACGCCCGCGTCCGCGTGCGGCGCTGCCATGCGCTGCCGCAGGCCGGGCTCTACGAGATGGGTGTCGAGATCGTCGAAGTGATCCGCTGACCGTGGCGCACGCGGGGGCATGTGTCGTCGGCGCAAGCCCCCGGTGACGGCGGCGGGGGCGCTTACCCCCCCTGAGCCTTGCCCAGTTCCGCCTGGGCTTCGCGGGCGCTGGCGTAGATCTGCGGCGCTTCGCCGCTGCGGCTGAAGGCGCCGCCCAGTTGCAGGCGCAGGAAGGTGCTCGAGGTATAGCGGGTGACATCTGCGTAGTGGGTGTCCACCAGCTTCTTGACCATCGCCGCGTAGTCGTCGATCAGTTCGGGCGTGATGCTAAAGCGGTCGTAGTTCACGATCGCGTCGACCTTGTGCCCGATCGCCGCCACGCGGGTTTCCACCGCGCTGCGGATGCGTTCGATGTCGGCCGCGCTGCGGATCGTCAATCCCTCGAAATTCACGAAGAACAGGTTGCCGGCGGGGTCGTAGCTGAGGCGTGCCTCCATCGGGATCTCCAGCAGGTCGGGGCGCAGATGCATCGGGCTGTCGGCAAAGATGCGGGCGTCCATCAGTGTGGGCTCGGTCGGAATCAGCGGGCGGAAGGCCATCTTTGCGAGGATGTCCCGTTCCAGATCGATGCCCGGCGCGATCTCGGTCAGCTCCAGCCCGTCCGGGCCGAGCCGGAACACGCAGCGCTCGGTGACGTAGAGCACCGGCGTGCCGCGGAGTCTGGCCTGCGGGCCGCTGAAGGTGCGGTGCTCGACCTGCTCGACGAACTTCTGCGAGCGGCCATCGCTGACGATGGACAGCTTGCCGGCGTGGATCGCGATCTCCAGGTTGCCGGCGGTGAAGGTGCCGACGAAAACCACCTTCTTGGCGTTCTGGCTGATGTTGATGAAGCCGCCGGCGCCGGCCAGGCGCGGGCCGAAGCGCGACACGTTGAGGTTGCCCTCCCGGTCGGCCTGGGCCAGGCCGAGGAAGGCGATGTCCAGCCCGCCGCCGTCGTAGAAGTCGAACTGGCTGGGCTGGTCGATGATGGCCTGGGTGTTGATCGCCGCGCCGAAGTTCAGGCCGCCGGCCGGGATGCCGCCGATGACGCCCGGCTCGGCGGTCATCGTGATGAGGTCGATGACCTTCTCCTCGGCGGCGACGTTGGCGATGCCTTCGGGCATGCCGATGCCCAGGTTCACGACCGCGTTGGCGCGCAATTCGAGGGCAGCGCGGCGGGCGATGATCTTGCGGTCGCACATTTCCATCGGGGTGATCGCCGACATCGGCACCCGCAGTTCGCTGGCGAAGGCCGCGCTATAGGGCTCGATGAAGGTCTGCATGTGGTACTCGGGCTTTTCGGCGACCACCACGCAGTTGACGAAGACGCCGGGCACCTTCACCTGGCGCGGGTTGAGGGAGCCCCGTTCGGCGATGCGCTCGACCTGGGCGATCACAATGCCGCCGGAGTTGTGGGCGGCCATCGCGATCGCCTGGGCTTCCAGGGTCAGCGCCTCCTTCTCCATCGTGATGTTGCCGTCGGCGTCGGCAGTGGTGCCGCGGATGATGCCGACGTGGATCGGGAAGGCCTTATAGAACAGGTATTCCTCGCCGTCGATGTCCATCAGGCGGACCAGGTCGGCGGTGGTGCGTTCGTTGAGCTTGCCGCCGCCAAAGCGCGGGTCGACGAAAGTGCCGAGGCCGACCCGGGTCAGCGTGCCGGGCTTGCCGGCGGCGATGTCGCGGAACAGGTGGGAGATCACCCCCTGGGGCAGGTTGTAGGCCTCGATCCGGTTGGCCACGGCGAGTTGCTGCAGGCGTGGCACCAGCCCCCAGTGCCCGCCGATGACCCGCGCCACGAGGCCGTCGTGGCCCAGATGGTTGAGGCCCTTGTCCTTGCCGTCGCCCTGGCCGCCGGCATACACGAGGGTCAGGTTGCGTGGCCGGCCGAGGCCCTGCATGTCCTCGTTTTCCTTTTCGAGGTAGAGCGCCTCGAGGGCGACCGCGATGTTCTCGGGAAAACCGATGCCGACGAAGCCGCCGGTGGCGACGGTGTTGCCGTCGCGGATCAGACGCACGGCTTCGCGGGCGGACACGATCTTGCCGCTGTCCGAGGTGGCAAAGCCGCTGGCGACGAGGGGTTGGGTGGAATTCATGATGTCTCCTCCTACGGGTCTTGTTTTCGCCGCGCCTGGTGCGGGAGCGGCCGTTGGCAACTGGCGATGATAGCGAAGAGGGCGTGGGGTTGATCAAATCCGGGCGCGAAGATCTCCCGGCCTGTCGTGAGCGGCCGGCGCGCAGGCGAAAAAAAGCCCGATCTCGACGATCGGGCCGGTGTTGCCGAGACGGCGTGGCGTCAGGCGATGGCGACCGGGATCTTGCCGATCTTGATCTGCCATTCCCTCGGGCCGGTGTTGTGCACGGAGGTACCGGCAGAATCGACGGCGACGGTGACCGGCATGTCCTGCACGTCGAACTCGTAGATGGCTTCCATGCCCAGATCGGCGAAGCCGACGACCTTGGCCGATTTGATCGCCTTGGCGACCAGGTAGGCGGCGCCGCCGACGGCCATCAGGTAGGCGGATTGGTTGTCCTTGATCGCCTCGATGGCGACGGGGCCGCGCTCGGACTTGCCGATCATCGAGATCAGGCCGGTCTGCTCGAGCATCATGCGGGTGAATTTGTCCATCCGGGTGGCGGTGGTCGGGCCGGCCGGGCCGACGACTTCGTCACGCACCGGATCGACCGGGCCGACGTAGTAGATCACCCGGTTGGTGAAGTCGACCGGCAGTTTCTCGCCCTTCGCCAGCATGTCGGCGATGCGTTTGTGGGCGGCGTCGCGGCCGGTGAGCATCTTGCCGTTGAGGAGCAGCTTCTGGCCCGGCTTCCAGGCGGCGACTTCTTTCTTGGTCAGGGTGTCGAGGTTCACGCGGGTGGCGGACTTGAGGTCCGGCGTCCAGGTGACCGCTGGCCAGTCTTCCAGCTTCGGCGGCTCGATCCTGGCGGGGCCGGAGCCATCCAGATGGAAGTGGCAGTGGCGGGTGGCGGCGCAGTTGGGCACCAGCGCGACCGGCAGATTGGCCGCGTGGCAGGGGTAGTCGAGCACCTTCACGTCGAGCACGGTGGTGAGGCCGCCGAGGCCCTGGGCGCCGACGCCCAGCGCGTTGATCTTTTCCATCAGTTCGAGGCGCAGCTGTTCGGCGCGGCTGAGGGAGGCGCCGCCAGCGGCCTTGGCCTTCAGCTCATGGATGTCCACCGGGGCCATGATGGATTCCTTGGCCAGCAGCATCGCCTTTTCCGGCGTGCCGCCGATGCCGATGCCGATGATGCCCGGCGGACACCAGCCGGCGCCCATCTCGGGGATCTTCTTGAGCACCCAATCCACCAGGTCGTCGGAGGGGTTGAGCATCGCGAACTTGGACTTGGCCTCGGAGCCGCCGCCCTTGGCCGCGCAGATCACCTCGACGTGGTGGCCCGGGACGATCTCGAAGTGCACGACCGCCGGGGTGTTGTCCTTGGTGTTCCTGCGGGCGCCGGCCGGGTCGGCCAGCACCGAGGCGCGCAACGGGTTGTCCGGGTTGGCGTAGGCGCGGCGCACGCCTTCGTCGATCATCTGCTGGATGCTCATCGTGGCGTCCGGCCAAGTGACGTTCATGCCGACCTTGATGAACACCATGCCGATGCCGGTGTCCTGGCAGATCGGGCGGTGGCCCTCGGCGGCCATGCGCGAGTTGGTCAGGATCTGTGCGATGGCGTCCTTGGCGGCGGGGGACTCCTCGCGTTCGTAGGCCTCACCCAGCGCCTTGATGTAATCGAGCGGGTGGTAGTAGCTGATGTACTGGAAGGCGTCCGCGACGGACTGGATCAGGTCTTCCTGCTTGATGGCGGTCATGGGTGAGGCTCCCTCTTCTCTTGATCTAGTGTTTGGACAGCAAAACGGTCTGGTTCATGATCTTGTCGACCCAGGCCATGGCCAGCGCCGAGAACAGGAACACGACATGGATGATGACCTGCCACATGATCGCCGTCTCGGGCAGGTTGGCGGCGTTGATGAAGGTTTTCAGCAGATGGATCGACGAGATGCCGATGATCGCCGTGGACAGCTTGATCTTGAGCACGCCAGCATTCACATGGGACAGCCACTCGGGCTGGTCCGGGTGATCGTCCAGGTCGAGGCGGGAGACGAAGGTTTCGTAGCCGCCGATGATGACCATGATCAGCAGGTTGGCGATCATCACCACGTCGATCAGGCCGAGGACGACCAGCATGGTTTCGGTTTCGCTGATGTGGCCGCCGGACGAGATGACCGAGCCGAGCAGGTGGCCGAGTTCGGCCATGAACAGCCACACATAAATGCCCTGGGCGACGATCAGGCCGAGGTAGAGCGGAGCCTGGAGCCATCGGCTCCAGAAGATGAAGTTTTCGAGGAGTTGCGTACCTTTGCTCATGGTGAAGCGCTGCAGTTGGGGAGGGCGGATTTTATCATCCGCGCAGGACGGCCCGAGGCGCTAAAATGTTTGACTTTGTTTTTTCGTCTCAAGGGTTTCCCGCATGAATCTGCAGCCCATCACCGCGCTGTCGCCGCTCGACGGCCGCTATGAATCCAAGGTTTCCGCGCTGCGCGAGCACTTTTCCGAGTTCGGCCTGATCCGCAACCGGGTCAAGGTCGAGATCGAATGGCTCAAGGCGCTGGCTGCCGCGCCGGAGTTGGCCGAGGTGGCGCCCTTCTCGGCTGCCACGGTGGCCGAACTGGATGCCGTGATCGCCGATTTCTCGGTGGCCGACGGCGAGGCCGTGAAGGCCATCGAGGCGACCACCAACCACGACGTGAAGGCGATGGAGTACTGGCTGAAGCAGCGCCTCGGCCATAACCCGGAGGTCACCCGGGTCACTGAATTCATCCACTTCGGCTGCACCTCCGAAGACATCAACAACGTCTCCCATGCGCTGATGCTGCGCGATGGCCGTGACGGCGTGCTGCTGCCGGCGCTGGACAAGATCATCGCCCGCCTGGTCGAACTGGCCCACCTGCACGCCGAGTTGCCGATGCTGTCGCGCACCCATGGCCAGCCCGCCAGCCCGACCACGCTGGGCAAGGAGATAGCCAACGTGGTGTATCGCCTGCGCCGCGTGCGCAAGGCCATCGCCGGCGTCGAGCTCACCGCCAAGTTCAATGGTGCGGTGGGTAACTACAACGCCCACCTGTCGGCCTACCCCGAGTTCGACTGGGAAGGCTTCAACGGCCGCTTCATCGAATCCCTGGGCCTCGCCTTCAACCCTTACACGATCCAGATCGAGCCCCACGATGCGATGGCCGAGCTGTTCGACGCGACCGCCCGTGCCAACACCATCGTGCTGGATATCTGCCGTGACATCTGGATGTACATCTCCCTGGGCTACTTCAAGCAGAAGCTGAAGGCCGGCGAGATCGGCTCATCGACGATGCCGCACAAGGTCAACCCGATCGACTTCGAGAACGCCGAGGGCAACCTGGGCCTCGCCAACGGTGTGCTGCGCCACCTCGCCGACAAGCTGCCGGTGTCGCGCATGCAGCGCGACCTCACCGATTCCACGGTGCTGCGCAACATGGGCGTCGCCTTCGGCTACGCGGTGCTGGCCTACGATTCCTGCCTGCGCGGCCTGGGCAAGCTGGAAGCCGACCCGGCCCGCCTCGCCGCCGATCTCGATGCCTGCTGGGAAGTGCTCGCCGAGCCGATCCAGACGGTGATGCGCCGCTACGCGGTGCCCAACCCCTACGAGCAGCTCAAGGAGCTGACCCGCGGCAAGGGCATCACGAAGGAGGCGCTGCAGGCCTTCATCGCCACGCTGGCGATTCCCCAGGCCGAGAAGGCCCGCCTGCTGGCGATGACGCCGGGCAGCTACATCGGCAAGGCTGCCGAACTCGCGAAGCGGATTTGAGGAGCGCGACATGGCCTTTGCAGACAAGCTCAAGACCCTGCCCGGTGTGTCGCACCTGGCTTCGCTCCAGCTCATCGATGCCGCCGGCGAAGTGGTCGCGACCATCGAGAACAAGCCCGGCCAGGCCGGCTCGCTGGCCGTGTACAACCACCTGGCGCAGATTCACGGGGCGATCACCCCTGAGGCTGCGACCCAGGGCATCGAGATCTACGCCGAGCACAGCGAGGACGCCCGCCTGAACCCGGGCAAGCACCCCAACATCGACCGCCTGATCGGTTTGGTCGAACGGGGCGAGACACTGCGGGTCAAGCACGTTTTTGCCACCTGATGACAACCTGAGTGCGACCTGAACGGGTCGCTGCGAAGAGGTCCGGGGCAGCCTTGCGGGGCTGCCCTTCTTACTGAGGGGGGGCGTGCCGGGCGGCAGTCTGTCGCGCCAGCAGCCCGCCGATCGCGATGCCCAGTGCGTCGGCGAGCACGTCCTGCACTTCGCCGACGCGGTTGATCGTCAGCGTGTGCTGGCAGAGCTCGATCGCCACGCCATAGAGCAGCAGTCCTGCGGCGACGCCGCTCAGGCGGCCCGGCCAGCCGGAGATGCCGAGACACATCAGCACTGCGAAGGCCGCGGCATGGTGGAGCTTGTCCTGGAAGGACACGACTTCGGGAACGACGGCGACCGGGATCATCGCCAGCACGAAGATGACGATCAGCGCGAGGGCAAAGCTGCCGCGCAGCAGGCGGGGACCGAGCAGGGTGCTCATGGGGCTGGGGCGCGCTTGAGGGCGGGCATTGTAGCGTCCCGGATCAGGGGCGGGCCGTCCGCGTCCCGCGAAGCCGGTCCATCCATTCCCACACCGCGCCGCCCGGTGAATCGCGGCCGGTGAGCACGAACTGCAGCGTGTGCGCATTGAAGAGGGTCAGCGACAGATCCCGCCGCGCCTCCTCGGTGCCGACGAAGAGGATCTGGTCGCCCGGCAGTAGCCTCACTTCCGCGCCGGGCAGGTAGCGTGGCGGATCCCCTTCCCGCAGCAGCAGGAGTGGTGTGCAAGGCAGTGGCGGCCGCCCGGTGACCGGTGTGCGCAGCAACTCGCCGAGGCCGATCTGCCGTTCGTGGCGCATCAGGCTGCGATAGACCGACGGGGCCTGGGCGATGTTGAGCGAGGCGCTCCACACCGCCGGCACATCCCAGCCGAAGCGGTCGGTGAGTTCGCCGAGCAGCTGTTCGGCCCAGCTGTCGTCAGCCCGGCGGACGGCGTCGAGGAAGGGGGCGAGCAGCGGCGTGGTCAGGATCGCCAGGCATTCGTGGGCGACGATCTCGCTCGGCACCATCGTGAAATCGGACTCGAAGGCGTCGAACAGGGTCCGGTTGGCAACCTGGTTCTGGCGCAGCACCGTGAACAACCCGGGGTTGAGCGCCCGCGCCGTGACCACCGTGGACAGGTTGTTGATGTCGTTGGCGGTGGCGGCAACGATGCCGACCGCGTCGGCGATGCCCGCGCTGCGCAGCGCGTCGATGCCGGTGCCTTCGCCCTTCACCCACTGATGGGTCGGGTCGAGCGGGGCGGCGCGGTCGATGATCGTCACCGGCAGGCCGGCATTCGTCAGCGCCTGGGTCATCACCCGGCCAAAGGCCCCATAGCCACACAGCACCCATCGACCGGCCGGCGGCTCCCGGTGGCGTGTGACGGTGGCGCCCGGCAGCCCGGTCAGCCATAGCAGCAGATGGTAGGCGGCCGGCGAATGCAGGGCCAGGGCCATGTATTCGCCGAACTTCTCGAAGGGGTTGATGATGTGACGGGTGCCGAAGGAGGCCATGTTGGCGACGGTGTCGGCATGTTCGGCGCGGCACAGGGCCGGCAGTGCGGGGGCCAGCAGGCGGGCGGCGATCGCCACCGCGAGATTGGCGTTGTCGTCGTTGGTCAGTGCGATCACGCCGCGGCAATACCGGCTGGTGAGGCCGGCAAAGATCAGCGTGTCGGGCTTGGAGGCGTCGGCGCACAGGGCCGGCATGTCGGCCGAGTAGCTCTGCAGTTCCAGATCGCCGACCTTGGTTTCGTCCTGCTCGATGACCACCGCGCGAAAACCCAGTTCGTCAAGGGCTTCGCAGATCAGGTGGCCGGCTTCGCCGTAGCCGCAGACCAGGAAGAAGGGTTCGCGCAGGCGCCGCACCTGCCGCGCGAAACGCTGCACGGCCAGCGCGCCGAGGAAGTTCTTGTCCTGCAGCATCGCGAACACCGTGCCCAGCGTGTAGGCCCAGCCGATCACCGACAGGTAGATGCAGATGACCGTCCACAGCCGCTGCTGCTCCGAAAAGGCGTAGGGAATCTCGCCGAAGCCAATGGTGGTGGCGGTGTAGCTGATGAAGTAGATGGCGTGGAAGAAGCTCATCCGCGGCATCGGGCCGCCGTTCGGGTCCGCCGGGCCGGGCATCAGCGTGAGGCCCAGCACCGAAACCGCGAAGATCACGATGAGCACGATCAGCGGCGTGCGCAGCCGCCGCAGGACGAGGAAGATCGTGCTGGTCGAGGCGCCGTTCACGGCCTTAGCGCCGCTGCATGATCGTCTCGGCGATGAGGATCACCACCGATACCACGTTGGCGAACAAGGCGCCGCCCGACAGGGACACGATGCTCGTCACGGTGGCAGCGGTCATGCCGGTGCCGGACACGTGCTCGGCATAGCCCCACACCATCGCCGCGGCCAGCAGCTGCAGGTCGGCGACGAGGCTGGTGGCCAGGTGGATCGCGCCGATCTGCGTGCGGTCGCCGAACTTGAGCACGGTGGCGATCAGGTTGACCACCACCGCGGCGAACAACTCGTAGATGTCGTGGTGAGCCGGGTTGTCGATCTCGCCGATGAAGAAGCCGAAATTCAGCGTTGCAGCGAAGACGATGAAGAAACCGAAGATGACTTTCTCGAGGTTCATCGCGGGTATCCGGTTGTTGTTATGCAGGACATCCTAGCACCGGCCGACTCTATAGCGCCTTGTTGGCGCGTATCAAAACAGCTGCGTCCGTGCGGGGTGCTGAGGCATGAGAAAATCCTCCTCGCCGCAGGGGCTTACGGCGCTTTGGGCCGGAGTGCTGAACTTCTGATTCCTCGGGCGCGTGTTTGATCGGGTGCGTCCGTGATCGAAGTGCCGAAAACGGTCATCGTCCTGGCCAAGCATTTCGAGGGGCTCCACCGCGTTCCGAAGGCCGATCTTGGTCGCGTGCATCCGCACATCTGCCCGGCAGGGTTCTGGAAGATTGGCTTCGGGCATCTCTGCGATCCGAAGCCCCCGCCGATTACGGAGGCTGAAACGCTGTCGTTGCGTTTTGTCGGTAGTTATCGACCGCTACCGACACATTGCAACACGGATGAATGCACGTGCGTGGCTGAAGGTAGAGATCGATTGTCAGGATGATGTCCGGACATCTACAATAAGGGCATTCAAAATCAGTCCGGAGGGGCACCATGAGCACCCTGAATATTTCCAAGACCGAACGCATTGACGTCCGTGCAAGCACGTCGGTCAAGCAACTGCTGCAGGAAGCCGCACGCGCCTGCCATAAGAACGTCAGCGAATTCCTGCTCGACGCGGGCGTAACGGCAGCCGCGCAGACGCTGGCGGATCGTCGTCAGTTCGTGCTGGACGAGGCGCAGTGGCAGGCGTTCCAGGAGGCGCTGGATCGTCCGGTGCAAAGTAAGCCGCGTCTGAAGAAGTTGCTGCGTGAACCCGGGGTGCTGGGTTGAGCAATGGCTACGCAGCCGTTAGAAAGCTGGCCGCAACGGATCAGGTCGACGCTTTCGACTGCGGCCAAGCAGCGCTGAACCAGTTCCTGCAGCGCTACGCGCTCGTCAACCAGAAGGCCAACAGCGCGCAGACCTACGTCTGCTGCCAGGGTGACGTGGTGGTCGGCTTCTACAGCCTCGCCGTCGGCAGCGTCGATCCGGAAGCCGCGCCGTCGAGAGTGATGAAGGGGCTCGCACGTCACCCGGTACCGGTCATGATCCTGGCCCGCCTCGCGGTGGATAAGGAGCATCGGCGCAAAGGCCTGGGCCAGGCCTTACTCAAGGATGCGCTGCTGCGCACGGCACAGGCCGCCGATATCGCCGGCATTCGCTGTCTGCTGGTGCATGCCAAAGACGAGGCGGCGCGGCGCTGGTACGAATCCTGGGAATTCGAGCCCAGCCCGACCGATCCGTATCACCTGTTCCTGATGCTCAAGGATCTCAAGGGCATGTTGATCTGAAAGAGGCGAGCCGTCTCCCGCCCGATCGGCGAGCCAACCGTCCTGACGGTGACGCAAGGACAAGCCTCTCCAATCCAGCCCGCGCCCGCTGCTCATCCCACAACGCCGGCGGATCAAGCGCCAGATCGACGAGCGCGGTGTGGTTCCGCAGTGCGTCGTCCGGGATGGCGCCATGATGTCAGGTGCCAGAGCCGGCGGGAGTTCGTCGTGTGCCTTGAACCTAGAAACGGCAGTTGACCGCTTTGAGAATCCTTGAGGGCCGCATGAGCACAGGCTTTCGTTCCGCCGTCACGCCCCACCCGAAAGGTGAGTGCGCTACGCACCCGCTGGCCCATCCGGACGGGCGCCTGGCTTTGTCGCTCCGCCTTGCAGGCATCAGCCTGCCGCGT
>Ga0213919_1000732_pt1 | contig 13483 bp, 10 predicted proteins | sample McNCre317MG_FD_161056 | JGI IMG/M metagenome (GOLD analysis project Ga0213919, IMG submission 161056) | Freshwater microbial communities from McNutts Creek, Athens, Georgia, United States - 3-17 MG | ecosystem: Environmental > Aquatic > Freshwater > Creek | place: USA: Georgia | collected... | reverse complement strand
CTTGTGGGGCTGCGCGCCGCAGGCGGCGAGGCCCAGCACTCCGACGCCGCCCAGCAGGATCCGCCGCCGCGGGATCACGCCGTTCCCCCGCCGCTCGCCATCGCAATGGCCAGCTCCACCGCGGCGAACAGACTGCCCGGATCGGCGCGGCCGCTGCCGGCCAGATCCAGCGCGGTGCCATGATCGACCGAAGTGCGGATGATGGGCAGGCCCAGCGTGACGTTCACGCCGCCGCCGAAGCTGGCGTGCTTGAGCACCGGCAGGCCCTGGTCGTGGAACATCGCCAGCACCGCATCGCCCTGCACCAGCGTGTGCGGCACGAAGAGGGTGTCGGCGGGCAGCGGGCCGAGCAGCGTCATGCCTTCGGCGCGCAATTGCTCGAGTACCGGGGTGATCACCTCGATCTCCTCCAGGCCCATGTGGCCGCCCTCGCCGGCGTGGGGGTTGAGGCCGGCGACCAGGATGGCCGGCGCCGCGCAGCCGAAGCGCTCGCGCAGATCCTTGTGCAGGATGCGCAGCGTGTCGGCGAGCAGCGGGCGAGTGATCGCTGCGGACACATCCTTCAGCGGCAGGTGGGTCGTCGCCAGCGCGACGCGCATTCCGCCCCCCACCAGCATCATCACCACCCGTGGCGTGGCGGTGGCCTCGGCGAGGTATTCGGTGTGGCCGGAGAAAGGCACGCCGGCTTCGCAGATGATGCCCTTATGCACCGGTGCGGTGACCATGCCGGCGAACTCGCCGGACCGGCAGCCGGCGATCGCCCGATCGAGCACGTCGAGCACGTAGCGTCCGTTGCGCGCATCCAGCCGCCCGGGCAGCACCGGCTGGGCCAGGGGCACATGGATGACTTCGAGGGTTCCGGCGCGGGGCGCGGCCTCGGGCAGGTAATCGACGATGTCGATGGCCGGCTCGACGGCATGGATGCGTGCAGCGATCATCGCCCGATCGCCGAGCACAACCAGCCGCGCCGGCCATTGCCGCCGCGGCAGTGCCGCGCACAGGTCCGGCCCGATGCCGGCAGGTTCGCCGCTGGTGATGGCCAGGACGGGGATGGACACGGGAGGCGAACGGTGAACAGCGGCCGTTTCGCTCATTTGTCCTCCAGCCGATACTCCACGTAGGCCCGGTCGCGCAGCTGGCGCAACCAGTCCTGGTAGGCCTCGTCGGACTTGCGTTCACGCAGCGCGTTGCGGGCCGCCGCACGCTTGCGCTCATCGGAGACGTCCTGCACCCGGCGCTCCTCGACGAGGATCAGGTGCCAGCCGAAGGGCGACTGGACCGGCTGGCTGAGCTCACCGGGCTTGAGCGCATCCATGGCCTGCTCGAATTCGGGGACGGTGTCACCCGGGTAGATCCAGCCCAGATCCCCCCCCTTGGCGGCGGAGATGTCGGCCGAATGGATCTTGGCCAGTTCGGCGAAACTGCCCCCCCCCTGCACGACGCGCTCACGCAGGTCGATGAGGCGGCGGCGGGCATCGGCGTCAGACACCACCTCACTGGTCTTGATGAGGATGTGGCGCGCGTGGGTCTGCTGGACCCGGGCGGCCGCCGCGGCCTGGCTGCCACCCTTGCGGTCCATCAGCTTGACGAGGTGGAAACCGGCGGCGCTGCGCAGCACGGGCGACATCTCGCCGGGCTTGAGGCGGGCCACGGCATCGGCGAACAGTCCGGGCAGGCGCTCGGCACTGCGCCAGCCGAGGTTGCCACCGGAGAGGGCATCAGGCGCGTCGGAGTAACTGGCGGCGAGCTTGTCGAAGGGCTCGCCACGGGCCACGCGGGCGGCGACGTCCTCGGCCTTGGCCCGCAGGCGGGCGAGTTGCTCGGGGGTCGCTCCCTCCGGCGCACGGAACAGGATATGGGCAAGCTCGTATTCCTCCTGGCCGGCGGCGCTCTCGGGGTTGGCCAGGAAGTTGTTGACCTCGGCATCGGAGATCACGATGCGGCTCTCCACCTCGCGCTCGCGCACGCGACTGAGCAGCATCTCGCTGCGGACCTCCTCCCGGAAGCGCTCCCAGGTGATGCCGTCGCGCTCCAGCGCCACGCGGAAATCGGTCATCGACAGCTTGTTATTGTCGGCGATGCGTCCGATCGCCCGCTCGAGGGCGAGGTCGTCGACGCGCAGCGAGGTTTCGCCGGCGAGCTGGATCTGCAGGCGCTCCATGATCTGCCGTTCGAGCACCTGGCGCTCGAGCACGTCGGCAGACGGCAGCGGCGTGCCCTGCCGGGAGAGCTGGCGGGTGACCTGCTCGACGCGCTGGCGCAGTTCGGAGCGGGTGATGACCTCGCTGTTCACGACGGCCACGATGCGATCCACTTCGACCGGGCCGTCCGCGGCCAGGGCGGCATGGGTGAGCAGGGACGCGGCGAGCAGGCTGAGGATGAGTTTCATGGGTAGGGACTGCGCTTTCAGAGTTCGTCGTCGTTGCTGAGAAGGGGCATGGAGCCGTCGTTGATCTTGCCGTATCCCGGCACATTGCGCCGCAGCATGTCGAGCGGGCTCGAACCGAGGCTGCCGACACCGTTGAAATCGAGCTGGAAGAAGAAGGAACGGCTGGCTTCGCCGGTGCTGGTGGTGAGGTACTGGACGACCCCGCGGAACACCCAGCAGCCAGCGTTGTACTCGACACCGCCAATGCCCTGGGTCAGGCGGTGATCGCGCAGGTTGCGATTGTAGCGGCCGACACCGTACCAGCTGCCCCACAGGGGCCACTGCCCGCTGATGTCCAGGTCGCGGAAGCCATCGGGGTATTGCGGGTCGAGGGAGTAATTGTGGCGGTAGCGCCAGCCGACGCCGATCGACTTCGCGTAGGCAGGCTGGTAGCGCACACCGACGTTGAACCTTTCGGTCCAGTGGTCGCGCGGGTTGTATTGCCAGGCCGAATCGAGCTGCAGCTTGGGCGCGAAGCTGGCGCTGAAGCCCGCCAGGAAATCCGCCTCCTTGCCGGTGCGCGGCGCGATGCCGGGCAGCGTCACCTTCTGGTCGACCAGGTAATAGCGCTGACCGACGCCGACGCGGATCCGCTCGACCCCGGTGGACGGATCGATCAGGCGGCTCTGCAGCGCGGTGGTGATCTGGTTGGCGTTGGGGATGCGGTCCCCGCCGCTGTAGATGTTCTCCGCAAAAATCTGCGCGAAGTTGAAGTCGAACAGGCCCGAATCGAAGTTCGGAATCTTCGACTGGTCCTGATAGGGCACATAGAGGTAATAGACCCGCGGCTCGAGGGTCTGGGTGTAGTCCTTGCCGATGAAGCTGACGTCGCGCTCGAAGGTGACCCCGCTGTCCACTGACAGGATGGGCAGCACACGAGTCGGGTTCTCGTCGCCGCTGGCGCCGCCACGGTAGCTGATGTCGTAGCGCGTGGCGTGCACGCCGAGCTTGGGGGTCATGTAGAACGCCGAGGTCTGCAGCGGCAGCGCGATCTGCGGGTAGGCAGTGAGGCGGCGCGCCTCGGTGAACACCGGATGCGAGAAATCCACGTACTCGCCGGCAAACAGGAAACTCGCCGGCCCCCAGGCCTCGGGACGGTTGGCATTAAGCAGCAGCTGGGGCAGGCGCTTGTAGGGCTCGGTCAGCCGTGCGCCGGTCTTCGGATCCTGCAGCGTCTGGAAGGACTGCAGCATGCCGGTGGCCGTCCACCACCCGCCCCCACCATAAGCCAGCGTGCCCATGCGCGGAATGTTGACCTGTGAGGTCAGGGCCAGCCGCGTGCTGAGGTCGCTGAAGTAGCGGTAGTCCGACACCCCGCCGAAATAGACGTTGCCGGCCCAGCCGCCACCGAAGATATGCTCGTGGCGGATCAGGCCCGCATAGCGGCTGCGCTGCTCGATCTGGTCATTGGGCAGGTACTCTAGGCTGGTGATGCCCTTGTAGCCGGGCGTGATGTAGCGCAGCTCGTTGCGCAGCTGCAGACCCCGCGTGCCCATGTAACGCGCCGTCAGCGTGTCATCGTAGTTGGGCGCGAGGTTGAAGTAATACGGCACGGTGAGATCCGCGCCAACCTTGTTCGACATGCCGAAGGTCGGCGACAGCACGCCGGAGCGACGCTGGTCCGACAGGGGGAAATCGGCCCAGGGCATGTAACCGAGGGGGAGCCCCTTGAACACCAGGGTCCCCCCCCTGGCCTCGCCGACCTCCCGGTCGAAGTCGAGTTCGAGTTCGTTCGCACGCACATACCAGTCGGGACGGTCCGGCTTGCAGCTGGTCCAGGTGCCGTTGAGCAGGCGGAACTGGTTCTCGCCCTCGAGGTGGAGCACCTGCGCCTCGCCATGACCGGTGATCGGCTGCTGCGCGCGGGGAACCGACTGGCCCGGCAGCAGCACCTGGCCCGGCGGCGCGGGCCGCCCGGGACGATTGACCGAATACTCCGGCGCGTCGAAGGTGCCGACCTGCTCGTTCACCTTCATGCGCGCATGGGGACCACTCATCGTGTCGCCGCGACGGGTCATCCGCACGTTGCCGGTGGCCTCGACCTCGTCGGTCAGCTCGAAGTAATGCAGCTTGTCACCCTCGAAGCGGGTTTCGTCGCGGACGAGTTCGGCATTGCCCTCGGCGACGGCGTCCACGTCCTGCAGGCCATAGACCTTGTCGCCGGTGATCACCGTCGAGCCGGTCTTGACCGGCTTGACTGGCTTGACCGGGGCCGGCACGCCCTTGCCGCTGCGCCCGGGCGCCGCCGGCACCTCGGTCCGCTTCGCTGCCGGCGCGGCGGCCTTGACGGAAGAAGGAAAGCCCGCAGCCGGCCTGACCGTGGGCGCAGGCCCGAGCAGCGACGAGGGCACGACAAAGGGCGGAAGAGCCTCGGCACCCGCACGCCCCCACAGGGCAAACAGGGCGATGGACAGGAAGCGCAGCTGCGTAGGTGGTTTCATCCCGGACAGGAGCGCCGGCGAGGCGGCGTCGTGGTTTGATAAACTGCGCGATTTTACACGAACGCTTCTCCGACTCCCGTGGAACGACGCCAACAACTCCAGTCCTGGCTTGCCGCCGAATTTCCCGGCCGCAGCTTCGAACTCGCCCCGGCCAGCGCCGACGCCAGCTTCCGGCGCTACTTCCGGCTTACATTTGCTGACGATTCCGTGCCGCTGATCGTCATGGACGCCCCGCCCAGCCACGAGGACTGCCGGCCCTACATCAAGGTGGCCGAAGTCTTCGGCGCCGCCGGCGCCCACGTCCCACAGATCCTCAGGCAGAACCTCGACGAAGGCTTCCTGCTGCTGTCCGACCTGGGCAGCACCACCTATCTGCAGGCCCTCACCAAGGACAACGCTCACCACCTCTACGCCGACGCGCTCGGCGCGCTGATCTGCATCCAGAAGGCCAGCCGCCCCGGTGTGCTGCCCGAGTACGACCGCGCCCTGCTGATGCGCGAGCTGGAGCTCTTCCCGGTGTGGTACGTGACCCGCCACAAGGGCGTGACCCTCACCGACAGGCAGACCACCGAGCTCTACGAGGTCTTCGACCGCATCGTGGACGTGAATCTCGCCGAACCGCAGGTCTTCGTGCACCGCGACTACCACAGCCGCAACCTGATGGTGACCGAACCGAACCCCGGCGTGCTCGACTTCCAGGATGCGGTGTACGGCCCCATGAGCTACGACCTGGCCTCGCTGTTCAAGGACGCCTACATCCACTGGGAGGAGGATTTCGTCCTCGACATGCTGGCCCGCTACTGGGAAGCCGCCCGTTCGCTTGGCCTGCCGGTGCGCGCCGACTTCGCGGAGTTCCACCGCGACTACGAATGGATGGGCGTGCAGCGCCACATCAAGGTGCTCGGCATCTTCGCCCGCCTCTACCATCGCGACGGCAAGGACGGCTACCTGAAGGACATGCCGCTGGTCATGCACTACCTGCGCAAGGCCTGCGAGCGCTATGGGGAGCTGCGGCCGCTGCTGCGCCTGCTCGAACAGCTCGAGCCGACGATCACCGAAGTCGGCTACTCCTTCTGAAGCCCGGCCGATGAAAGCGATGATCCTCGCCGCCGGCCGCGGCGAACGCATGCGCCCGCTGACCGACCACTGCCCCAAGCCGCTGCTGCCGGCCGGCGGCAAGCCGCTGATCGTCTGGCACATCGAAGCCCTCGCGGCAGCCGGCATCACCGAACTGGTCATCAACCACGCCCACCTCGGCTCGATGATCGAAGAGACCCTCGGCAACGGCCGTGCCTTTGGCGTAAACATCCGCTACTCGGCCGAAGGCACGGCCCTCGAAACCGCCGGCGGCATCGCTCGGGCGCTGCCGCGGCTGGGTGACGAGCCCTTCATCGTCATCAACGGCGACGTCTTTTGTGACGCCGATCTCGTCGCCCTGCGCACCGCCGCCGACGGCCTGGCGGCGGACGGCCCCCTCGCCCACCTGCTGCTGGTGCCCAACCCGGCCCACCACCCGGCGGGCGACTTCGGCCTGCTGCCCGGCGGCACGGTCTGCGACGACGGCCGCGGCGCGCGACTGACCTTCTCCGGCCTGGGCGCCTACCACCCCGCCCTCTTCGCCGGCCTCGCCCCCGACCAGCCTGCCAAGCTCGCCCCGCTGCTGCGCGCGGCGATGGCCGCCGGCCGCGTCCGCGGCGCTCGCCACGACGGCTGCTGGGTCGACGTCGGCACCCCTGAACGCCTGCACGAACTGGACAGCCTGCTGCGACGTCCAAGCAGATAAACCGACCGCGAGCCCCCCATGCCCCAAGCCACCGCCCCCCACACAGCCCCCTTCCAGGCCCGCCGCGCCCGCCTGCTCGCCAGCATGCAGGCCGCCGGCGGCGGCGTCGCCATCATCCCGACCGCACCGGAGCGCATCCGCAACCGGGACACCCACCACGGCTACCGCTTCGACAGTTATTTCTATTACCTCACCGCCTTCCGCGAACCGGAGGCGGTGCTGGTGCTGGTGGCCGGCGACGCGCCGAAGAGCATCCTGTTCTGCCGCAGCAAGGATCCGGAACGGGAGATCTGGGACGGCCGCCGTTACGGGCCCGAGGCGGCACGGGAGGTGTTCGGCTTCGACGAGGCTTACCCGGTCTCCGAGCTCGACGAGAAGCTCGCCCAGCTTCTCGCCAACCAGCCCACCATCTTCCATTCGGTCGGCTACGAACCCGACTGGGACCGGCGGGTCGCCGATGCCCTCAACCGGGTCCGCGCCCAGGCCCGCAACGGGCACCAGAGCCCGGCCCGCATCCACGACGTGCGCAGCCTCATCGACGAGATGCGTCTCGTCAAGGACGAGTCCGAGATCGCCACACTGCGCCGCGCCGCCGCGATTTCGGCCACGGCCCACCAGCGCGCGATGCGGATGGCCCGTCACGGCGCCTGGGAGCACGAACTCGAGGCCGAACTGCTGCACGAGTTCCGCCGTCACGGCAGCCAGGCGCCGGCCTACGGCTCCATCGTCGCCAGCGGTCCGAATGCCTGCGTGCTGCACTACGTCGACAACGACCGCCAGATGCAGGGCGGTGAGCTGATCCTCATCGATGCCGGCTGCGAACTCGACGGCTACGCCTCCGACATTACCCGCAGCTTCCCCGTCGACGGGCGCTTCAGCGGCCCGCAGAAAGCCATCTACGAACTCGTGCTGGCCGCCCAGGCCGCCGCGATCGACAAGGTCCGTCCCGGCCTCGACTGGAACGCCGCCCACGATGCGGCGACCCGCGTGCTCGCCCAGGGCTTTGTCGACCTGGGACTGCTCCAGGGCAGCCTCGACGCGGTGCTCGAAGCCGGCAGCTATCGCCAGTTCTACATGCACCGCACCGGCCACTGGCTGGGCCTCGACGTGCACGACGCCGGCGACTACCGCGTCGGCGGCGAATGGCGGCTGCTCGTGCCGGGCAACGTGCTGACCGTCGAGCCCGGCTGCTACATCCGCCCGGACGACAAAGTGCCCGAGGCCTTCTGGAACATCGGCGTGCGCATCGAGGACAACGTGCTGGTCACGCCGGAAGGGAACGACATCCTCACCATCGCGACGCCCAAGGCCATCGCCGACATCGAAGCCGTAATGAAGGATGCCCCCCATGCCGCAGCATGATGTCGCCATCGTCGGCGCCGGCCCGGTGGGCATGGCGCTGGCCCTCGCGCTGAAGGATGCCGGCCTCGACCTCGTGCTCCTCGACGCCCGCCCGCGTGGCGCGGCGCGTCACGACCAGCGGGTGCTGGCCCTGTCCCACGGCAGCCGGCTGACCCTCGAACGCCTCGGCGTGTGGGCCCGCCTGCCGGTCACCCCGATCGAGACCATCCACATCTCCCAGCAGGGCCGCCTGGGCCGCAGCGTGCTGCGTGCCACGGATTACGGTCAGCCGGCCCTCGGCTACGTGGTTGGCGCGGGCGCGCTGGCCGCGGTCCTCGATGACGCCCTCGTCGCCAGCGGCATTCCGGTCCGCGACCAGTCCGCGGTCAGCGGGCTGGCCGCCGATGCCGACGCAGTGAAGCTCCGGCTCGCCGACGGCAGCCACCTCTCCGCCCGCCTCGCCGCCTGCGCCGAAGGCCAGATCGACGCCCCGGACGACACCCCCCTGGTCAGACGGGACTACGCGCAGCACGCGGTGATCAGCATCGCCACCCCGACCACGCCCCACCACGGCCGCGCCTGGGAACGCTTCACGCCGCAGGGGCCGCTGGCCGTGCTGCCCATCGGCAGCGACTGCTCGATCGTGCACACCGCCGACGCCGCCGAAGCCGACGCGCTGCTGGGCCTCGACGACGAGGCCTACCTGGCCCGGCTGCAAGGCCATTTCGGGGACCGCCTGCGCTTCGCCGCGGTCGGCCCGCGCGCACGCTTTCCGCTCGGGCTGCGCTACCGCCCCGACCCGGTCGGCCCGCGCACCGTGTGGCTCGGCAATGCCGCGCAAACCCTGCACCCGGTGGCCGGCCAGGGCTACAACCTGGCCCTGCGCGACGTGTGGGCCTGCGCCCAGGTGCTGCTGCGGGCCGGCGGCGATCCCGGCGCAGCCGACACCCTCGCCGCCTACGCCCACGAACGGCGCCTCGACCGCCAGGGCACGATCCGCTTCACCGACGCACTGGTACGCCTCTTCAGCAACGAGATCGGCCCCCTCGCCCATGCCCGCGGCGCCGGCCTGCTGGCCCTCGACCTGATCCCGCCGGCGCGCCACTTCGTCGCCAAGCGGATGATGTTCGGCGCCCGCGCCTGGCCGTGACGAAACGGCAGGCAAAAGCCCTTCAATTCGCGGTCACCGGGGCGCAGCAGAGGCCTTAAAATCCGCTCCCGGCGCGCTGCCCCGGCGCCCTCCCCCGCCCACGGGACGCTCCACGATGGCCGAACCCGACGACCTCCAGCACCACGACGACCTCGACAGCCACCTGCGCGAGGTGCAGAACCTGCTCGCCCGCCACAAGCTGGTGGAGGATCTCGTCCATCGGCAGGAGATGCCCAAGCACGAGCTCGTCGAAAGCCTGGTCCACAAGCAGCACGTCCAGGAGCTGACCCAAAAGCTCGACAGCCTGCATTCGGCCGACGTCGCGCACATCCTCGAAGCCCTGCCGCTGGACGACCGCCAGTTCGTCTGGGATCTGGTCAAGGCCGAACGGGACGGCGAGATCCTCCTCGAAGTCTCCGACGCAGTGCGGGAGTCGCTGATCGAGGCGATGGACCCGGCCGCGCTGCGGGCGGCTGCCGAGCAGCTCGACGCGGACGAACTGGCCGACCTCGCCCCCGACCTCCCCCACGAAGTGATGGAGGCCGTCTACCGCGGCCTCGCCCCGGATGAGCGCGAACAGCTGCGCGCCGCGATGTCCTACCCCGAGGATTCGGTCGGCGCGCTGATGGATTTCGAGATGGTCACCGTGCGCGAGGACGTCAGCCTCGAGGTCGTGCTGCGCTACCTGCGCCTCTTCGAGGCCTTGCCCGACAACACCGACCAGTTGTTCGTCGTCGACCGCGACGAACACCTGCGCGGCGTGCTGCCCCTCGACCGGCTGCTGGTGAACGACCCCGACTCGACGGTCAGCGAGATCATGCTCACCGACACGCTGACGCTGGAGCCCGCCGACCAGGCCGAGACCGCCGCGCAGGCCTTCGAGCGTTACGACCTGGTGTCGGCCCCGGTCGTCGACTATCACCGCAAGCTGGTCGGGCGCGTCACCGTCGCCACCGTGGTGGACTTCATCCGCGAGGATGCCGAAAGCGAACTGCTCAACCAGGCCGGCCTGAAGGAAGGCGAGGACATCTTCGCGCCGGTGTGGGACTCGGTGAAGAACCGCTGGTCATGGCTGGCGGTCAATCTGGTCACCGCCTTCATCGCCAGCCGGGTGATCGGCGCCTTCGAGGGCTCCATCGAAAAGCTGGTCGCGCTGGCCGCGCTGATGCCCATCGTCGCCGGCATAGGCGGCAACTCCGGCAACCAGACCATCACGATGATCGTGCGTGGCATCGCGATGGGCCAGGTCCAGGACGACGCACTGAAGCGGCTGATCCAGAAGGAAATGGGGGTCGCGCTGATCAATGGCCTGGTGTGGGGTGGCCTGCTCGGCGTGCTGGCCTGGATGCTCTATGGCAGCGCCAGGCTCGGCGCGGTGATGACCGCGGCGATGACCCTGAACCTGCTGCTTGCCGCGCTCGTCGGCGTGCTGGCGCCGATGCTGCGCAACCGCATGGGCCAGGATCCGGCGGTCGGCTCCAGCGTGATCATCACCGCCGTCACCGACTCGGGCGGCTTCTTCATCTTTCTGGGCCTGGCGACGATCTTCCTGATGTAGGCAGTGAACGTCGGCCGCACCGCTGTAGGGGCGAACTCGTTCGCCCACGGGTGCCAAAATCAGCGCAAACCTCCATTCAGTCTCCGTGGGCGAACAAGTTCGCCCCTACGTGGGACGCCGGAGGCTCGGGGTTTTGAGCGCAGGAGTCGTCGATTCAGCGCCTGAAACGTGATTCGCACGCCCGCAAACGGAGTTTCGATGTCGAAAACTCCGGTTGCGGGCAGCAAGATCAACCCGGATTGGCTGCGAACCAGGCTTCCGCCGCGGCGATCGTCGAATCGATGGCCGCATCGGAATGGGCCGCCGACACGAAGCCGGCCTCGAAGGCCGAGGGAGCGAAGTAGTGGCCGGCGTCGAGCATCGCGTGGAAGAAGCGGTTGAAGCGCTCCCGGTCGGAGGCCATCACGTCCGCGTAGCTTTGCGGCACCGCGCCGGCGAAGTAAAGGCCGAACATGCCGCCCACCGAATCGGCGACGAAGGTCGCCCCGTGCCGCAGCGCCGCGGCGTTGAGGCCGGCGACGAGGCGTTCGGTGCGGGCCGCGAGGGTTTCGTAGAAGCCGGGGCGGGCGATCTGCTCGAGGCTGGCCAGCCCTGCCGCCACCGCCACCGGGCTGCCCGACAGCGTTCCGGCCTGGTAGACGCCGCCCAGCGGCGCGATCTTTTCCATGATGTCGCGACGCCCGCCGAAGGCGCCCACCGGCATGCCGCCGCCGATGACCTTGCCCAGCGTGGTCAGGTCCGGCGTGATGCCGACGAGACCCTGCACACCGCGGGGGCCGACGCGGAAGCCGGTCATCACCTCGTCGAAGATCAGCACCGCGCCATGCTCGGTGCACAGGCGGCGGAGCAGGTGCATGAATTCGGCTGAGGGCTTGACCAGGTTCATGTTTCCGGCGATCGGCTCGATGATCACGCAGGCGATCTCGCTGCCGCGGGCCTGGAAAGTCTCCTCGAGCTCGGCCGGGTCGTTGTAGTCGAGCACCACGGTGTGTTTGGCGAAATCCTCGGGCACGCCGGCCGACGAGGGGTTACCGAAGGTGAGCAGACCGGAGCCCGCCTTGACCAGCAGGCTGTCCGCGTGGCCGTGGTAACAGCCCTCAAACTTGACGATCGCATCGCGGCCGGTGAAGCCGCGGGCGAGGCGGATCGCGCTCATCGTCGCCTCGGTGCCGCTCGACACCAGGCGGACCATTTCCATGCTCGGCAGCAGTTCGCACAGGCGCTCGGCCATGTCGACCTCGCGCTCGGTCGGCGCACCGAAGGACAGCCCGTCGAGCGCCGCCGAACGGACTGCCTCGACGACCGCCGGATCGGCGTGGCCGAGGATCGCCGGCCCCCAGGAGCCGACGTAGTCGAGGTATTCGGCGCCATCGGCGTCCCACACCCGGGCGCCCTGCGCCCGCGTCAGGAAGCGCGGCGTGCCGCCCACCGAGCGGAAGGCGCGGACCGGCGAATTGACACCGCCGGGGATGGTGCGCTGGGCGCGGGCAAAGAGTTCTTCGTTGCGACGGGTCATGCTGGAAACTTTCGGAGGGGTCAATCGAACAGCCCGGCGTAGGCCGCCGCGCGGGCAGCCGGGTCGGACGCGGAGAAGACGTCACTGATGACGGCGAGAAGACTGGCGCCGGCGGCGACCAGTGGCGGCGCATTATCGAGGGTGATGCCGCCGATCGCCGCCACCGGCACGCCGAGTTCGCGCTTCGCCCGGCCCAGCAACTCGACCGGAGCCCTGGTGGCACCGGGCTTGGTCGACGACGGATACATCGCGCCGAAGGCCACGTAATCGACGCCGGCGGCGGCCCCGGCCTGCGCCCGCGACCATTCGTCGTAGCAGCTCACGCCGAGGATGCGGCCAGGCCCCAGCGCGCGCCGGGCGGCAGCCGGATCGCCGTCGTCGCGCCCGAGGTGGGCACCGTCGGCACCGAGCTCGAGTGCCAGCGCCAGGTCATCGTTGATCACCAGAGGCACGCCGGCCGCGCGGCAGGCAGCGAGCAGGCGCCCGGCCTGGACGCGCTTCAAGGCCGCGTCGGCAAGCTTGTTGCGGTACTGGACGAGGGCCGGGCGGGCCGGCAGCAGCGCCGACACCGCAGCGAGCAGCGCGTCGGTGTCGGGCCAGTCGGGAGTGACCAGATAAAGTCCGGAAGGCAGCATGGCGGGGATGGGGAGGCGTTCGGGCGACCGCCGGGTCGCCGCTCGGTTGTCGATACTCAGTCGTCGATATCATCGGGCGCCTGCGCCCAGAAGAAACGATTGGGGATGTACTGCCCCATGCCGGGACGGAAGGCTGCGGCAAGGGTCTGCCAGGTGAAGCCCTGGGCCTCGAAGACGGCCTCGGACACCTCCATGCCCAGCGCCAGCGCCGCGGCGATGGCCGATGCCAGCGTGCAGCCGGAACCGTGGTAACTCCCCGGCAGACGCTCCCACGGATCGGCACGCATCACGCCGCCGCTGCCATACAGCGTATTCACCACCTGGGGGGTATTCGCGTGGGAGCCGGTCACCAGCACGTACTCGCAACCCATTTCCAGCAGCGCCGTTGCACAGTCGGCCATCGACCACTCCTCGTGGTCGTCGCTGCGCTGGGCAACCAGCCGCCGGGCCTCCATCGTGTTCGGGGTGACGATCGTCGCCTGGGGAATGATCAGTTCGCACAGTCCGAGGAGCATCTCCTCCGACGCCAGTTCGTCGCCACGCCCCGACGCCACGACCGGATCGACGACGACCGGGATATGAGGATAGTCGGAGATGATCTCGGCGATGACCACAACGTTCTCGACGCTGC
>Ga0213919_1000731_pt1 | contig 13490 bp, 21 predicted proteins | sample McNCre317MG_FD_161056 | JGI IMG/M metagenome (GOLD analysis project Ga0213919, IMG submission 161056) | Freshwater microbial communities from McNutts Creek, Athens, Georgia, United States - 3-17 MG | ecosystem: Environmental > Aquatic > Freshwater > Creek | place: USA: Georgia | collected... | reverse complement strand
GCGAAGTTGTGGAGAAATTCAAGGTGGTGCCGGCCGATGCCTAGTCCAATCCGTGAACAACTCCTCGCCGCGATCACGACCGCCGTCGCCGGCGAGTACAGCATCCCCGCGCCCGAGGACGAGCGCGACCTGCCCGTGACCATCGTCCAGGACGGCACCGACGAGGCGACGGTGACCTACAACAGCGCCGGATGGGTGACGCCTGTTGCGGTCGCCACTGCGCAGGCAGCCATCGACACCTCTGCGATGACGCCGACGGCCGCACGTGCCGCGCTGCGGGCGCAGGCGCACCAGGCGCTGGCCGACTTGGTCGACGCCGTTCATGTCGACCAGACCTTCGGCGAGCTCGCCGACGGGTTCGACCTTGCGGGGCAGGGCATTCAAACCGAGATCGGCAAGTTCGTATTTGCCGAGCTGCAACTCCGCGTGCGCTGGCATCACGTGCGCGGCAATCCGTATCTGATCAACGAAACCTGACCACGAGGAACCGCGACCATGGGCGCACCTATCATCCGTTACGAAGCCGGCCAGACGGCCTATCCGTTCGAGGCCATGACTGACAACGGCGGGCACCGCGTGTTCGCCGCCTCGTTCGCCCCGATCTCCAATGCCGCGGGCGCCGAACCCGTCGTGGCGCCGTATGGCCTGCTGACCGGCGGCGCCATCACGCCCGACACCGACAACAACAGCGTGACCGTCGCCGCGCTAACCGCCATCATGGCCGGTGCCACCGGTGCCGATGCGAGCGGCGTCGTCTCCGTCGCCGGTGCCGATGTGGCGATCACCCGTCCGGCAACGAACGTCTCGAAGGTGATCTCGATCACGGTCACCAGCAGCGCGGCCCTCGCGGCCGTGGCCGGCACCGATGGCGCGACGACTGCCTTCTCGGAAACGCGCGGCGCCGCCGGCGGCCCGCCGCTGATCCCGGTCGGCAGCATCGAAATCGGCCAGGTGCGCGTCACCACCAGCACGGCCGGCGTCGTCTCCGCCGCGCAGATTTACGCGGTTCCCGGTTTGCATGTCGAGCGCGCGGATTACCCGGTGTATTCGCTGGACTACGCGACAGGGAAAGTGACGTTTGCCGAAGCGCTGCCGCTGATCCACACCGGCAGCCTGCCGAAAGCGGTCTACATCAAGGGCAGCACGCCGCTGTTCGCGCCGATCTCGCAGACGCGCGACTGGGTTCCGGCCGAAGCGACGTATTCGATCAACTCGACCGACACCTATGACGGCCCGGTCGGTTCTGCCTCGTCGTCGCTGGGGCAAGCGAGCTTCAATGCCATTCTGAAGGACGGCATCACCGATGCATTCCTTGGAAAGAAAGGCACGAACATCTGGATCGAGTTCCGGCCGGACCGTGACAAGAGCGTCCCCAAGCAGCTCACGCAGGGGCTGCTCGGCATCAGCCGCACGTTTCCGGCGGGCGGCGGATCTTTCTCCGCAGCATGCACCGTCACCCCGTCCGTGGCCTCGCTTGACGTGAAGGCGTAACCGTGGATCTGCAGAAGTTCCTGAATGCCGCCTTGCGACCGCGCGAGATCACCATCGCAGTGCCCGAGCTGGCCGAGTGGTTCGGCGAGCACGAGCCGGCGGAGTGGGTCGTGCGCGGTCTCACGGCCGCCGAGCTGGGCCGGGCGAACCAGGCTGCCGAGCACGGCCTGGAAAACGTGCGCGCGCTCGTAGCGGCGATGGCCGGCGAGGGCGACAAGGCCAGCGCCATCCGCTCGGCAATGGGCCTTTCCGACGAGGATGTGCCGGCCGACGTCAGCCGGCGTATCGAGATGCTCGCCGCCGGTTCGGTCGCGCCCGAGCTCGGCAGTATGAACCGGGATGTGGCGGTGCGCCTGGCGGAGACGTTCCCGACGGTGTTCTACAACCTGACGAACCACATCCTCACGCTCACCGGGCAGGGCGCCGAGCTGGGAAAGCCGAAGCGCTCTACGCCTACCCCGGAGTAAGGGCCGCGGCCCTGCTCTGCGCGGAGCGCGGGCGGTTTCTGTTCGAAGTGCGGCCGGATGTATTTCCGGCCGGCTACCTGACCGAGACCGAAACCGCCGTGTGGGGGCTGTACTACCAGGAGCGCAACGCGCGCTCGAACACGAGATGAGTAAACCATGGCCGACGCAGAGCGTGTAATCGAACTGGTCTTCAAGGGCGTCGACGCCACCGGCGCCGCAACGGCCGCGGTGCTGAACAACATGAAGACGGTGTCGTCTTCAATCGGCGACATCACCGGGCCGGTACGCGAATTCACGACCGCCGCGGTTAAGTTCGAGGCCGGGCTGCTTGCCGCCGGCGCCGCGGTGGTGACGTTCGCCGTCAAGACCGCCAGCGACTTCGACTCCGCTTTTCGGCAGATCAGCACGCTGTTCGACGCGTCGGATGCCGACGTCGCGCGCTTTCGCGAATCGATCCTCGACTATGCGAGCACGTCCACAAAGTCGCTGGAGGACATCACCAATGCGATCAGCGCGGCGGTGGGGTCGGGCGTGGCGTACGGCAAGTCGATCGAGCTGATTGCGACGGCCGAAAAGCTCGCGGTCGCCACCCGGGCGGAGCTAAAAGGCACGACGGAAGTGCTCGTGTCGACGCTCAGATCGTACAACATGAGTACGGACGAGGCCGGCAAAGTCTCTGACCTATTCTTCAAGACGATTGCAGACGGCAAGATCGAGATGGGAGATCTGGCGCAGTACTTTGCGAATCTTGCGCCAGTGTCCTCCGCCGCAGGCGTCAGCCTCCAGGAAGTTGGCGCTGCGATTGCGACGTTGACCGCAGGCGGTATCGCGCCGTCCACCGCAATCGATGGTCTGCGGTCCGCAATCAGTAACATCGTCAAGCCAACGAAAGAAGCGGCAGACCTGGCCGCGCAACTCGGCATTGAATTCGACGGTGGCGCGCTGAAGTCGAAAGGGTTTGCGGCCGTCCTCGCTGACGTGCAGAAGGCGACAGCCGGCAACTCGACGCAGTTGCGGACGCTGTTCGGCGATACGAATGCATGGGTGGCGGTATCATCATTGGCCGGATCACAAGCGGAAGCATTCGCCATATCGCTGAAGGGCATGGGTGATGCTGCGGGATCAGTGCAAGCCGCGTTTGAAAAAATGACAGGCAGCGTCGAAGGCGCAGGCGCGAAGATGGCCGGCGCGCTGAAGGTGCTGTTGGTCGAGATCGGCACGCCGTTGCTCGATGAATTCGGCGGGGTGGCAGAAGCCATCGCGAAAATATTCAACGGCCTGGGCGCCAGCGTGCGAGACGGCGCGCTGCGTGACCTGGTCGGCTACATCGAGGGCATTTTCGGCGACGTCGAGCGCACGCTGGCCCGCGTGGCAGCGAACCTGCCGGCGGCACTCGAAGGCGCGGACCTATCCGGCTTCAAGGATGGCATTCAAGCCGTCATCGATGCCGTACAAAGTCTGTTCGGCGGGCTCGACATCACCAGCACGGCCGGGTTGACGAAGGCGATCGAGGGCATCGGCGCTGCGTTTCTCGGGCTGTCCCGCTACACAGCAGGCGTCATTGCGAGCCTGGAGCCGATCTTCGATCTGCTGGTGCGGGTGGGCCAAGGTGCAGCCGAAGCGGATCCGCAGATTTTCGAGTTTGCGGGCAACTTGGCCGGCATCGCCTCGCAAGTGGACATTGCGCTGCCCGCGCTGAACGGGCTGCTCGCCATCCTCATCGTAAAAGAGGGCGCCGGCCTCGTGGGCGCTTTCCGTGCCGCGGCATCGGCCGTTCCGCTGCTCACGACCGCGCTCGGTGCAGCCGGCTCTGCGGGTCTGGTGGGGGCCGCGGCGCTCGCCGGTTACGCGATCGGAAGCGCGCTCAACGAGCCGATCAACAAGCTCGTCAGCAGCTTGACCGGCTCACAAACCACGCTTGGCGCGTGGGTCTACGAGCTCGTCAACGGCGCCGGCGAGCTAAACGGCATCGGCACCACCGTCGACGGCGTGCGCGTCTCGCTCGACGAGCTCAACCGCGGCGTCGAGTCCGGCCGGCTGGTCTGGAACGACGCCAGCGGCGCGTGGACGACCGCCGCGCGCGCGGCGATACCGCTGGCCGAAGGATTGGATGGCGTGGCGGGTGCCATGACCAAGATCACCCGGGGGCCGATCACCGACTACGTCGACGCGTTTGGCAACGTCGTTCGCAGCACCATTGAATCTCGCGATGCGCTCGACTCGTGGAACGCCGCCATCCTCGCCAGCGGCGGCGTGGCCGAAAAGGCAAACGCGGGGATCGACCGATTCGGCAAGAGCATTACCGAGTCGAAGCTGCTCATCGACACCGCCACCGGCGCCATCATCGGATACCAGGGCGCCCTCGAAGGGCTGAGCGCGGCAGACCGCGCCGCGATCGAGGCGCAGAAGGAGCGCGCCGGCGCGTTCGGCGAGGCGTCGAAGTCGCTGACCAAAACCGCCGAAGACATCAAGAAGGTCGAGGAAGCTACACGGCGGTGGAACGAAGAAGTCGCGCGGATGAACCACGCGGAGAAACTGAAGGTGATCGAGTCGCAGACGGCGATCACCACCGCACGCATCCAGGCCGACACCGAGCGCATGAAGGCCGCGTTCGATTCCGTCAATACCTCGATCACCAGCACCGGCGAAACGCTCACCAGCATGATGAGCCTCCTCGGAAGTGGCAAGCTCGACTTTTCGGATTGGCGGCTGGTGACGCGCGAAATCGAGAAGGAGAGCACGCGCCGCGACAAGGCATTCGATTTGCAGAAGGAACTCACCAAGGCGCAGATCGACATGATGAAGGCGCAGATGGACGCGATGAAATCCGGCGACGGCATGATCAAAATCGACGGCGCCGGGCTGCAGCCGCACCTCGAGGCGTTCATGTGGGAGATTCTCAAGACGATCCAGGTTCGCGTGAACGCCGACGGACTCAAGATGTTGCTGGGGGTGTGACGTGCGCGCCGTGCTGAGTTCACTCACATTCGACCCGGCCGGCGTGGTCGCGCTCGACGTCACCCCGGACAGCAGCCTGGGGGAGTCGCGCCGCCGGATGAACCGCATCGCCACGCTCGACGGCGGGGCGGTGTTCAACGATTTCGGGTTCAGCGAGGCCGATCGCACGATCGAGCTCAAGTGGACGCCGACAAGCGCGGATCAGGAAGCGGCCGTCGATCGGCTGGTGCAGCTCTATCCGCAGCTCCGGCTGTCGCTGCGCGCGGGGCTGTACCTCGTGGCGCCGGAAGCCTACAAGCCCAGCGCGGACGAATCTTCGTTGTCGCTGCTGGTTGTCGAAAAACTCGCATAAAGGGCGCTTATCATGCCAGCACCATCCGTTGCGACCTATTCGGCCGATGTCCTCGTCGCTGCGCATACTGCGTTCCGCGACCTCATTGATTCAGGATCTGGTGCGGGATTCGTCCGCATTCGTGATGCTGCCGACGTGCTGCTCGCACAGGTTCCGCTGTCCGACCCGTGCGGCAGCGTGAACGGCACGACGGGGCAATTGACGTTCTCGATGGCTGGCACAGATCCGGAGGCTGACGCCGACGGAACCGCCGCGTATGGCGAATTCTGCACGTCGGCCGGCGCGGTCAAGCTGGCGCTGCCCGCGCAGGCCGGCTCGTCGCCGGTGGCCGGCAAGCTGGTACTCAACACGCTGGCGATTCTGGCCGGTGGCCCCGTTTCGGTCGTATCGGCCACGGTCGGCTAAGAGGAATAGACGATGGTCATGAAAATCGTGGACATGGTGGCGATGGCCGGCACTGTGACGGGCACGGATGATGTGGCGCTCGGTGCCGCCCTGGCTGGGTTCCGCACGCTCGCCGCGGCCGGCATTGCCGACGGCGAAGAATTTCCGTACCGGCTCGCATCGGCGGACGGGAGTGTTTGGGAAACCGGAGTCGGCGCGTACTACGAAATCACCGGCGCGCCGTATTTCACGCGCTACGCCCACGGCAGCTATGTGACGTTCGGGACGGCGGTCGCCTGCGAGCTCTACGTCGCCGCGCCATCGTGGATGCATACGGCGGTCAACGTCAGCAGCGGGGCGACGGGCGAAAAGGCGGCGCCGCAGGCGAATCAGCCGCTGGCTGTTGCCGTCGGCGGTGGGGCAGTGGCGGGTGGGTATGGGGCGGTGGCGGGCGGGTGTAAGGCGAGCGCGTCGGGCGATCGATCGATCGCGATCGGGTTCGAATCCGTCGCGAGCAGCGAGGCCTCGACCGCGATCGGGAGAGGAACGGCGGTAGCGGGCTGCGCGGCTCTGGCGCGCGGGTCCAAGCAAATCAACACGGACTACAGTGGCGCCCTGATCTGGACGGGGTTTAGCGACACATCGGGCACCGCGCTGGATGTTTCCAACAGTCGATTCACGCTACCTAATGTCAAATGCATTGCGCTCCTTGATGTCCTGATCGTCGGAGCGAATACCGCATTTTCAGATTCGTATGCTGCGCGGGCGTCTGTGGTGGTCAAGCGGACCGCGGTCAACGGCACGATCGCAATCGAGGGCACGCCTTCCGTAACGGTCATCAAAGACGACACCGGCGCTGCAGCGCCGGCATTCACCGTCTTCAGCACTGGGGCCGACTCCGCGCTGAATATCGCGATGGGTGTGACCATGAACTGGAACGCCACCGTCGTGGCGACGCTGGTGCAGGTGTAATCGGACATGATCGGCGCGTCGGCAATCGGTCTCGCCCCCGTCGGCTCCGCGCTCGGTGGCCCTGCGCCGATTCCCGAGGTCACGGCGCTGATCGCGGTGGCGTCCCCGCTTGGGGCGTGCGCGGCAGTGGGCGTCCACGACTTCACCGGCCGCATCGGTACCGTGACAACGCGCTACGTCATGGACCTTGTTGCGCCAGGCGGTACCGTCCGTGTGCCGATCAGCAGCTGGCAGGCGACGGTCCAGACGGAGCAATCGTCGTATGCCGGCTGTGTCGTCCCGGCCTGCGCGCCGTGGGTGAGTGCGCTCGACGCTGCGACCGAGTTCGTCATTTCCCGACAAGCGGTATCGCCGGGCGGACAAACGGTCGAGTATGAGATGGTCCGATCTCCGCTCGGCAGCCTGCAGTACGACCGCGGCCCGCAACGCTACACTGCGTCGATCAGCGGCTACAGTGCCGGCCTCGCCGCGGTGGTGAATCCGCCTGCGGTCTATGATCGGCAGTTGTCCGGCGTGCGGTCGATCTCCCGCAACGGTGCAACCCAGCGCGTGCGCTGCGCCGTCGATTGGCTGCTTCGGCCGGGCCATCGCGCCTTTGTCGGCGCGGAATCGTTCGTGGTCGATTACATCAATTACTACGTCCAGGGCAACGACATGTACTGCGATGTCGGGTCGCGCGCCTGATGGGCCGCGCGACGATCCTCGCCGGCGGAGATGCGGGGCTCTACACCGTGCGGGTCGACTACGGCACCGCGCAGCGGGACGCGACCGTCGACAAGCTGACTGCGCGCATCGCAGAGCTGGAGACGATGCGCGCCGGCATGCAGATCACGCTCGACGCATTCATTGCGCTCGAGGAAGCGCCTGCGGAAGCCGCGGTCAACGCAGCGATCGAGGAATACGTCACGGCATCACGCGCCGCGCCACCCGATGCGGCCGTCCTCAAGGCCAAGCTCGCCGCGCATCAGGCGGCGCTGCGCGCGCTGTTCGATGTGCGCGCGCGCGCCGCGCTGCTGCGGATTCGCCTCCAGGAAGTCACGTCTGAAAAGGCGGCTGCGGTCAAGTCGCTGGCCACCTGGTCCGCGCTCACCCTCGAAGAAGACCGGCCGGCCTGGTGCGCGGATCTCACCACGGGCGCAACCGGCGATGTGGCGACGATCGACATCCCGGGGGAGAGCGATGTCATCCTGATCGCCCCGGGGGCTCCCGCGCCGACGGCAGTGCATGGCGCACTGAAAGCCCGCGAAGTGCAGACCGGCCCGCAGGCGTTCTTCAATGCCGCCATCTTGCCCGGCTGGCAGAAATTCAAGCCGCTGCACCGCATCGGAACCATCACGAGCATCAACAGTGCCGCCAACACGTGCGCCGTCACGCTGGATACCGCGCAGTCGTCGGCGCAGGCGCTCGGCATCAACCAGTCGTCGTCGCTTGCGGATGTGCCGGTGCTGTACATGACCTGCAACAGCCTGGCGTTCACTGTAGGGGATCGCGTCGTGGTCGAATTCATCGGGCAAGACTGGGAGCAGCCGCGCGTGATCGGGTTCGAAACGGAGCCGCGCCCGTGCAAGGCGATCTACGCGGGCGCGCACTACCTGCAGTACACGACTACCGAACCCCCGGTGATCAACTCATACGGATTCACCGCGTTGATCGATTTGACGACGATGGAGCGCCGCGCGGCGTGGGTCGTGGACGACGCGCCGGACGTCAACGGCATCGTCAGCTACAACGCGCAGCCGCATTTCGAGCAGTTCGGGTTTTTCTCGCTGTACGACGCCACCGGCGGCGCCGATCATCACCCGCTATCGCCTTCCGCATCATCGATGTGCCAGCACGGCGACAGGTTTTTCGGCATCGCGACGAGCGCACCGGGGCAAGCGCGGGACATCATCGAATTTTCGGCCGGGGTCACGCTGATCGAGACGGGGCGGTGGGCAGCCGTCCCCGGCGACGGGGCAATCAACAGTTTGAGCGCGCACGGCGGGCATGTCGCCGTCGGCGGGTATCTCGGGGGCGGCAACTACGGCGTGCGGGTGTTCAGCATCGCCAGCCGGGCGATGATCGCGGAATTTCTGCTCGGCAACTCCATCGTCGAGAGCGTCGAACTGAGCCGCGATTATCTCGCTGTGCTGCACTGGGGCGCAGGCGGCGGGCACACGGCCAACCTCTACCGACGCGCCCCGTATGCGCTGCTGAACTCGCAGGCGCTCGGGCAGTACCCGTTTTCAATGTGCATCACCGGAAACAAACTCGTCGGGAAAGAGCAGGGCGATGTGTGGGTGTGGGACATCAATCCGGACACCGGCGCGCTTACGTATGTGGGCGCGCTGCGGCCGTTCGATGACCTTGTAGCGGCACGGCCCGGCACACCAAGCTCGGGGATCGAGTTCGACGGGTCGGGCATCGCCGGGCATACCGTGGCCGCGGTGGCTAAGGGGTAATCCGCGTCTCCGGCGCTTGCGACCACTCCGACAGTGTTCGCAGCGCACCGGGCGGTCGAACAGCTCGGCGCGGAGCCGGCGCTTGAATGTGGCAATGGCGGATTGGCGGGCGGGCGTCATTGCGGCGCTTTCTCCAATTCGTCCCCCCATTCGCTGGCAATGAGACCGGCGCCGACGAGCTCGACGCCGTGCTGGGCCATCTCGCCGTCACTCAGGCCCGCGTAATAGTTCATCGCTGTGCCGACGGTGATCATTTCGGCGCTGAGGGCGCGCAAGCGGGCAATGATTTCGAGCTTGGTCATCTTTCAAACCCTGTTGAAAACCCGGCGTAACGCGTAGCTGCGGACCAGCGAGACAGCGGTGAAAATCAAAGTGATTGCAAGGTGCTGGTCATGCCCGATCTGGATCCCGAACAACGGGAACACAGCGACCTGCGTCGTGTATGCGATGCCGATGCCGGCGACCACGTTTGCAATAGATTCTAGGGCTGAGAGGCGGCGAGACTGAGTCATAGCAGTTGCATTTGCTCTGCAGGTTTCATTCCGCCGAGCAACTCCTTCGTATCCTGGTCGTATTCGTAGACTGCACCGATGGCATGGTCTAGCGGGTCTGCTTTGCCGCGCAGCAGGCCGATGTTCTTGCACAGCAAGTTGAACACGGTTGTGCTGTACTGCTTCTCATTTCCTTCCCAGCGTGGGGCATAGCCCTCCACCCGCCACACGTAGCCCATGCCGCGAAGGCGGCCGGTGTTGACGACCAGGTCGCCGGGCTTGAACTTGCGTTTCATGCCGCGCCTCGCGCCTGCAGTTTCTCGAACTCCCATGCAATCTCTGTCGTGCGAATCGCACTGGTGATTGAGCTGGGTTCGGTGTCGACGATGCGCATCACAGTCGCATCGAACTCCGCGCGGGCTTGCTCAACGAGCCTCGGCGTAATCGGCTTGTCATCACGCAGCCGGGCGGCCAGTACGCCGAGATGGTACGTACTGATGTCTGGTGCGATTCGCTGCCAGCAGTCGCGCCAGCCTTCGATTGCCGGGGCGATCTCGCACCATTCGGCGCGGGTGGCGAATTGCTCGTCGATCTCCGGCATGCGCATCACCGGTCGGCCGTCGATGACGTGCACCTCGCCCTGGGCGAGCAGATCCATTAGGTTGCGCATCGGGCGGGCGATCACACTCGCTTTGCGCTCTTTCTCTGCGCGGTCGATGCCACGTTCGAGCCATTTCGGCAGCGATCTAATGTTCCGGCGCATCGTCGTTTTCCATGATTGCATAGGACACTGCCGCAAGCCGGGCCTTGAGGTCGCAGACTTCGCACACCAGGTCGCCGTATACACGCATGTGGTGAGCGATCTTCGCGCGGAGCTCGATGTTTTCGCGCTCAAGGCGAGCAAAGCGGGTTCGTTCGGCTGCTGTCATGGCTTGGCCTCCGGAGTCGATGCAAGCGCAGCGCCGGATTCGAGGTATAGAGGGACTGCGTGATTTTCTGGTGTAATCATCCCACGGCTGTCGTAGGCGTGTTTTTGGCTGTAAAAACAATGCTCACCAGCTTCTGCTTCTTCTGCGGCTTGGCGTACCACGTCGCGCGCAACTGATCGGCTTGTCCATCTAAAATTCTCAATCACTTCGTTCCCGTCTGGTCCGCGAGCAATCCAGCCGTAGCCTGGATCGTACTCGACCGCTCGTATCCGTTTGCGCGGATTGTCCATCACTACTCCGCCGTCCATTGAATCTGCGCCGCTGTCTCGGTCGCGTACCCTGCTGCAACCATTGCGGCCTTTGTGGCTTGTACGAACAAGTGTGGATCGTTCGTGTTGCCTTCGACGGACACGAAGCACCGTTGCGCAGCATGGTGTGGGCTGTGCTCGGTTATGGTGATTTCGATACGGGTCATGGCTTGGTCTCCGGTATTGCTGCAATCATTGCTGCCCATACCTCACCGGGGGAACTTGTTGGTGTTCCGGTATAAGTGCTGATGAACGTAGCTTCTCCGGCGTCTAGCATTTCGCTTGTCGGCTCAACAGGAACGAGCTTGAATCCGCCATTGACTGCCGGGTCGGTCGCAACATCGGTATGAAATCCGATGAGATCGTTCAGCTTCTGCTTGGCGACATCGTAGGAGTCATTGGCGTTCGCAATACCAAGATGTGAAACGGCCATAGCCACGTCGATTGCGCGGAGCCAGCCGATTTGAAGCGCGTGGTGCGCCTTCTCTTCGGCTCGATCGGCGCGTACTCGAATGCGGTAGGCAGCTTGCAGCGCGTCGATTGTTCGTCTTGCAAGGACAAGGTCGCTGCGAAGAAGCTCGACTTCCTTAAACGCAGCACGGGCTGATTGCTCGTCGCTTTGATAGCTGATTCGCCACGATTCGTAGGTCATGTTACTTTTCCTTGTGCGCTTGGGGAGGCTGTGCGCCAGTTACACGAGATTCAATAGCCTTCCACGTCAATATCCTTTACAGAAGGCATCGGCGGACCGAGATCGTCAATGTCGCAATCCCACTGCCGCCACTCTTGATAGCGGCGCAGGAATTCGGCCACGCTATCCGGTGTTGTCAGATCGGGCGCACTCATCGCGGCACCCGATTGCCATCGACCCGCATCACTGCGCCGTCGCTGTGCCATGCACAGGGTTCGTGCATCGGCTTGGCGCCGGTCGGGTGCCGGCAGTACGCCCGCACTTCGACCAGCGGTGCAATATGGATCGTCCGCGCTTCCAGGTGGGCGCACGTCTGACAGGCAGGCGGCGCGGTGTGCTTTGTGGATATCATTTGAGCGTGTGCCGCGTGATATTGCCAGTCTTCTCGACATAGCCGTGCTTTGTTGTATGCCGCTCGACATTGCCGGCCGAAAGCGAAAGCGGGGCGGCAGGTGGGGCCAGAAGTTGCTCGGGCGCAGCGGTATTGATCAGCCCGCTGCAGACGACTTGCCCTGTCGCTCGGGCAAAGTCGGCTTCGGCCTTGGCGGTGTTGATCACCGCCTGACTGATTTCGGCAATTGCCTTGGCTGTGGCGACGTCGGTTTCGCCCTTGCGCAGCGATTCCAAGGTAAGGAATAGTTCGCTCCTCAAATCATCCATGGTGTTCATGCAGTTTTCTCCTGGCGGTTATTTATCTGGCGCTTCAGGGCACCGAGTAGTTGCACAGCACGGGCGACGTCCTTGGGTAGTCGGTGCACCGAATTGCGGCGCATCAGCTCGGTACGGCTCACGAGTTCAAGGTTGTTGATGTCAAAATTCCGCTTGTCGCCGTCGCGGAACGTGAGCGCATGGTGGAGCGGGATGCTGCGGCCATGCATGCGCCAGATGAGGTGATGCACCATGGCGTAATCGCGGCTGGTGACGCGTGTGTCACGTACCTTGCGCTGCAGGTAGCCTTCTTTCGTCTCGCGCTCGTGGCCGATCGGGTTCCACGTGTGCGGCAACTGGCCGGGCTTGAATCGGGTCTCTGCACTGCGGCCGCCGGCCGCGTAGTGCGTGCCCTTGTTCCAGGGCATGAGACCCGGCTGAAAGCGCGATCGGCGTGCCGGGTGGTCTGTGCGTTCCATCGCCTGGCGAGCGCGCTCGCGAATCCATGCGGCGCTCTTGAAGAGTCTCAGCTTCTTCGAGCGGTACTCGATCGCCTTGACGTCCAGGCCCATCGCCGCGGCGCACTCCCTGGCGCTGTGGTCGGCGTAGAGGCGGCGCAGTTCGGTGTCGCGCTCGGACGTCCAGATGGGGGCGAATTGCACCCCGAGCTTTTGCGCGCGCTGCCCGACTGCGTTTTCGCTCACGCCGATGCGTTCCGCGATGTTGCGGGTGGGCGATCGGCCGTATTCGGCGCGCAGCAGGGCGTCGTCGGTGTCCGTCCAGCGGTGGCGGCGAATCCGGGTCACGCGCGCACCACGATGTCGGTACCGTAACCGCCCGTCCCCGGCATCCATCCGCCGCGCCGATGCACGACCAGGCCGGCCCACGGCGTTTGCTTCAGCGGGCGGGCTGCCTGTGGGCCGATCGCCGCGCGTGCGGTGGCGGCGCTCGGGGCGAGCTCGGTGCGGTAGTACGCGCTGAACCGGCCCTTGCGAGCCTTGCGGAGCATGCCGTAGCGGTGCCCTTTTTCGAGCCACATACTGGCGACGTCGCCCGTCATCGTGGCAGTGACGGCCTTGAGGTCTTGCGCGGACATGCCGTCCGCGAAAGCGATCCATAGGGGGGATGTGCGGTGCATGGCGATCATGCTGGCGGTGGGATTTCCCATTTTTCATTCCTCATTCAGTTTGTACTTTTGCCTGCCTCGCCACGCCGCGCCAGGCCGCGCCAAGCCTCGCCTGCCGTGCCTCGCCATGCCTGCCATGCCCCGCCTCGCCTCGCCGAGCCTCGCCATGCCTTGCCTTGCCCTGCCTGCCTCGCCACGCCAGGCCGCGCCAAGCCTCGCCATGCCTGCCATG
>Ga0213919_1000730_pt1 | contig 13493 bp, 12 predicted proteins | sample McNCre317MG_FD_161056 | JGI IMG/M metagenome (GOLD analysis project Ga0213919, IMG submission 161056) | Freshwater microbial communities from McNutts Creek, Athens, Georgia, United States - 3-17 MG | ecosystem: Environmental > Aquatic > Freshwater > Creek | place: USA: Georgia | collected... | reverse complement strand
GCTTAAGTGACGATCAAAAACATAGGAAGTCATGTGAAGAGATTCAGCAATCGCTTGAAGTGACTCTTCTAATTCACCCTTGATTAAAAATCCATCTAAGTGAATTGTGACATCTTCATATTTATTTGAAATGGCTTTGTAAATTGTGGCCACTTGTCTTCTTAAAGTTTCTTTTTTAACTTTCGCTTTATCGCCAAGACCTAAAATGAGAGCACTTTGGCCATTTAAAAGAGTCATTGAAAATGTTTCTCCAACATCTCCTTTGAAGTGTCTTGAAGCCACTGCATGTTCGAAAGATTCAAGAACATCTTTTGGCCAATGAGAGTGGGAAAGAGCAACAGCTTCTTTTGCCGTAGCTTTTTTAGCAGCAACTTTTTTTGTCGTCGTTTTGGCTTCCTGTGTCTTTTTAAAACATGAATAAATGTTGAGCTCTGTACTCGTTTTAGCTGGGGCAAATTCTAGATTGATTTTCATTGAATATTTCCTATGGTTTTTACTGTTTATCTTTTTCTTTTGGGATAAAATAGCACAAGCCATGTTAAAAGTAACTACCAGGTATTTAGCGTCTCACTTTATCCCACCCTTCTTGATTGGGTTTATTTTCTTTGTAGCCTTTTTAATAACTTTTTATATGTTTCGAATCATCTCGCTCATCGTGAATAAAGGTGTTGATGTTTTAACCGTGTTAGGAATGGTGTCGAATTTAAGTGTGTCGTTTTTTCCATTAGCTGCACCACTTGCCGTGTTTTTTGCCACTATTTATTGCTTAAATAAATTCAGTGAGGATTCCGAAATCATTGCAATGCGCTCATTTGGGCTTTCTAAATTTAAAATTTATTACCCTTTTTTCATCGTGAGTTTTTTGATTGGTCTTGTCATAATTTCATTGAGCAGCGTGTATATTCCCAAGGCAAACTCAAACTTTAAAAATACCATCGTGAAACTCACGTCTTCTGGAATGCTCACCAGTATTAAAGCAGGACAATTTTTTACTGATATTCCCAACGCTACTTTGTTTGCAGAGTCGGTGAGCGAGGAAGGAGACAATTTTGAGGAAGTCTTTTTACATGTTAAAGACAATGAAGGCCTAGTTCAAAGAATTATTTTTGCGAAAAAAGGTTCTCTCATAAAACTGTATGCAGATAACTGGCATGCTCCAAGTCTTAGACTTCATTTGTCTGATGGAAATATTGTAAAGATTGATAAAAAAGGAACTGAAATAGAAAAAGTTTTGTTTAAAGAATATGACTTCCCCGTCTTCAATGCCGATTTTACGATGACTTCTTTAAACAAAGACAGCATGAAAACAAATAAAGAATTACGAATTGCTATTGAGGAAAGAAAAGTGAATTTAAAAAATGCACTTAATATTGATCCAGGATCAAAAAAAGAGATGGCTAAATCAATTGCTAAAGCTGAAATCGAATACCAATCAAGAATACTTCCTCTTCCACAAATTATTCTTTTTGTTTTTTTAGCCTTTACCTTGGGTATAAAGAAGGGGAGAGGAAAGGGTACAAATAACACGGTGAGGGCCTTAGCTTCTTTATTAGGGTTTTATGCGCTCTATTTTTTATTAGTGAGTTTAGCTCAAAAAGGCACCATACCCACAATGGCATCCAGCCTCATCCCACTTTTTGTCATTTTAGGAATTGGAATTTTCTACTACCGAAAATTAGATTGGATTGGTTAATCCCTCAGGTAATCCCGATGGCTGAGCTGTGTCTGCCTCAGGTGCAGGAGGTGGAGTTGGAGTTGGAGCTACTATTTTTTTCTTAGCCGGAATTGACGGCGCAGGAATGGCTTTCTTTTGTTGACCAGAAGTTGCGTAAACATCACTTGTTTCAACAGTACCATCTTCTAAGAAAACAAACAGTGGAGCGAGATATTTCGTTTTCATCTCTTCAGGTAAAACGATATTCTTCACACCTGATTTAGCGTTGATGTTTAAATTAACTGGTTTGTTGTTATAAAAAGCTTTAAGTGACTTTGTATTTCCAACAAAAAGTCTAATTAAGGCACCCTTTAAAAATAGAGTTCGTCCTTGCCTTAGAACAAACTTTTTTATTTCTTTATCATCAACTTTATAAGTAATCCAAGCATCTCCATCAACAGCATTTAAGAACAAATTTTCAACACCTTTGGCTGGAGCAATTCTGTATTTCGCAGGAAAATACTCATCAAGTTGTTCAGCACTTAAGTTTTCAGCGGCAAATTGTTTTTCACCAATAGAGATATTTTCTAATTTCACATCTTTTAGTGTGACTTCAGTTTTTGGATTTTTTTCTTGAATAATATTAACTTGTATTGGATCTTCTTTTTTATCGACAACAACTGGGGCTTTCTCAGGAGTCGTTTTTACGACAACTTTTTTCTTAGGTAGTGTCGTTAAAACTTCAGGTAGAGTAACATCGACTTCATTTTTATTTTTCTCAAAATTATTAATGATATTAAATCCGACGATTCCAACTACGACTAAACCAATGACAAATTTCGCAACGACTGCCGTATTTGACATAGTCACTGACCTAACTGCCTCTAATGGCATTTCAGTCATGGCGGAAAGTGTATTTCTTGCTGTTTCAGTTTTAATTTCTTTATTTTCTATTCCAACTGGTATTTGAGATTTATTATCACTATAGGCTTTTTCTAATAGAACTAATGCTTCTTCGGTATTAAGACCCAAGATTTTTGAGGTAGATTTAACAAAACCTCGCACGTACGTTTTACTGGGAAGTTTGTCGAATTGATCTGCTTCTAGGTATTCGAGAAGGCCGATGTGTATTTTAGTTTGCTGAGAAATAACTTTTAAACTCAAACCTCTTTCTTCACGCCTTTTTCTTATCATTTCACCAAGAGTAATAGAGGGGGTAAGAGGTTTTTTTTCAACTTCCACGATGGTTTGAGTTTCAATACTTTCGTTCATTTCATTATTTTCGTTTGTCATTTATTTTTCTTTTTTAAAAGTTAGGAGACTCTGTCGTCTGGTTATTGTCGGTGTTTTTAATTTGTTCAGTTCTTAGGCTCTGCTTTGAAGATTCATTGCTTGAATCAGATAATTTTCTAATCTGAATTGACGCCATCGTAGCATATCTGTCGCTTGGAAACTTTTCGATGATTTCTTGAAATTTTCTCTTGGCATCTTCTGATCGGTTAAGATTCACTAAAGCCATCGCCATTTGATATTGTGGAGCGACCTCGTTCACACAAGTTCCCTTTCCCGATTCTTTGAATGCATCATAGGCTTGTTTAAACTTGTATTCTTCAGCATAAAGTAATCCGAGCTTATAATGGGCAAGGCAATAATCATTTCTTTCTTTGATGGATTTGGATAGATAATCAAATGCCTCTCTACGATCACCTTCTTTGAGATTTAAAAGTGCCATGTTGTAATAATTTCTAAATTGATTTTTGAAAGTTAAATCTTTTTCGACTTCATTAAAAAGGTCTCGAGCTTCTTTAAGCTTATTTTTTTCCATGTAAATTGTGGCAAGATTTAATTTTGCATCACTATTTTTTTCATCAATCGAAATGGCCTCTTTAAGTTCATAGATAGCCAATTCCAGTTGGTTTCTAAAATAATAAGCCATGGCCAAATTGGTTCTGATTTTTGCATTTTTTGGATCATATTTTTTTGCCTCTAAAAGATTAGAAAGCGCTTGAATATAATCTTTAGCGACTAGATCGTTAGTCCCTTTTTCATAATAAACAGTTGCTCTTTTTTCTTCAGGAGTGGGTTCTTTTAGACTATTTGATGAACAAGATGTGACCAATACAAATAAAATTACGGCCAATAAGCTTTGTGGTAAAGGGGTTGCTTTAAACATCATACTTGATTCCTCATATCTCAATCCATTAAGACATGATTTATTTTACTCGCGCTTGGCTCTTCTTGTAAATATCCCTATTGTTTCAAAATGCTGAGTTGAAGGAAAAAGATCAAAAAGATCCACACTCACCAAGTCGTATTGATCCAAGACACCTACTGTGTCTCTAGTGAAACTGGTGGCCTCACAAGCGATAAAAATGAATCCGTCTGGTTTAAATTCATTTAAAAAATCTTTGAGATTTTTTAAACCAGACCTAGGAGGATCAATAATGAGCCAGTCTGGACGAGGAAAGCCGTTTGCTTTTAATCCAATGAGACTTCTTATGGCTCCTTTGTCATAAAGATCAAGAGAAAAGAATTTTTGATGGGCACTTGGAGATGGAGTCGTTCGGTATTTATCTACTACGAGAGTTGGATTTCTGAATTTAACAGTCAGGTTTCCATTGCCACCAAAAAGGTCATAAACAACAGCTTTGGGTGGAATGAGTTCTTCTGCCTTTTTTTGAATGAAGGCTCTAAGTTTTTCATTCATTTCATAATTTACCTGAGTGAATCCACCATTGGCATAAGGACGATTTAAAGACACTTTTACGTTGTGTCCACCATTGTGATTGTCTTTTGAATAAAGCTCAACGTGACCTTTCACAGGTTCTTTTTCAACAACTCTTAGCCAATTATTTTCAGCATAAAGAGCACGCAGTTCATAAGCGACACTTGGATCGACAATTTTGCAATCAGGAACTGGGGTTATTTCTTGCTTATAATTCATAAGGCCCAAAATTTTTTTCTTTTTGTCATAGTGAAGTTGTAATCTATTTCGGTATCCCAAACGTCTTTTAGCTCCGTGAACTCCGATTTCTAGTTTGGGAAATTTAAACATATGACGCTGTAGTGCATTTTTTTTGAATTCTAATTCTTTTGTATAATTTGTGTGCTGATAGTCGCAGCCATTGCATTCATTAAAATGGGGACATTCAGGAGCAATTCTCTCGGGTGATGGATTTTTTATGTCCTTTAGATCAGAAAACCTCGCGAACTGAACACCTTTTTTCTTTGAAAAGACTTCTGCCCCCACGATTTCTTCAGGGAGAGTTTTTTTGATAAAGGTAATGAGACCTTCTTCTTTAGAGACACCTTGCCCAACTGGGTCTATATGTTCGATGCGGAAGTCTGTTTTCATACGAATGGCCTTATGTTATGGTAAACGCTGTCTTTTATTCTCATTATTTTCGGTATGCTTTTTAGGGTATTATGGATCAAAAATTTATTCGCAACTTTTCAATTATTGCTCACATCGATCACGGTAAATCTACACTTGCCGATCGAATCATGGAAGCAACAAATGCTGTTAGCAACCGTGAGAAAAAAGACCGACTTCTCGACAACATGGATCTCGAGCGCGAGCGTGGAATTACGATTAAAGCCCAGGCTGTTCGTATCCCTTATAAGGCGCACGATGGCAATACCTATTATTTTAATTTGATCGATACTCCAGGCCACGTGGATTTTTCCTACGAAGTTTCAAGGTCATTGGCCTCTTGTGATGGAGCTCTTCTGGTCGTCGATGCTTCTCAAGGTGTTGAAGCTCAAACGCTCGCTAACGTCTACATGGCCATCGATAACAATTTAGAAATTTTACCCGTTATTAACAAAATTGATTTACCTCACGCGGATCCAGATAAAGTCAAAAAAGAAGTCGAAGATATTATCGGCATTGATACCAGCGATGCTTGTGAAGTCTCTGCTAAAAGTGGAATTGGAATTGAAAATTTATTAGAGCAAATTGTTCTAAAAATCCCACCACCGGTGGGAAGATCGGATAAAGATTTACAGGCCCTCATTTTTGACTCTTGGTTTGATAATTACCAAGGAGTCGTCATTCTGGTCAGAGTCGTCGAAGGGACGATGAAAAAGAGAGAAAAAGTTTTTCTAAAAAATGTTGGAATGGAATATGAGATACTAAAACTGGCCGTGAATAGTCCTTTCTTTACAGAAGTGGATGAACTCAGTGCAGGTGAAGTAGGGATGGTAATCTGTGGTATTAAAACTATTCGTGACGTTAGTGTTGGCGATACTATTGTTCATGCCAACAAAAAAGAGACTCCAAATCTCCCTGGCTACATGGAGGTCAAACCCATGGTATTTTGTGGGATTTTTCCTGTTGAGTCTACTGACTATGAAAATCTTAAAGATGCGCTAGAAAAACTTGCTCTTAACGATGCTTCATTTTCCTATGAACCGGAAAGTTCCGCAGCTCTAGGTTTTGGTTTTCGCTGTGGATTTTTAGGTTTACTCCACATGAATATCATTCAAGAAAGATTAGAGCGGGAATTTAACCTGCTTCTCATTTCAACAGCTCCATCGGTGAGTTATAAAGTTTTAAAAACCAATGGTGAAGAAATCACTCTCGCTAACCCAAGTGAGATGCCAGAGCCAGGTGAAATTGAAACGATCAGTGAGCCTATGGTTCAATTATCTATTCACGTTCCCAATGAATTTGTTGGACGTATGATTTCACTTTGTGAAGAACGCCGGGGAATTCAAAACCAGATTAAATACATTACAGCTGATCGTGTTCAGATCATGTATGATTTACCTCTGAGTGAGATGGTGTTTGATTTTTATGACAAACTAAAAGGCTTAACGAAAGGTTATGCTTCAATGGATTATGAATTTAAGGGATATCAAGTTTCGGATATGGTGAAAGTTGATATTTTACTCAACGGCGACAACGTTGACGCATTGTCGATAATTTGTCACCGCGACAATTCTTTCTATAAAGGTCGTGACCTTGTGCAGAAACTTCAAAAATTAATTGATCGTCAGCAATTTGATGTTGCGGTTCAAGCAGCTATTGGTGCTAAAATAGTAGCTCGAGAGACGGTAAAAGCTTTAAGAAAGAACGTTCTTGCGAAATGTTACGGTGGTGATATTTCAAGAAAACGTAAACTTTTAGAAAAGCAGAAAGAAGGAAAGAAGCGCATGAAGATGGTGGGATCGGTTGAGATTCCACAGGAAGCTTTCCTTGCTGTTCTTAAGACTGACGAATAGTTAAAACATATAAAGGATTATATGCAGCCATTACTTAAAGAACATTTTTTAAAAGCGTTGGAAATTTATACCCAAGGCAATCATTACGACACACTCCTTGAAGCGAAAAAAGAATATTTCACCATCACTGGCCAAGCCAATGATGATGATGATGATTTCGAAGCGCGCATGAATTCTTTTAATGAGTGGTATGTTCTTCAGTTTATATCAATGAGAGGAACAAGAACTGTTATTAGTGATTACTTAATTCACAATCAAGTAGATGATCTTTTGGCGAGGTCACTTTCAAGTGTAAATTACTCACTTTTTGAATACGTGGGAAAAAACTTTAGAGGCTTTGATACTCTCTACGATATGCTTCATGACAAAAAGATCATCATTCCTAAAGGGGAGTCTCTTCCATCAATCATTAAAGATGATATTTTTGTTGGCCGAATGCTTTCTTATGGAGATCAGAATTATCTCATGAGTGGGCTTTGCGTTATTCCCAAAGAAGTGCGTGGGATTTTAAAAAAGGAATGTAAAAAAATTCGCAAGATGAAAAATCCAAGTGAAGAATTAAAGTTCTTACTTAAAATTGAATCATTTAAAACAAAATGGATACGCTACGGTCACGTAGACGCGACGAAGATTTTCAAGTTTGATTAAGTTATTTGGTTTTACATTACTAAGAAATGGCGTCAAATTCGATTACTCATTTCGCGAATCTTTTCACTCTCTTTGCAAACTTTCCATCAATACCTACATTGCCCTAGATCCAGGTGAGGATGACTCACTTCGTGAAGTCGAAAAAATAAAGGGAATGCAAATTATCCCAAGCAATTGGGATATGAGCCTAAAAAAAGGGCTAGTCTTATCTGTCGAGACGAATAAAGCACTTGAAGCCCTAAGAGCTGACCATGGATGTGACGACTCTGCTTGGGGGATTTATCTTCAAGCCGATGAAGTTTTACATGCTGAAGATTTTGACATCTTAAAAAGAGATTTAGAGCTCGCTAGCCAATCTGGTTGTGATGCCCTTTCCTTTCGCTATCTTCATTTTTGGCAAACTCATAACCACATTGCCATTTCTAAAAGGTGGTACCCTCATGAGATTCGTGCCATAAAACTTAATTCACCCATTGAATCCTGGGGAGATGCTCAAGGATTTAGAAATTACAAAAAAATTTACTACACTGAAGCTCGCATTTTTCATTATGGCCATGTTCGTGAAGCCTCGTCTTATACGGAAAAAATGAGGGCGATGGGTAAACTTTATCACGAAGAATCAGAGCAAGAAAAACGCTTTGAAAAAGGGCTAAAAAGCTCAAAAAAAAATAAATGCACTCTTTATTTTGGAACTCATCCACCTGAAATGAAAGAGAGGATTTTACGAATGGGCGATGTGTGGGAATTGCCAGAAAAAAATGAAATAGCTATTGTTGGTAACAAAGAAAAATATTCTGCTAAATTGCTCTCGAACATTAATGCTAAAAAAATTCATTGGTATGAATCATTAAAAGATGTGCCGAATGAATTTAAAAATGAAGCTATTATACTAGAGCCCAATTTTTTTGAAAGAGTATTTAAAAATAAAAAAAAATGTTTAACTAAGATGGATTCTCCATTGGCACAAGAATGGACTCCAGACTTTAAACTGGTCATGGCCTTATCGTCTTATAAAGTGGGATTTAAGTCTGGTGACTTTTCAACATGATTAAATTATCTGCTGTCATTATCACTCTTAATGAAGAAAAAAATATCAGACGTTGTCTGGAGTCACTAAAGCCAGTCGCTGATGAAATCATCGTGGTCGATTCGCTTTCAACTGATAAAACGAAAGAGATTTGTCTTGAGTTTGGAGTGCGATTTGTCGAGCAAAAATTTTTAGGTTACATCGAACAAAAAAATTACGCTTTAAGTTTATCGAGATTTGATTTTGTCCTTTCGGTTGATGCCGATGAGGCCCTTGATTCTCAACTACAAAAAGAGATCTTAAAAGTAAAAAGTCATTTTGCTTTTGATGCCTACGAGTTTAATAGACTGACGATGTACAATGGCCATTGGGTCAGGCATTGTGGGTGGTACCCCGATAAAAAGTTGCGTTTAGTGAAAAAAGAAAAGGCCCATTGGGGTGGGACAAATCCTCATGATGCACTCATTGTTGATGGCATGTTGGGATACATCCCTGGTGATCTTTTGCATTATAGTTATGATTCAATTTCTTCACATGTCTTACAAACAAATAAGTTTAGCACCATTGAAGCTCAAAGCCTTTTTAAGCGCGGCAAGAGAGCGAGTTTACTGAAACTCGTCACGAGGCCTCCTTATCAATTCCTCAAAGATTATATTTTAAAGAAAGGCTTCCTTGATGGCAGATATGGGTTTATTATTTGTCTCATTAATTCTCTCTATGTCCTTTTGAAATACGCCAAAATGATGGACATGGAATTGAATAAAAAAGTTTAAAAATTTGATTGTTTTTTTATAGGAGAAACAAGATGGAAGGATTAACAATTCTCTTTTTAGTCTTTATTGGCTTTTGTCTTTTTGACACATTTTTTATCGTGAAGTCACAAACAGCGGGTCTAATCGAGCGCCTTGGAAAATATCATGGAACGGCCCATGAAGGTCTCAATTTCAAGCTTCCATTTATCGACAGAATTGTCGTGAGAAGAAATCTTAAAATCATGCAACAAGATATTGAAGTGGAAACAAAAACAAAAGATAACGTTTTTGTCAGAACAAAAGTTTCTGTCCAGTATCAAATCATTCGTGACAAAGTTCACGATTCTTACTACCGTCTCTCTGATCCAATTGCACAAATTGAAAGTTACATTTTTGATGTGGTGAGATCTGAAATTCCAAAACTTACTCTTGATGAAGTTTTCGTCAACAAAGATACTGTCGCTCTAGCAGTTAAAGAATCTCTAGAAGAATCCATGGATGATTTTGGTTTCACTATTATTAAAACTTTAATCACTGATATCGACCCTGATGAAAAAGTAAAGCAGTCCATGAATGAGATCAACGCGGCTGAAAGATTAAGGGATGCAGCGATGTCAAAAGCTGAAGCTGAAAAAATTGGAATCGTTATGCAAGCTGAAGCTCACGCTGAAAGTAAACGTCTTCAAGGGGTGGGGATGGCCAACCAAAGAAGAGAGATTGCCGCTGGTTTAAAATCATCTATTGAGGATTTAAAACAATCGGGAATTAATAATGATGAAATCTTAACGATCCTTTTAATCACTCAACACTATGATGCCCTTGAAGCGATGACGAAACACTCTCAAACAAATACGATTATGGTTCCGTATAGCTCAAATAGTGTGACGGGAATGAGAGATCAAATCCAAGAAGCCATTCTTACGACGATGGCAGCAGCTAAAACTAATCTAGCGGCTCATAAATAATTTTAGGAAAAAGGAAATAGAGGATGAAAGTTTCAGTAATAGGCACGGGATATGTTGGATTAGTAAGTGGAACTTGTTTCGCTGAAATTGGCCATGAAGTCACGTGTATTGATATCGATCCAAAAAAAATCACCATGCTTAAAGCGGGAAAGTCTCCCATTTATGAGCCGGGATTAAATGATCTTTTAGAGAGAAATATTAAATCAAACCGATTAAAATTTAGCACTGGATATGAATCTGTTCCGGAAGCAAAATCTATTTTCTTAGCGGTTGGAACACCTTCTGCTGATGATGGGAGAGCCGACTTAAAATATTTAAAAGCAGCGGCCGTAGAAGTGGCTAAAAATTTAAGTGAAGGGGCCATCGTCGTTATTAAATCAACTGTGCCAGTAGGAACTTCGGTTGAAATCAGAAAGCTAATTTCTGAACACACGAAAAAAAGTTTTCATCTGGTCAATAATCCAGAGTTTTTAAAGGAAGGCTCAGCCGTAGAAGATTTCATGAGACCCGATCGCGTGATTATCGGCCATCAAAGTGATGATGCTTATAAAACCATGGAAGAGCTCTATGCTCCACTCGTTCGCCAAGGTAATCCTATTTATGGAATGAGTAACTTATCTGCAGAAATGAGTAAGTATGCAGCGAATTGTTTTCTCGCTACAAAAATTTCTTTCATTAACGAGATTGCCAGACTTTGCGATGCCACTCAAGCTGACATAGAAGAAGTGAGAAAAGGAATTTCTTCTGATAAGAGAATTGGTGGACACTTTCTCTACCCAGGCCCTGGTTACGGTGGATCTTGTTTTCCAAAAGACGTGAAAGCACTCGTGGCGACAGCTGAAGATTATGGCATGGATTTAAAAATTGTTAATGCGACAGAAGTCGTTAATGACGAACAAAAATCTTATGTCTTTTCTAAAGTGGTAAAACACTTTGGTGAAAATTTAACTGGAAAGACTTTTGCTTTTTGGGGAGTGGCTTTTAAAGCAAATACAGATGACGTTCGTGAGACAGCTGCTATAGCTATGGCAAGAAAGCTCATTGGAGCTGGAGCAAAAATTAATATATTTGACCCAGTGGCCACTGAAAATTATCTTGAAGTCATGAAAGAGTACAAAGAGTGTGAAGGTAAAATTACTCCTTTCGAAGATAAGTATGGAGCGCTCAATGGTGCGGACGCGCTAATAACTGTGACCGAGTGGAGAGAATTTAATACTCCAGATTTCGGTGAAATTAAAAAGCGCTTAAAAAAACCGATCATCTTTGATGGACGAAATCTTTATGAGACAAAGAAAGTTTTAGCAGAAGGTTTCACATACTACGCTATAGGGAAATTTATTAAATGAAAGTAGCAGTTTTACAACTTACTTCGGTTTTAGATTATAAAGAAAACTTAGCAACTTTAAGAACGCTTTTTAAGGAAGCCGTTTTTAAGGGAGCAGAAGCGATCTTCATGCCGGAAGTTTTTTACTCAATGAGTGATGGACAGACTCCAACTCCTTATCTTGTTGAAGAAGGTAATGAGCACTATAAAGAAATTCAAAAACTTTCAACTGATTTTAAGGTGGCCCAAATCGGTGGTTCCGCTGCAAGTTTAGTAAATGGAAAAGTTGTGAACCGCGCTTACAATTTTGATAAAGATGGAAGAGACCTTGGTTTTTATGACAAGATCAATTTGTTTGCCTGTGATCTTCCAGATAAGAAAATTTCCGAAGCTAGAAATTATACTCCAGGTTCTGAGTATAAAACAGTAGAGCTTGGCTCAGTAAAAGTTGGTCTGGGAATATGTTTTGATGTGCGTTTTTCAGAGATGGGATTACATTATCGCAAAGAGGGAGCTCATATATTAACTTATCCAGCGGCTTTCACAGTTCCAACGGGGAAAGCTCATTGGCATACACTGCTTCGTGCTCGCGCTATTGAAAATCAGTGTTTTGTCGTGGCTTCAGCGCAATGGGGTTATCACAATAATAACATCCAAACCTTTGGCCATAGCCTCATCATTGATCCATGGGGAGACATACTCGTCGATTTAAAAGAAGGAATCAAGGTAGGAGTTGCCGATTTAGATTTTTCTAAAATTGAATTGATAAGGCACTCTGTCCTAATGAGTCGTTAAGGAAAGTTTTGAAAAATGATTAAGCTATTTTCATTTTGTGCTTTTATTCTAGCTTTATGGATAAGCCATGAAGTCCATGCTGGTCAGGAAAATAAAATGGATACTACAAAATTTGACTTTAATACTTATGGATTAGTTAAAAAAAATGAACTTGCTGTGACTATTCATTTGGCAAAAATACCTGAAGATCAAATTGAAAAGAAAAAAGCAAGTGGAGGCATTCAAAAGCCAAAGTTAAGTCCAGAAAATAATGACAGAGAAGGTGAGGAAATTCTTTCGGCTCAATTGGAATTTAAAAATATATCCTCACGTGAATTACATATTGAAAATAGGCTTTGGTTCATTAGGCTAAACATTCATTTAAATGATAAAAAACTCGAATACACCGGCCCCATGGTGAGTATGGGACCACCGAGCAAAAGTGATTTTAAAACTTTACAGGCCAATGAAAGTTTTCAAACTGAGCAAGTCAATTTAAATAGCTATTATATATTTCCTAAAGGTATAAAAGGTACATTAAGAGTTGAGTATAGCTATGATCCAAATGCGGAGCTGGCCGTTTCTGTCTTAAAACTTCCCTGATAAAGTTAATTAATTCTTATGAGACATTTTATTGAGTATCAGTGCTGAAACAATTCCAATTGTTGAACCAATCATGATATCCACAATCCTCCAAAAAGCTAAATGATGAGATTCAATTGAATTTGGAAAAGCAAATTCAAGAAAAAATATAATCAGTGCGGCAATTGAAACATTACCTAGCCAATAGTTTTTAGCAAGTCCCAGGGGCATAGAAAATGCAGCTATGAAAACAAGAAAAATTATTATTCGTGGATCATGAATATAGTGAACGGCAAACGCAGAGAGGATGACTCCAGCAAATGTACCAAGCATTCTTTGTAGACTTTTATAGATGCCTAGTTTTCCATCAGGCAGTATGACGATTAATGCAGTTCCGACAACCCAGTTTGCATGTGCAAATTTAAACATGGTGGAAAGTAAAAAGCTCCCTGTTGTCAAAACCGCACAAATAAAAGCAAAATAATTTGATTCACTTGATTGAGAAATATGTTTAATGCTGTCTCGTTTCCTTTTTATTTCA
>Ga0213919_1000729_pt1 | contig 13503 bp, 18 predicted proteins | sample McNCre317MG_FD_161056 | JGI IMG/M metagenome (GOLD analysis project Ga0213919, IMG submission 161056) | Freshwater microbial communities from McNutts Creek, Athens, Georgia, United States - 3-17 MG | ecosystem: Environmental > Aquatic > Freshwater > Creek | place: USA: Georgia | collected... | reverse complement strand
GGGTGTTATACAGAGAGTAAAATTCTCCGACATCAGTTCCCACTTCATTACACTAAAGCGCTAAAGTATCACCAGGAGCAATATAATTAAACAAATGAACATATACAAATAAAATTAACAATACATTAATACAATATACACAAAATTATATCAACAAAATGTTATACTATCTATGTATAGAACTGTGCAAACAGCTATACAAAATAAACTATTAGAAGGGGTGCATATTTATGCAAAACAACGAAAACAAAAATGAACAGGTGCTGATGGAAAGTGAGACAGCTAATAAGTATGGTGATCTGTTTAAGTCCTATTATGGACTTAAAGCTCTACCTCAGCAAGCTGTCACCATCACAACGATGGAGTATAAGCAGCTGCTCAGGATCCAGAAGCTCTATGACTTACTCTCTACAGGTATCCTTCAGTGTTGTGAGCTGGGTTATGGAGCAGATGAGCTCAGATGTACAGATGAGCAGCTCAATACAGTGCTTCAGCTCCTGATGAAGGATGAGTATGATGAGCGCATAGCTGAGCTTAAAGCAGAGCGTGAAGAGAGAAAGAGGGTATGTGAGGATGAGTAAGAGCTTCATAGAGGAATTTGTAGAAGATGTTAAGAATGAGTGCTCTAAGCATGTTTACTGTTGTCATTGTAGATACTTTGATGATAGTGAAGAAGAGTGTCTGTTTGGTGATACACCGAATAATTGGGATACAGAGTGCATATCACAATCTTTCTACTATCAATTTAAGGAAGGTGAGAACATATGACAGATATGATCCTATGTAAAAGCTGTATCTGGTTTGATGATGGAGTGTGCTGGAATAATCAGAGGATATGTGTAGATAACAGTGAATATCAGAACACATCAGATGTAATTCACAATGTAGAGGAACGTGTAAACACCATCAAAGTCCTCAGGATAACACCTGATAATGTTGATCTTATCGAGATCGAGAACACCCTGCAGAGCTTTAAAGACATAGTGGCTGGATATATCGAATGTGTTACCCTGTCTCCGGGTAAAGTTGAGATGATAGTAAATGAAGAGGGGCTGTTGCTGGATCTCCCAAACAATCCTGTAGCAAGTTTTATTACAGGACAGTATATAGCTGGTAATGCTGTTATAGCTGGTGTGGAAGGTGAAGATATGTCTGATGTTCCTCAGGAAGCTATCACAATAGTCAGACATGCAGCTGTCCGTGTGGGGGTGTCAATGTATGAAGCTCAGACTTATTGACTATACATATGAGCAGCCTGTGATAATCGGAGAGTACTGGAATGAGAAGGACCTGGAGCAAGCTGCTGCAGCCTACATCCGGGAAGTTGATGGAGACTGTGATGAGCTTATGTCTGAGCAGTATGACTATCACTATGAGTTGTGGACATCCTTCACACCTGCTACAGCTGCCATGCAGACAATGATAAAGAGTCTGCTCGAAAAATACTTTGAAGAAAGAGTGGATAGAAGTGAAGAACATTGAAGAAGTAACAATCAAAAGATATTGTTGGTTTGAAGTCATAGACAGAATTCAGGTCATTATCAAGTATAAGAGTGGAAGGATCTCAGACAGGACGTATATGTCAGTGTCTGATGTTCCCTACACTGTGAGGGACTTCATAGCAACAAGGGAAGCTGAGGATATCAGGGAGCACGTGCTCCCTGGATCCTTCTATAAAGTTCTCGAAACAACTTACAGAGGGGTGTGAGCTATGTGTAAAGGTTGTAAGAATAAGACAGTCGGCTGCAGCAAGTTCTGTGATCGTTCCCGGAATGAGTTCCGGGAGCACATTGAAGAGCTGAAGCTGCAGATCAGGGTGAGACAGAGAGAAGCTGAGATCATCCGAATGATGAAGGGAAGGAAGTAGTCAGGAATGAAAAAAGTAAGCAAGTATGCAGTTGATCCTCAGGAGATAGCTCAGATGTCAGAGGAAGAGCTGAAGGTATACATCAGATCCGGCTGGAAAAGTATAGAGAGTAAGATCCGAAGAATGAAAAAGAATGAGTTCGCAGACTTCTCGGAGCTGCTGCATGACCTGGAAGAAATTGAGGGGCGTATAGGAAAACTGTCAGGAGCAACAAAGGGGCTACAGAAGAAGCAGCTGAAACTCAAAGCTATGGGTATCAATCAGCTTTTCCGAATAACTGAGACACCAGCACAGCTGCAGCGTGAAGGTTTTGATAATATCAGGAATTTCTTTAAAGAACCCAGATTTACAAAACAGTTTATCGAAGGTATTCATAGAAATCAGACTATACTCAGGAAGCTGGCGAACAAGAATGACAAATTTATCCGGGACATCCTGGGATCTGAGCAGATAGCTCAGATAGTAGAGGAAAATGAGGGGAATGAGACAGAGATGTACAGGAAGCTTCTCATGAGCACATCTATAGTTCTTGACATGTATGAAGAAGAGGAAAAGAATGAGATGATCGTGAAGGACTGGGATCCTGTCTATGAGTATCAGGGTGATAATGTCTGGATGGAAGAAGAGACTGGTGAGGTGATTGACGTTTATTCAGAATGGAAGTGGGGAGTATGATAAGATATCATGATATAGCAGCTGAGATATCTGCCCTTCACTTCACTAAGAACAGTGAGAGAAGCAAATATTACAGAGACATAATCACCTTTGACATTGAGTCTACAAGCTATAATAAGTATATAGCTTTTATGTATGTGTGGCAGATCTGCATAAATGGCAGCTGCTTTTATGGCAGAAGATGGGAAGAGTTTCAGGAGTTCATAAGCTATCTTCAGAAGTATAAAGGTCTATTCATAGTGTGGGTGCACAATCTCTCTTTTGAGTTTGGTTTTATTCAGGATCTCTTTAAGTGGGACAACGTGTTTGCTATCAACTATCATAAGCCTATCTATGCTAAGAGTGATAATGTGATCTTCCGCTGCAGTTATCTCATGTCTAATCTCTCACTGGAGAAAGTCGGTGAGAATTATGAGCTGGAGACAAGGAAGCTTGTAGATACACTTGACTACTCTCTTACCAGACACCAGGAAACGGAACTCACAGAGACTGACCTCAGATACTGTGAGAATGATGTAAGGGTACTATATGAATATATAGTGCTATGGCTGGAGAAATATGAAAATTTCTCCCCGGCTAAAATGCCCCTCACATCTACAGGGTACACCCGGAAATACCTCAGAGATAAGGCTTCAGATGAAAAGCAATTCAACACTCTCAGAAGCATAGTGAGTGAAGCCTCACCCAGAGAGAGGAAACTGTATAATCTTCTGCAGCGTGCATTTGCTGGCGGTTATACACATGCAAGTTATTATTTCTGTAAGTGGACTTTCACCCCTAAGAACGGGAAGGGCAGAGTTAAGAGCAGAGATAAGACAAGTTTTTATCCTGCTATCATGGTGAAGGAAAAATTTCCCAGGAAGTTCATCAAGATCAAGAAGGACAAAGTTTTCCAGTTCATTCAGTTGGGATATGCTGTTATTATGGATGTCAGCTTCACTAATATCAGGGCTAAGGGAGCGCTCACTACTATATCTGAGCATAAGTGTGCACTCATAAGGAAGGGATCCTTTGACAATGGAAGAGTCTACTCTGCTGAGCTCCTGGTGACATCTATAACAGAGCTGGATCTCGACACTATCAATAAGGTATATGATTATGACTCAATATCAATAGGCAATGCCTGGGCAAGCAAGAAGAGATATCTGCCAAAGATAATGGTAGAAACTGTGCTGGATCTCTATGAAGGTAAGACTCAGCTGAAGGGAGTTGAGGGTAAAGAACAGGAGTATCAGAGACTTAAAGCGCTGCTGAATTCCCTCTATGGGATGTGTGTTACTGATATCATGAGAGCTATAGTGATCTTCCTGGGACATGGTGAGTGGACTAAGGAAGATCCACCTGATACAGCTCTGATCGATTACATCAAGAACCCGAATAGTATACTGCTTTACCAGACTGGTATCTATGTTACAGCTTACGCTCGTCATGAGCTGCTGGAACATAATATAGCTCTGGGAGATGAGAGAGTTGTGTATAATGACACAGACTCCATCAAGTACCTCTATGATGATGAGACGGAAAAATACTTTGAAGAGTATGATAAGACAGTCCTGGAGCAGCTCAGGAAGGCTCTGAGATATCATAAGATAGATGAGAGCAGAATAAGTCCCAGAGATATCAAAGGAAAAGCTCATACTCTGGGGATGATGTCTGATGAGGGTAATTACCTCTACTTTAAGACTCTCGGCTCTAAGAGGTATATAGACATATCTGAGAAGAAGGGGAAACTGGAATGTACTGTAGCCGGATGTCCTAAAAAAGCATGTGCTGACTATCTTCTGAGTGGGCTACCTGGTGAACGTCCCGGAGAGAAGGATCCTGTGCAGGGAGCTCCCACAATTGAACAAGTGTTTGAAAAGTTCTGTAATCAGATGTACATACCTAAGCAGCTGAGCAATAAGTACACACATTATTACACTGTACCCTCTGAAGAGATAGAGGTAACAGACTATCAGGGCAAAACTGCAAAGGTGAAGCCCGGCTACGGTATATCACTGCAGCCACAACCCTTTGAGATCAATCTGAGTGCACAGTATAAGACATTTCTGGTGAACCGTATCACCGTTGAAGGGGTGAGCCACTGTGAACGCCTGGAGGACCTCAGGGAATTTACAAAGATAAAAACTTTATGGGAGGATCTAATGTCATGAACGACTGGGAAAAAGAGTTAGGTGTGCAGATGTTTATGAATAATTTCAAAGCACTGAAACAACACTGTGAAGAACATGAGGAGTGCAAGGACTGTGTTTTCATGGGTGAGCATGGTGTATGTATACTGTACAGAGAGCCTATCATGTATGACCTGGATCAATTAGAAAAAGCTATCCGTCTGGACATAGAGAGGAGTGAAAAGAATGAGAATAACAATAAAGAGTAAAAAGTTATTTACTGAAGAAGAGTGTGTTACAGTATGGTACATCACACATACTTACACATACTATTCCAACTGCACAACTATCTGTCTGAATACCCTGGAGCACGGTCTGAAGCTGAAGCTCTCTGGTGATCTCACAGAGCTTACTGTAAAAGAGTTTGCTGAGCATGTTCTCATAAACTACTATATCACGATCTTAGATCATGAAGTGATAGCAATACTGGAAGGTGATGAAGATGGGACTTGATAGAAATGGGTATTACACTCTGAAGGACATACTGCAATACAAATGTAGATGGAATATAATCTATGGAGATCGTTCCAGGGGCAAGAGTTACGCAGTAAAGAAGAGAGCGTTAGAATATGCCTGGAAAACTCAGAAGCCCACTATAGGCTATATCAGAAGGCTCAGAGATGATATTACAGCTGAGCTTGTATCAAAGTATTTTCAGGACAGAGGAACTAACCTGGTGGAAGAGGTAACAAAGGGAGAATATGACACCATAGATGTATATAGAGGATATCTCTGGTGGGCGAAAAGAACAGATGGAAAACTGAAGAGGGGTGAACCGTGCGGTGAAGCATTTGCTCTTAACTTATGGCGCAGATACAAGTCAACCGGACATCCTTATCTCACTCATTTCATAGTTGAGGAAGTTCTGGCGGATAAAGGATATGTCTCAGATGAGCCTGACGTACTGCAGAACCTGGTGTCTACCTGTGCACGACTCGACGGAGATGTTGAGGTCTATCTCATTGGTAATCTGATAAGCAGAGTGTGTCCCTACTTCCAGCAATGGAATTTACAGGGTGTAAGGACTCAGAAGCCCGGCACCATTGACATCTATAAAATGAAGCAAGAGGATGGAAAAGAAGTTCCTCTGGCTGTTGAGAGGTGTCCGGATCCACCTGAAGAAAAAAAGTCAAGTCTGTTTTTCGGACGTGCTGAAAAATCCATTCAGGGTGGACAGTGGGAAACAAAGGAATATGCACACCTTCCTGATGATTATGAGAATTTCAATGAAGTGTATAATATAGTGTATGACGCTGCAAGCGGTTTTAAGTTTAACCTGAAGCTGCTCAGTCATAAGACAGAAGGATATCTGATAATCTATGTGTACCCTGCTAAGGTGCTCACCGGAAGGATCCTGAGCAGTGCTTTTTCAACCGACTATTTCACAACTCCACAACTCAACAGGGAAAACCCTGTAGAGGTGCTCTATCATAATTTAATAGTGAAAAATAAAATAGTGTTCTGTGATAATCTTACAGGTGAAGATTTTCATAACTCTCTCAAAGCTGAGGGTAGACAGGTGTTATAAGAAAAGAGGGGCTCTTCTGAGTCCCTCTTCTTTATTATAGATATACACCCTTCTGCAGAAGGTTAGCTATAGACTGTTTTTCTTCAATGGTACATGGCAGCGTGTCAAGTATAACATTAGAGCAGACTGTGAACCCTGTATACTCTGACAGCAAATTATTATCGAGAGTTGCAAAACCTGTTACATGTCCATACACTTCAGGATCATAAGCCGGATCCATTTCAGGACGAAAGATAATAAGCCTGCACTGCTGCTCCTGTCTGAGCGCACTGGAAGGATTGATACTGCCCACTTGTCTGAATGGTACTTTTGTATGCTGCAGATTGTATTCAGCCACATCAATTCCAATTTGTGAACGCTCCACGCCCATAATGGTATTAAGAGCTGATGTAGCCATGCCCATTGGATTAGAGCTCATAGCTGAGCCTATGAAGCTCAGAGCTCCCTGAGCCACACCCTGAGCACTCTGGAGCTTAGCAGCTTTAAGAGACTGATAACCGTTAAAGAGATCCCTCTTCAGATCCTGACCTGCTATTGCAGTTACAGGGATCTCTATACCTAACTGTCCACTTACACTATTCACTACCAGACTGTCCTTCATTATGTAGGCTGTGCAGCTTCCGGTAACATAGTCAACTACCATCTGTACCCGGATCCAGTGTCCCATGAACTCCTGAGGATCGATCTCAACACTTCCACAATAGGGAATTATAAGGATGGCTGAGCTGTATGGAGCATAATCTCTGAAGTCTCCGAAGTGAGGATAATAAAGGTGCTCACCGTAGTCATAACGCTCTGTTGTTTTCGATAGTTGATAAGCCTGTATCTGAGTGTCATAGGTGCCCAGAACAACATTATTTTTATTCACTGCATGGGTTGTCTTATCCTCTAAGTCAATATTAAAGTAATTGAGAGATATTATGACATCAGTCGGCTCAGTTGTCAGGTAAGTTTCAGCAAAGTATTCAGTCGGATCCTGCCCCTGAGGAATGAGCTGCAGAGACTCATAGAGCTTAGAGCTCAGTCCGAAAACATCAGTATAGTCAAGTATATATACAGCTGCAAATGAGTTATTAGGGTTAGCAGATCCACCATCATTCCATTCAGTTATATCCGAGTATGTATTGGGATCCCCTTCCTCATCATCATTAGTACCATCATAGGGAGTTACATGCCATACGTTTGTTCCCCATGTATTATTCTGATAAGTCTGAGCTTCACCCGAATTCGCAGCCACATAATTACCTGTTGTTACACCTACACTGTCAATTTCAGGAAGATAGAAATACTCCCCATGTATGTCCTCATCAACTCTATTTCCATCAAGTGTGAACCTGAAGCCCAGATATGCAAGCTGAGTCCCTAAGTAGTCTTTAACTTCATCAAATGTTATACCAGCTTTGAGAGTTCTTTCAAATGGACGTCTATCACTGCTGATAAAACCACCATAATACTTGTCATCATATATACTGTCTGCTGCATTGCTGCCATTGATATAGTTGAGCTTATTCGGATAGTAATTAGCAATACCAGCAAGATCCTTATTTGCGTAAGTTGTGCCAGTAATATAATAAGTACCAGTGCTGCCTGACACTTGAAATCTTTCTCCGATCATTGAGAGAACATTCTGTGTGGCTGATGTTACAGTGTGATCAACTAAACATAAGCCATTGTCGAATTGACTTGTCGGATCATCTTCCCAACAGTTCGTACAGTCCCAGTCAGGAGCAGCGAACTTGTTATTAAGAGATACCATTGAGATGGCAGCTGTTCTGGATCCGTTCCCACTGTGCTTATAGTAAAAACCCACTCCAAAACCTGCCCAGGCTGTAGGATCCCAGTTAGTTCTCAGAGCTTCCCGGAATGATGAGCCAACACCTGAAGTTGAAAAAATAAAGGGCACTGCAAAGATCTTATCATAATCGAAGTCTGTTACTACATGCAGCTCTTTGTACTTTGAGCTCATCCACTGATTAGTTACAGAGTCAGTAATATCAAGATCATCTCTTGACAGTGTAGCCATCCAGCAAGGGAATGATTTAGCATTAACTCCTGACATGTTGTTATGTCCATTACAGCTCATGTAGAATGTATAACCCTTCTTACGTTCCTGGAGCAGCCTGGAGCTGTACACTGTGAGCTCTTCCTGATAACCGGCATTACATCCTAACATCCAGTCTAAATTAAAAAAATCAGACTTATAGTTGATCTTCCAGGGACAAGCTGATTTGTCCCACTCAACACCCTGATACTTCTCAGTGTCAGCCTGGATGTCGGTCCACAAGCTGTGATCCAGAAACTGAACGACTAAGTTACCATTGTTATCATTTATCTGTCTGGTGCTGCCTGAGTACCATTCTCTATTCAGATCCATTCTCTTCACCTTCCTCTCTCTTATTTCTCTGTGATAATGTGGCTCCGGCTCTTATCACAAGTACATACTGATCCTTCATAACTCCTACAGTGTGCAGAGTATTAGGGAGAGCTGAAGATGTAATTACCTTCCGTCCCGGAATTATAGGGAGCTTATCATCCGGATACATTGTGGGAGCTCCCACACTTTCGGATCTGAGTATAGTCCCTTTACATCTTTTAATAGCTGCAGAGTATGTTCTGAGCACATCTACAGAGCCCGATATTATAGCTATTTTACCGGGCTGAACACTAACATTTTCAATGTAATAAAATCTTCCGAATTCGAGTATATACATGTAGTTAGCAAGTGAGATGTCGGATGTATAACTCAGGATGATCCTGGGATTGAGAACTGTACAACCTTCTGTAGGTTTGCACTCTAAAGAAGCTGCTATAGTTGTAAATGTCTTATCCACCACTCTCGGATCATCAGTAGTCTGAAGTATTGTTACATGCAGCATATGTCCCACACTCCTATCGTGCACTCCCTGGCGAATATATCGCAGAAGTAATTAATGAAGCTGTACCTGTTTCTCAGGCTGAGCTCAGACTCTGCCATCTGCTGAGAAGTTGTCACGCCTATATTACCCTTCCTGGAGAGTTCCCTGGAGTGTCCCTTGTCACCTTCCAGCTCTGACTCTGGAGCCTGGATTGTTACATTACCAGTATATTGTTCTGTTGTGGAAGCTTGATTTTCAATTTCTCTTCCTTTACGTTGTTCAGTTCCTACAGTCTCAGGAATCTGCTCAGTCACAGTTATCTGAGCATTATGCCCGTCCAGTGTGGGAGCGTCTGTTATCGAGTTCTCTGTATATCCTTCAAGCCTTCCTGTTGCTGAGTCCTCATAAGTAGTTGTATATCTCTCTGACTTTGTTTCAGGAATTGTCTGGGTAGTTTTTTCCTGTCCGTAAAGTACAGAAGTTGTGGTATTGCCTGCACTTGTAGTCTTTACACCCTCAAGATCCACTGAACCCTCTTTTTCGATCATGTCATAATTTGAGAGAGGATCATAGTCTGTAAACAGTGTATCATATACTCTCTCAAAGTCCCTAATGTGACTCAGAAGCCAGCTGTTAAGTGTGACCTGGTATCTCTCAGGATCCACCAGGATATCTTTATAGCGTGCGAAAATAATATCATCAAGCTCCTGTCCTATTTCCTCATGATAGCTGAAGCTGCTCCACGCTGGAAGAGCTGTGATGAGCTGATATGAGCTGTTAAACATTGTTCTGAGTCTGACTTCCCTCTGTCTGTCCATCATCTATATCCACCTCTCTTCCTTCACTAAGATAATCAATATTACATGTTACTTCTACATTATGACCTGTTGCTTCATTGAACTTGCGCCAGCCCTCTTGATTACACTCCAGCATATCAGATATGTTGAGCTTCAGCATAGGATCATCAGCTGCCACTTCCTGAGTGATCTCTCTTTCACGTTTATTCTGGGTTTTCTTTATTCCGATCTCTTCCAGATAAGCTGCAAGTATATTGGATCTCAGATCCCATATCTTCATGTTCTCACCCTGGGACTTTGTTGGTACAAAGTTATGTCTGAGCATGGCAAAACCGTCATTAACAAGAGTCATTATTTTTCCATTGTATCTGTCCTGAGCCTGTCTGTCTGCACTCTTAGCAGCTGCTTCATTGATAGCTTCCACAACGTCTGTCTCTCGAAGGTTTACAAGTTCGCACACCAGGGAGATCTCTGCATGTGAGAGCAGTGTAGCATATCTCTCGATCTTTGGCATAAGGGGCTGCATAAGTGATGTGTTACGAATAATAAAAGCAGTTTTCCCTATCGTTCTGGTGCCGAAGTGAAGGGGAGTAGAGAAGGTTACTTTCTCAAAAATGTCATAGTAGTCTGTGACTCCGTTCATTGAGCTCTCTGAAGCACAGATCCATTTACCTGAAGCAAGCTGTACAATGGCAGCATATCCTCTGATATACTTCATTATATCTACCACATGAGCCGGAACTGTTTCAGGAAGATTTTTATAGGTGAAGAGTCTCATAGGATATTCAAGAAGCGTATTCACCCAGTATCTGTATGAAGGATTGAACTCCATAGCACGCTTCCGGAAGTCATAGAGACTGCTTCCATAACTATCTAAATACATATATATCACCTCTTACACTAAGAGCCCCTGCAGCTGAGGGGCTCTTTTGATGTATTATTTCTTTTTCGAGTTATTGGGTGGAGTCTCCGAGAGAGTAAGTCCGGAGAGATCAAATGTCTGATATCTCACATCTGAGCCGTTTGTACTGAGTACAGCAAACAGCTGCAGATCCTTGTCAGTTACCTTAAATACTCCACTCTTGTCAGGATCAGTAAGGATCTCAACGAGTCCGGAAGAAACTGATGGATCCATACCAACTTTAACTGATGTGTACTGAGTCCAGTTACCTGTTCCGGGAGCGAAGCCCAGAGCAAGGAAATAACCCTCACCCCACACATCCGGGATAGCTCCTGAGGTAAGTTTATAGAGTGTACCTGTTATTCTGTCACCAGTTACTGTGATATCATTCTGTATTGAGCTGACAGGTGTGTCAAATACAGAACTTGCAGCACTGAGAGCAGAAGGTGTGACTGCTGCCATAGATGTAATAGTCCAGTCTGAAGCAGCAATGTAAAATACAACACCGATCTCATAGGGACGGATAAGATAACCAATATCTGCTTTGTGATACCAGTTTGTCATCTCACTTGCTGGATTGTAAAGAGACTTTGTGCGGATCTTATCCACCATTGTCATCATTCTTCCACGTGCGAACAGATGGGCTACTATACCACCCTGCTGCACAGCAAGATCTTTATTGATGATATCAATTTTTGACTTTTGCGCAAATGTGGCACCTCTGCCCAATCCCTGCCATGAGTTTATCTTGCTGAAGCCAGGGAGCTTCAGAAGATCCTCATGGTAAGTGTCTGCGTGGAGATATATGCTCAGTTTGTTGCCAAACTCGGACAGCATGTGGAGCTTGAAATCATCCTCAGGGAGTTCACGCTCAGCGCCTGCAGTGTTGTAAAGTACACTGAGTTCCTTAGCATTCTCGACTGTATTAAGGATCTTCTCAGTTGCAAATCTGAGGAAGTCTGAGCTGTACAGACAGCTGTCAGGTGTGAGAGTTGTGTCAGGATCAACTTCTGTCTTATATGCTGTATACAAATTGACTGCAGTATGAGCTCCTGTGCTGGCAGCTCCGTAGATAGACTGAGCCATTGCTGTACATTCAGTGATCTTGTCAGTGTCATTGAGCTTATCAGTCATGCCATCATACATATCCTGCATAACCATAGAGAGGAAAGAAGCCATCTCTACAGCGTTATGGAATGACTTTTCAAGCTGATAATCGTATGTTACCTTGTCGATCTCCCATCCGGATATAGCACTGTATGTGGAGACATTGATAGCTGTATCATCCTGCTTCAGAACTTCAAAGGGGTTGACCTGTTCACCCCACGAATTATTCTTCTTTGCTCTTGCTACAGAACTCTTCCAGATCTCTTCTACTGCCATACCAAAGGTCAGAGCATCCACTTCAATATCTCTGTTCCTTCTGCGTATCTCCTGATATCTGCAGATAATTCTGCCTATCATAGAGGGGAGCTTCTTATAGAATTCATCTTTGTTCTCATCTGTGCTGAGAACCACTTTTCCGAGTGATACCAGGGACTCAGTGTCCTTTACTGTTATCGCTCTGTTACCGATAGATCCGCCAGTGATAGCGTTCACAAGCTGATATATCTGTGCGTATGTTGCCATAGGTCATTACCTCACTTTCAGTTACCGCTGACGGTCATTTGTATCACCTCTCATTCAGAGGGCGGTGGATCCTGAGGTACAGGCTCAGGATCCGGCTGAGGTACAGGCTCAGGATCCGGCTGAGGAACGGGCTCAGGATCCGGCTGAGGTACAGGCAGCTTCTGTCCGCTCTGAGGATCCTGTTTAATTGTAGCTGCTGCAGCTGCAGCTTCTTCCTTCACCATATCATCATAGACCTGAAAAATGTCAAACACGATATCACCTTCCTTATACCATATCGAAGGTGTGAGCTGTACCCTTCTTTGTTGAGATCTCTCTGAAAACTATTCTGATGGGTGCTTCTTCAGAGGGTGTGAGTCCGCATGCTAAGAGCATTTTTGTAGCTCTTATGATACCATTAGAAATGCTGCTGATGTGAGTACCATCCAGAGTGAAGAAATGTACACATGGCTTGCACACTCTCTCAGACTCTTCATCACCCATAATAGATGGAACGTCTGCAGATGTGATAACAATGTCACACACATCTACTTCTTCACCTATCCAGCTCTTCACTGACTCAGATGTCCCATTGAGTGCATTAAAGAGCTTAGCATTATCTGTAGTTGTTGAGCTTCTCAGAAGGGGTGCTGTACCTGGCTCAACTACAGCATAGATGGACTGATCCACTGTCATAGTGAATTTGTCTGCTGTTGAGAGTGCTGTCTGCTCTGGAGCTGCCTGCTCTGGAGCTGCCTGCTCCACTGTCTGTGCAGCTTCCTGGATGTTCTCAGCTGCTGCTTCCTGGATCTCATTGAGTTCCTGTGCATTAAAATTAGTTGTCATAGTCATTCTCCTCTTCATTTTCATAGTCATTGGGTTGATGTACCTGTGATGTCCCTGAATTTGTCCAGATCCAGGGTTCACCTTAATTATATAACTTTAGTTTGTTAAAGTCAATTGTGCAATATGTATATTTTATTGTAAATTTTTTGTGTATTGATTTTATTTGTTAATTATATTGCTCCTGAGATACTTTAGCGCTTTAGTGTAATGAAGTGGGAACTGATGTCGGAGAATTTTACTCTCTGTATAACACCC
>Ga0213919_1000728_pt1 | contig 13518 bp, 12 predicted proteins | sample McNCre317MG_FD_161056 | JGI IMG/M metagenome (GOLD analysis project Ga0213919, IMG submission 161056) | Freshwater microbial communities from McNutts Creek, Athens, Georgia, United States - 3-17 MG | ecosystem: Environmental > Aquatic > Freshwater > Creek | place: USA: Georgia | collected... | reverse complement strand
AAACAGAGTGATAATAGGGGGTAACTGGTAGTATATTTTTTCAAAACTATTACTACCAGTAATACCTGCCCTTGATCTGCAATTGGTTCAACCAATTGAGCAGTAAAACCAAAATTGGTTGTACCAATTCAGCAGCAAACCAAAATTGGTTGCACCAATCTATTGACATTTCCAATAACATATAGTATAATATAAAAAAGTTGCAATAGCAACAATGAAGGAAGGTGCATAATATGAGCGACTTCTATGACTCAGCCACAGGCAAAGCTGATTTAGCAACAGACGATCTCGGCTTCATCGCTGAAGGCTCTTCAGCCAAAGAGCTTTTCGATCTCTCGAAGCTGACTACAAAAACTATCGTTCAGAATGGCACATATAAGGCTGCTGACGATAACGCTGACGGCTTTTCCGAAGTGACAGTCAATATCCCGAGCCCTCACCCGACGCTCATCGGGAAGATCATTACTCAGAACGGCACATATGACGCTTCTGACGATGAAGCAGACGGATATTATCAGGTACAGGTGAATATACAGCCCGCAGTCGTTGAGCTGACAGCTGACGATCTTTACGACTACGGCGTCTATATGTTCACAGGCACGAAGAACAGCAGGACAGTCACGTATATCACAGGCACAGTCGGCATTGGTGAGTCGACAGATACTCTTGTGATATCATATCCCGAAGGTGTGACAATACCTACAAGCACAGGAAAATACTGTGTCGTCTATGACAGCTCTGTCGCAGCAAAAGTAGGCACAGTGTCAGTCGACACAACAGAGCGTACTATCACTATAGTACTTTCAGCAGCTTTTGAAGCAGATACTCTCTGCTTTATAAGCATATCACTCACTTAAAGGAGGATTTTCTATGTTAGTCAATCAGATTGCAGCAGCTCTCAACGCAGGCTTCTATCCCGAAGCTACAGGCACACTCACAGCTGAGAATAAAGACGCAAACGCAGCTGAAGGCGTCGAGCTCTTCAAGGACGATCTCAGTAATGTCGTAGATCTCGGAAGGAAGCTCACATCGACTTCAGACTATGGTGACTCTCTTAATAAAGCTCTGAAGCGTATCATCGACAAAGTCGGACAGACGATATATCAGGACGGAGATATAACTTCAGGCGGTTTTGATATTTACGCTACAGACGCTGAATACGGTTCAATACTCGAGAAGATAAGAGTCGAAGCTCCTGACTTTGATATCAATGAAGCTTGGAATTTTGAGGAAGACGGTGGAAGCACTCATGCTGATATGTTCGGATATCACGCTGTAGAAGCTGACGCAAAGTATTTCAATGTTACAAATACATTCCGCACAGAGCCCTATACCATATCTGAAAAGCAGTTCAAATCAGCTTTTGACTCACGTTCTGCAATGATGCAGTTTATCGGCAGGATAGAGCAGAGAGTACTCGCAAAGCGCAGACTTGCAATTAACCTTCTCTCACATAAGGCTGTCACAGCTCTTATCGCTGAGAAGCTGAAGGACGGAAATAATATTGTAGATCTGCTCGCAGAGTATATCGCAGAGACAGGAGACAACACAGTCACAGTAAGCAACTGGAGAACGTCGGAAGACTTCCTGCTTTTCGCTAATACCTATGTCAGAACGATCTCTGATATCATGCTCGAGCCCACAGCTCTTTACAATAACGCAGGATATGTTTCTCAGGCAAAGGAAGCTGACAGGCGTTTCTATCTGCTCTCAGACTTCGCAAGAGCTATAGAGTCATACGTATACCGCAGCAGCTACAATGAAGAGTATGTAAAGCTCACAGGATATAAAACAATTGCTTTCTGGCAGGGCGTCGGATCTGACAGAAACAGAGCTAACTTCCTGTCGAGATCGACAGTCAATGCGATCCCGCCTTCAGAAGGTAAGAAGCCCGCTCAGGGAGAGGATACACGACTTGTTGTAAGACAGTCAAATATCGTCGGAATTATCTTCTCAAAGCTCGCAACAGTTGTCAACGCTAAAGAGCTCGAGTCAGGCGTTGTATATAATCCAATGGATCATTGGTATAATACAACTCATCAGTTCGACGGTGGATACTTCTGCGATCCCGAAGAAAACGCAGTTATCTTTGTTATCGGAACGACTCCTGTCGTGAAGATCACTAATACAACACTTGAAGTAACAGCAGGAAGCACTCTGCAAATGACAGCTGCTACCTGCCCACCTGACGCTACAATCACTTGGAGCGTAGACGCAACAACATACGCTACTATAAATTCATCGACAGGTGTACTCACGGGCGTCGGCGCAGGCACTGTAGACGTCACAGCGACGATCACAGGCACAGACGGAACGACAGCGACAAACACAGTCACAGTCACAGTAAAGGCAGCTACAAGGAAGAAAAGTGAATAAATCAAAACAGAATAGCCGCTGACTTCAGCGGCTTTTCTGCTATAAGAAGGTGAAAATATGCTGAATTTATATAAGAGCTCTCTGTATGCTTTTCTGAAGGACTCGGCGAACATAAATAAGCGTGATATACGTGATATGTATATGGATCTGCTCACGATCATCGCAGCGGGAGAGCACGAGTACAAAACGCCCGACTTCAATAAATATTTCTATGAGATCGCTATAGGCTCGGGCGTCGCTGCCTTCTATAAATGCAGGAGCGAGGGCTCTGTCAATTACGATAAATGGTGCTGCACGCCCGCTTTTCCTGCCGATCAGATCAATAATATGCTGACTGCGAAGAAGATAACAACGTCAGGCTCTGACTACAGCGTCGAGCTCGAAGTCGGAAAAGACTGCATACTTCTTTTCAATAACTCAGCTCACGCTTCCAACTACATTTTCTGCAAGTATGCCGACGATCTGACAGAGACAGCAGTAAGTGCTTCAAAGCTTACAAAGTGGAGCAGAATGACTCCTATTCCCCGAGTGAATAATGATACAGATATCGCAAAATACGAAAATCTCATGAAGAGGATACTCGACGGAGAAGATATCAATGTCATTACCGAGGAGCTGAGTCTCCTTCAGGAAGGACACAGAACACTCGACGATAATGTGCTCAGACTGACAGACGAGTCAGCAGTCGAGAAGCTTCATTTTTTCGATCAGCACGCCGAGCAGATACTCAGACGATTTGCGACAGTGAGAGGACTTCCCTTTTCTACGACAGCGAAGAGCGCTCAGAATTTGCAGGACGAGCTTCACGATATGGACGCTGTGTCGACTTTCATGATACAGGACGAGATCGACAGCAGGCGTGAAGGTTTTGAACGAGCTGCGAAATTCATGAAGGACTTTGACGGTACAGAATTCGATTTTGCGTATAAGCCCTCTGACGTGCTTTTAAGGCAGCTTGACAGAACGTGGATAGAATATACGTCTCAGCTCGCTGAAGCCGATAGAATTCAATCTGAAGCGTCTCAGAAGGCGTCTGACGGTATCATGAGAGAAGCACAGGCTGAAAAGTTTATAGCCGAAGCTCAGAAGCTCAAAGCTGAAGCAGAAGTGATAGAGGAAGGAAGTGACTCAAATGATGAAGAACGGAATGAAGCTGAAGCAGCTGTCGGAGATACTTCCGTATCTGACGAATGAGCAGATCGCAGACAATCTCTCGATAGGTGACAGCATACATGGACAGGCTGTATACTCGATACTGCTCGAATATCTTTGCAGATATATGTATGTTCTCGGAGACGATACTGAAGCATATGTGAATTATCTGCTGCTCAGATTTGAAAACTGGCTGCTGTACAGAGAGCATGATATTGAAGCGGCAGTCGCTGCGTCAGTGACAGAATTCGATCCGAGTGTCGACTATCGTCTGTCTGAGTCTGAGATAAAGCTGAAGAACGACGGAGATAAGACTGTCACTACGAAGAATAAGTATGACTATGAGTCAACCGAGGGAGCGACTTCAGGGAATGCTCCTACATACAGCACATATACCACGACATACGACTCGGCAGCTGACAGGCTCGCTTCAAAGAGAGTAGACGCAGGAAGCAGAACGACTCATGTGATCGCTTCGGACGACGATAAGAATAAGAAAACAGCTACCACAACGCACGCTGTGACGACTCTGACCGACGGAGACACAACATATACGGCTGATTATATCCACAGCCTGAAGAAGCTAAAAGAGGGTAATATCCACAGATCGCCCGCTGAGATCCTGAAGGCTTCCGAAGATCTCTATATGCGTTCTGTGCTGCGTTACTTCATAGCAGAATTCATAGACAGGTATACTTTTTACGTTGGTTATTTAGGTGGTGACTGCATATGACGATCACACTATACAGCACGTCCGCAGACAAAAGAGCGATAAATAAGCTCAGCAAAGCGACAGTACTGACTCAGACGCCGATCACTATTGAGAACACGGACAGGATAGATCTGCTCTATCCTGTCTTTGAGCTCGCTATGAACACGACGTACATGACAGCTAACTATCTGTACTGTGACACGCTTGACAGATACTACTTCATAACAGATACGAGAGTTAATACAGCTCAGAGGCTCGAGCTCGTCTGTGCTGTAGACGTCAGACAGAGCTTCGCAGACGCTATCCGAGAGACTGAGTGCACTGTTATCAGAGCCGAGAGTCTGAGCACGCCTACAAGGATACAGGATACAAAGCTGCCGATAGATCCTGCAAGTAAGATCGTCACAAGTATGGTACTGCCCGAGACGACGCAGAGCTTCTCTACAAATGCGACATACAGCTATCTTCTCACAGTCGTCGGCGGTGAGCCGAATATAACACCATAGGAAGGAAGTGAAAAAAAATATGGGTACAATCGATACTGGTATATGGGGACAGCCTATCGCTGATTTTTCAGGATATAATCTCAGGACAGGTGCGAGCAGTATCTCGGATCCTGATTTCGAGAATTATCCACCTTTCACACTGTCGCAGATAGACAGCAATAAGACTTTCGCTAATGGCTGCTATTCATTTAAAGCGGGTATGGAGCTCGCAGAGCCTGTCTTTGTACTTGACAGGAAGATAGATCTCTCACCTTCTTATGTAGGAATAGACGCCCCTGACTGTTTTATATGTCAGATAGGCGTGATCGGAAATACAGCAGACTCAGTCGCTTATGATGAGACAAATGTCGGACTGCTTTTCAAGAGTGACAATTCTGAATATCTCCCGCTCGTTTTCAGCAACTACAGATACTTCAGAAGCAGTATGACACAGAATAACAATGCGATCATTTATAATCCGTACAGAGTGAGCTCTCAGGGATCATTCACCAACGGAAGATACTTCTGGAAGCCGAACGCTACAGACTCTACTTCAGCAGCTTCCTCAAATCGTAACAAATATATGGCGTACTGGCGATCATTACCTCTCAGAGGTTTGATAGGCTGTATATGCGTCAAGTATATAAACTCATGGGACGAAAACAGCGGTATACCTTCAAGTATATCATCAGAGACATCACTGTATCAGTATGAGCAGAATACAGCAGAATGGAAGGCAGCTCACCCGATCATAATTGCTTATCTGAAGATATATGTGAGAAGATCTACAGCAGGACTTTATGATACGCCTGCCACAGGCGACAGTGTTATTCCTGATTTTTCCTACGGGCTCAAAGCTACGGAAAACGTCGGCAGCGTCGACGCTGATAAAATGAATATCATATGTCCCGCTTCATGGACAGGTAATTCTCTTAATGTAATGAATTTCATTCCGCTTTTCGGTACACCCTCACCAATAAACGACACAAATGGTTATGTACAGTTCGGCACTAACGCTGACGGTGGACTCACATCGTCAAATCTCGCAACGCTCTTCGGTGCTGTCGACAGACAGGGACAGCCGCAGTATAAGCGAGGGATCAACTATGACGGCACTTCGGGACACAGGATATATGCTCGCTCTGTGTGGGTGGAGCTTGTCGGAGACGCTGCGGGCTGCGAGAAGCTGCGACGTACAGCAGCGTGCTATGGACTTTTCTTCACTGACGGTAAGCCCGACGATACAGGATATGCGAATATATATGCGGAAGGAAATGACGATTACAGGTGGATAGATAATAAACTATGTCTCGGTACAGTCGACACTGAAGGACTCACTCACGGCGATTATACTCGTGGCTTGAGTAATCCTACAAGTCCTAATTTCTACTGGGACGACACGACGCAGTCGCCCTACGATCCTAAAAAGCCAAAGATCCCGACGAACACATACGACACTCAGACTGTGTTCAACGAGATCGGCGATTTAGCCACAATGACAAAAAGATATGTCATTACTGCGACAGAAGTCGAGAAGCTCGGAAGGGAGCTATGGACGATCACTCAGGATCTTATCACTGTCGGCGGTAATATTGACTATACAAATCTTAATGAAAAGCTGCTCGACAGCTTCCTCACAAATAATCCGATAGACTGTATAGTCAGCTTGCAGCGTTTTCCTATGGAGATCCCTAAAGCAGCGAGCTCAGAGCGTATAAGGCTCGGCAAGCATGAGACGACGATATCAGGCTATCCAATGGAAAAGACAGCATTCACATATCTATTTCAGGGAACGCCTATAAATCCGAAATTCGCTGACAGCTTCCTCGACTATGAGCCCTATACAAAGCTCGAGCTATATATTCCCTTCTGCGGTACGATAAGAATGAACCCAGCCGATATTATAGGCAGAGATCTTAACGTGCAGTTAGTAGTCGATTTTACCACAGGCACAGCGACAGGCTTCATAATGTCAGGTAATTTAGTTATCGAAACAGTAAACGGAAATATTGCTATCGACATACCTGTCACAGGCTTGCAGCAGTCGACAGTCGCTTCTCAGCTTTATAACGCTATCGCTAACAAATCAAACGCTGATAAGCAGGAAGCTATCACAGGTTGGAACAGAGTCTCTCTGTCAGGAGCTGCTGAAATGATATACGGCGATATGCTCGGCGGTTCAGATACTTTTGGTATCAAAGGTAAAAAGACGCTTCAGAGAGAAGCTGCTGCAATAGAACGAGAGCGAGCAGACTACGATCTCACACATCAGAATGCTCCTGTTCATATCATTGGAAGCGCTTCCGCTGTCGGTGGGTGGGCGATAGATCTCAACTGCCGCCTGATTATATACTATCCTTCAGGTGACGTTATTATCACAGGTCAGCCGCCTAAATGGAACGATCTTCAGCTCGAGCGCTTCGGTAAAACGATCGGTTTTGCCTGCTGCATAGAGTCAGCGATCGGAGATCTCGGCAGCGGTTTAGTCGTCGGAACGTCTCCCGATCTGAGCGGCATGGTAACAAATACGCAGGGATATGCTGCGACAGTATCAGAGCTTGATATGCTTCGGAATGCTATTTCCGAGGGTGTCATTATATAAAAAGGACGCTGCCAATAGGCAGCGTCTTTTATTTGTATACACCCACGAGCTGAGAAGCTCCTGTCAGATTTTTGAGAAAATCTCGGAAGTATTCTCCTGTCTCCATAGAGTCAAAATAAACATTCTTTGTAAAAATAAGCCTTGAAAAAGTCCTGAATATGCCTTTAGAGGGCAGATAGTTTATGTAGTTAGGCTTTTTGAAGATATACGTCTTATTTATCATAGTACACAGATGCGGTATATCGTCATCGTTATATCGTTCTACGTAGCCGAAAAGATTATCTCCGATCCTTCTGAAGCTGAAGAGCAGAGCGCAGTTAGCGGGCGATATTATTTTAATGGAAGCTATCAGAAAAGAGTTGTCAAGCTCCTGCTTCGGCAGCATTGGATAATTGGAGACTGTCCAGTCACCTTTGTATATCATCTTTATCCTGTCATTTTCAAATCTATTGTAGTATGTCTCAGCTGCTTCCTGCATGACAGGAGCGTCAGTACAGAATTCAAAGACAATAGTCGGCTCTTTTTTGGAATTCTTCACGACGGTTATCTCACCTTTTTTCATTGAGTAGAGATCAACGCCGAAATTCGTCACGAGTGAGCTATTCCTTGTTACTGTATTACCTACGAGTATCAGGGGCGTATAGATCGTTCTGTTTCTGATGCAGTTATTGTGGAAGATCATGAGTGAATAGAATTCGTCCTGAAGCTCCTTCTCTCGACTGAGCATTTCATCGTAGAAAATTGCAGAGCATTCTCCTTCGTCAGCTCCTGTGAAGCCTTCGACAGAGTTAAGAGCACTGCAAACCATAAAGGGCTGCTGCTCCTTGTGTCTGATATCTCCGTTCTCGTCCCTGTCCACCATAAAGAAGCGGTTTTGATAATATTGAAAGTCGTTGAACTTCCCGCCTGTATAGTTAATCAGATTTTGACGCTGCGGTTTGCATAGAGACTGAAGAGCCTTCGGTGATATACTCTCCCTGTAGCGTCTCAGATATCGGAGAAGCTTCCCTGTCTTACAGCGTATATTCAAATACTTCCTGATTATATCATATGTTTTTCCATTGCCTTTACCGCCTGCTATTCCCACTACAGGACAGCCGATCTTTTCTGCGTATTCAAGTACAGGCTCTGCGCTGTAGTGTCTCGGCTTCTCATTCAGGCTCTTCTTGTAGTCAGCACAGTCTTTGAAGTATCTGCACTGTGTACCGTATAGAGCACACTTATCAATATCGTGACAGTGTATGCAGTCTGAATTCATTTTGTATTCACCTCTTCAAAAAGATACTTTCGTATGAGCTCATATTTATTCTGCCTGTACTCAGGCGGGAGCGCCTGCTCTTCCTGAAATAGCTGTGCAAGTCTCATATATTTGACAGCTGTTCTCACGTCGAATGATATATGATAGAGAGCGTGATATGTACCTATCTCAACTATGCTCTCATGTCCTGTATAGTCTGTCACCTTTACGAGCTTTGTCTCCTTGCTGTCGCAGTACTTGCTTGCAAGCTTCTCGGAGACGATCCTGTCAAGCTGCATAGTCTCCGAAAAAACACTGAAAGGATCTTTTCCTGTGTCCTTTACGTAGTTTATAAAGCTGCTTTTCGTCATTCCTGCCACAGTCGGCTTCAGACTTCCGTCAGGCAGCCGCACGAGATATCTTTTCGCTCCGAGTCCCTTAAAGCCTGTGCTGTCTTCTGAGTCTATGTCCCAGCTGCCGAGCGTCCTGAAGTGCTTATCGCCTTTGAAGATCCTTGCATTCTTTGCATACATCATATCACTGTATGCTCTCAGATCGTTCATGAGAGCTTCTATAAGCTCTGCCGCTGTACAGTTCCTGTCCCTGCCGAGCTTTACTTCCGAGGGCTCTGTGATGAAATACAGGCTGTCAGTATCGTACTGAAGTATGAGCTCGGGATAAAGAGCTATGAAGTGAAAAAGAATGCAGCGTGCATAGCTTGTCGTCCAGTATCCGATATACGGATTGAGCCACACGTGCTCCCGCTGCACATCATAAGGCTTCTCGGCAGCGGCTTCATAGATCTTCTCTTCCTTGTCGTCCCATTTATAAATGCAGTCGTAAAGTCTCGTGCACGCCATTCCGTAAAAACTGTTCACCATACCTTTGATTATAGAATAGAGAATTTTCTTCTCTCCGAGAAGCTTCTCCTTTTCAGGATCCTTTTTCTTCTTCAGCTCGCTTTTGAGCTGCTCTATCTCTTCTTTTAACTCCTGCTTCTGCAAATAGTATTTATTCATACACTTCCTGAGATAGTAGGGAGCTTTTTTCTTTTCAGTGAAATACCACAGACGCAGCAGCCTTATATTCTTGAAGGTATAAAGCTCTTTGAGCCCCTTCAGCTCTGTGTTATTGAGCAGCATACATACGTTATTAGCCGCCCATACCTTGCCATTGAGAACGATCGCAGAGCGGGCTCTGCCTATTCCCCGACAGTGCTTGTCATTATCAAAATTAATCACCTTGTGCTTGCTGAGTACACTGTGAGCTGTCTTCGCTCTGATATCACAGACAAAGAGAAATATCCTGAATTTATTTCCGATCTTTGTGACGTTCTCGGGAGCTGTCTCTCTGAGCTCTCCCGCAGGGAAAAGATGATGGTTCATTTGTGCGGGATAATCGCTGACAATATCAGCACAGCGACAGAGTGATATGAATTTTCCTGCGTAAATAGGAGAAGTACCCGAAAGCCCGCCTGCGTACATGAATTTCCGCTGCATGAAATAATCGTGCTCAGTGATAGGCATTAGCTTACTGTTGACGATCTCTTCAAAGCGTACTATGCTTATCATGCTCTTGACTTCCTGTCTGAGAATGCCTGTACTTGTCAGAGGGATCTTCAGCTGCTTATCGGTAAATGTTCGGAATGCTACCTCTGAGAGCTCGTCGAGAATGACGACGTCATTCTTCATATATTCATATTCACTGTGTTTACGTCCTGCGTCGGGAGCTCTCCTGATAGGCGTATCGGGTGTTCTGATAAGATCATAATTGAGATCGCTTATCTTCTTCCCGTTTTCATCTATGTCAACAAGCTTCTGAGTCCTTGTATACTTCTTTGCGATATCTGCGAGAGACGTCCCGAAAAGCCCTATACACTCTCGGAATTCAATGCAGCCGCATACTTCTATCTTCAGCGGCAGACGTGACTTTTTAGCAAAGACTTCAGTGACGCCGAGCTCTGCGAGCTGTCTCTTGAAAAATGCGTACTCATGCGAGAGATTTGCTACCCACAGTATGAGCTTCGGCTGTTTTGTCTTCTCCCGCAGCTTCTTCACTCCCGCTGCAAGCTCCTTCAGGAACGGTACGAGCAGCTTTATATCCCGAAAATAGATATAACTACCATTAATGCAGATCTGAATATGATATACGAACGCAAAAAGCGGGCGCCCCATAGAGTCAGTGACAGTCGTCGACTCTGTGTCATAGCCGCCACCACAGCGAAGATACAGCTCCGATCGCTTGCTTTGTCGTTCTTTATTCTGACAAGTGTGTACTCCCTTCAGGATCTGCCTGACAACAAAGGGTATATTATCCCGAGTGAGCTGTGAATCAGGTATCATAAGCCTGTCCCCCCGAAGTCGTCGTCGATCTTATATCCGACGCCTGAAGGAAGATCCGTCTCAGCAGCGTCTTCATTACCTCTGTGCTTCCTTGCTGCCTTTGCTTTTCGCTGTGCGATCTTTACCATTATCTCGAGCTCGTCCCTGAAATTAGCGTCCTCATAGTCTTCATTCAGCGTCGAGTATTTGTCTCGGATCTCTTCCTTCCAGTCGTCAGGTATATCTTCATCAGCCATTACATCTTCATACCAGTCATTTGTTGAATTATCGAATTCATACTGATGTTGAGCTTCTTCCTTTACGTCTATCTCATTAGGATCTATGCCCCTTGCTTCAGCGTCTTCAATGTATTTCTTTGCCTGCTTCCGAGCAGTACCCGACTCCCTCTGCTCTGCTCTGAGCTGTCTCAGATCTTCACTGAATTCCTCGAGCTCAGAGCGGGAGCTCTTGGATCGTGAAAACTTCAAAGGCTCTTCAGGAGCGTCTCCGCTGTAGTCGAGCCCCTGTCTGACTACGTCGTCGAGTACTGACTCAGGAAGCGCTTCCTTTACTTGCTTCAGAGCATTCATATACTCTTTGGACTGCCCGCCGAAAGTCTCAAAAATGTCGTCCATATACTGATTTAACGTTCTCAGCAGATTATCAATATTCATACAGCATATCTCCCTTCTCTGTTAGTTTAATCGATATATCCCTCGAGTCCCTCTCTGTGCTTTAAGTGCATAAGCTTGTGCAGCAGCTCCGACTCCCTGAAATAGTCGTAGACTTCCATATATGTTTGTCCTTCATACCAATCATGAAGCCACACGTGCTCGCACTCTTCAAACTGAAGCAGCTCGAGACAGAAGTCGGACTCGAGTATATCATTCATACTGTAGCCCGAGCGCATGATAACACATATATCCTCGCATTCGTCTTCACATATGCTGTGAATATAGTCGCAGAATGCTTCATAGTTGTTTAAGATCATTTGTATTCACCTTCCTTTACAAAGACAGGCTGCACAAAGGCAGCCTGTATTCAAATAACGTGATATGTAGATTTTAGGAGACTGTTCTTGACACGAGATCAAAAGTATGAGCTGTACCTCTCTTGGTTTTTATCTCCTTGAAGCGGATCACGATAGGCGCTTCAGGCGTCGGCATGAAGCCACATGTGATAAGATTTTCAGCAGAACGTATGATACCATTGCTGACGCTCGCTAAATGGAGATCATTCTCACAGAAGAAATGTACGCACGGCTTGTCTTCCTTCTCTGCAAAGTCGTCATTGAAGTCTGAGCTCACCTGTGCTGTAGTTATTACCATATTCAGCACTTTGATATCTTCCCCGAAATGATCGGCGATAGACTCACTCGAGCTGTTCAGAGCATTGAAAAGCGTCACGTCGTCAAATGTCGAGCTATAACGGATCTTTGCACCTTCATTGAGCTTCTGAGTCTCAAAGATCGAGTGATCAACTTCAGCAACTTTGAATTCCTGCTTTGCAAGAGCTGCGAGCTGTCTGTGATCGGCAGACTCTACAGGCTTTTCTTCTCCTATGAGATCATTTTCCGAGACAGGTACAGAATGCTGTACCTCTGCGAGATCCTGAAGATCATCGAGAGAGAATGATGTGTTTGCCTTTGCTTTTTCGTTTGTGTTCATGATTGTATCCTCTTTTCTTTGATTTTGGCTTTTTTCTTGGTTTTGTGATTGAAGTAATGATATTACCCTATGTGACACTGAGGGCTGTTATCGTTCATTCTGAATGCTCTGAGAGCTATCCCTGCTGTCTGTTGTAATTCATTACACCCGAAAAAAGACATGGTAAATGACATATGCACAGATCGCAGTATCGAAATTCAGCCTGGAGCTGTACGATCTGTGTCTTGGGACAGAGCCTGATTTTGTGCAGCTCAGGCTCTCGGGGAAGCTGCGTAGAATAAGGAGATATATGTCAATATAGCATGATGAAGTCAATGTAGTCGATCGCTTCAGAGAGATCGTCACAGAGCCTTTGAAGCTTCAGCTCTTTGCAGCTGACATACCAGTACTGAGAGAATGATCTCTTGATAATGGAAAATGTGTAGCCGCTGCATAAGACTGTGTAGTTATCTTTTGATATGCGGGTGATAGTCATACTCTGTCACCTTCCTTATGCAGGAATTTTCCCTCGATAATCAATACGAGCTGCTTCACGATCTGCTCGATCTGATAGTCTGATAACTTGTCGACATTGACGATATTGAGATAGTACTCAATATCGTCGGGTGAGCCTATGTAGATCTTTGCGCCAGTGCAGCACTCTTCAATGTTAATGAGATATTCGTTCATGATATCACTTCTCCTTTGGTTTTGGTTTTGTTTTTGAAATTGCTTGGGATTTTATTATAACATTTTTCAACAGCATTTTCAACAGGAAAATAATCTTTTTTAGGAGATTTTTGTACACATGTATAGATTGATGTTTGTTATACTACCAGTTATAAATTGTTTGCTGCTGAATTGGTGCAACCAATTTCGGTTTTGCTGCTCAATTGGTTGAACCAATTTTGGATCAGGGTGGGTATTACTGGTAGTAATAGTTTTGAAAAAATATACTACCAGTTACCCCCTATTATCACTCTGTTT
>Ga0213919_1000727_pt1 | contig 13533 bp, 8 predicted proteins | sample McNCre317MG_FD_161056 | JGI IMG/M metagenome (GOLD analysis project Ga0213919, IMG submission 161056) | Freshwater microbial communities from McNutts Creek, Athens, Georgia, United States - 3-17 MG | ecosystem: Environmental > Aquatic > Freshwater > Creek | place: USA: Georgia | collected 2017-06-12 | reverse complement strand
TACATCCACCAAGTCACGGGTTTCATGTGGGTTCAATCCGGCCGCTGGCTCATCCAGCAACAGCAACCGTGGGTGGGTCGCCAAGGCGCGTGCAATTTCAACGCGACGCTGCACACCATAAGGCAAGCTACCTGCACGCTCATACGCTTTGTCAGCCAAGCCAAGGAAGCCCAAAATTTGCAGCGCTTCTTCTGTTGCCTGAATTTCGCTACGTGCAGAAAGTCGCGAGCCAAACAAGCAAGACCAGAACCCCGCCTCCATGTGGCGATGCAAGCCGACTTTGACGTTGTCCAAAACAGTCATGTCGACAAACAAACGCAGGTTTTGAAACGTGCGCGCCAAGCCTAAGCGCGCCACGCTATTGATGGACATGCCCACCACATCTGTGCCATTGAAACGAATGGTGCCGCGATCAGGTTCGACCACGCCCGACAGGATGTTGAGCAAGGTGGTCTTGCCAGCGCCATTCGGGCCGATCAAGGAATGCACATGGCCTGTGCGCAGCGTCAGGTCCACTTCGTTGGTGGGAACGACACCGCCGTAGGCTTTGTAAAGGCCCTTGGCTTCTAACAAGGGGCGGTTGGCTTCTAAGGCTTCGTTCGCATGCAAACGCCAAGGGCTCAGCGCCGAAGGCACGGCAGGGTGACGCGCCAACCCCGGAAAAATTCGAACAGCAATCGAACGCAGCCAAGCGGACAGGCCATCGGGCATGGCATACAACGCAAACAACAACAACGCACCATAGGTGAAATGCTGCACATGGGGCCAACGCGCCAAGAAGTTGTCGAGCAAGGTCAACACCACCGCGCCCAACAAAGGCCCATACACCGAACTGCCGCCAAACAAGACGATCAACAAGAAGAAGATCGACATGTTGAAGGTGATGAAGTCCGAAGAAATAAATTGGTTCTGCTGCGCAATCAAAGCGCCAGCAAAGCCACAAGTGACCGCACTGATGACAAAAGCAATGACCTTGATTCGGTAAACGCTCACCCCCACGCTTTCAGCCGCCACTTCGGCTGTGTTGACGGCCATGAAAGCGCGTCCATATTTGCCATTCAACAAACTGCGCAGCATCAGATGCGTGACGATGCACAACGCGGACACCAGCCACACCCAGTCGCGATCGTCCAGAGACTGGCTGCCCCAAGTCGGCGGCACCACACCATAGATACCGGCCTGACCGCCGAACACGTCTTGCCACTCGGCGACGACCTTTTCAGCCACGATGCCAAAACCAATGGTCACCATCGCCAAGGCAGGCCCCTTGACACGCAAGGCAGGCAAAGCGATGAGCGCACCAAACAATGCGGCGACCACCCCTGCAGCCAAAAATGCAAACCAAGGATTCCAACCGTGGCGTGCCGTCAGCACCGCCACTGTGTATGCGCCAACGGCAAACAAGCCGGCATGGCCCAATGACTTCTGCCCTGTGTGCCCCACCAACACATTCAGGCCCGCAGCAGCCAAATAGTTCACGCCAATCATGAACATGATCTTCAGGTAGAAGCCGTTATTTGTGAGTTGTGGGCCAATGACGATTGCAGCCACCACCAATATCAAACCCATCCAGTGTGTGTTGTAAGCCTTCATCACACCTTCTCCACAACACGTGTGCCCAGCAAGCCTTCAGGCTTGACGACCAGCACAATGATGATGAGCAAGAAGATGCTGATCTCTCGCATCTCTGCTTGCCACAGGCCCACCATGGCTTCCATGATGCCCAACATAAAACCACCCAACATGCAGCCACGGGCGTTCGAGAGTCCGCCCACGATGGCAGCTGAAAACGCCTTCAACGCAATCAGCAAGCCCATGAAAACCGAAGCGGTGGTGATCGGTGCAATCAGCAAACCGGCAACACCTGCCAGGCCCGAACTGATCACAAAGGCGAGCACGACGACCGCGCCCACGTTGATGCCCATCAAGGTCGCGGCGTTCTTGCTGTGCGCGACGGCGCGAACCGCTTTGCCGATCTTGGTTTTGCGCATCACCAAGTCCAACCCCAACATGATGCAAATGCTAAAACCCAGCACCAAAATTTCTTGTGGCAGCACACCCGCGCCACCGATGCGAATGACATCGCTCCCCAAAATAGAAGGCACCACCATGGCGGCAGGCCCCCAAACAGCCAACGCCGCGTTTTGAATGATGATGCCAAAGCCCAGGGTACTCATGACCCAAGCCAAACCGCCACCACCGACAAAAGGTCGCACGGCGGTGTAGTACAGCAGCACACCCAGCGCACCGAGAACGGCCATACAAATCACGAGCGCAGCGATCATTCGCCACACCGTCACGTCTTCAGGCGTCAATGCGCCATGGATGTCTTTGCCAGACAACAACAGCATGGCAGACACCGCAACCACCGTACCCACCGACAAGAACTCGCCTTGGCCAAAGTTGAAGGTTTTGGTAGTGTTGTGGGTGATGTTGAAGCCGACGGCGACGAGCGCGTAAATACCGCCCAACGCGAGTCCGCTCAGCAAGGCTTGCAAGATAGCAACCATGGGGAAACTTTCTAAGAGCGCCGAGCGCTCCCCCAGTCACACAAGGACCCGAGGGAAACGCAAGGCGTCAGGGGAACAGCAAAATTACTTCTTCAAATCCGCTGCAGTGAGCGACTTTGTCACAGCATCTTCGTAGCGCACCACCGTCGTGCCGTTCTTCCACTTGGCCAAGTAGAAGTCAGCAACGCCCAAGCCTTCATGGTCGGTCTTGGAGAACGGCTTGTTGTAGGTCTTGATCACGCCTTCAACGTTGTTCACGTTTTCCAGCGCGGCAGCCACTTTCTCGCCGTCGGTGGTACCTGCTGCCTTCATGGCCGCAGCCAACAACATCACCGAGTCATAGGCCTGAGCCGAACAAGGGAACGTGGTCAACGTGGGGAAGTTCTTGCGCACGCGCTCACCCAAAGACTTGGTCTTGGCATTGGAATCTTCGGTCGTCGAAGCAGCCAAGATGAGGTGGTCGGCCATCTTTGGACCGGCCAAGCGAGGCAACAACGAGCTCAGGTTGCCCCAAGTGCCGAGCGTCGTGGGCAAGTAGTTGATTTTTTCCATGCTGCGCAACACGTTGGCCGCGCCGTCTGCAATGCCATAAATAATCACGGTGTCTGCGCCAGCGTCACGGATTTTGGTCAACTGCGAGGTGATGTCCGTGTCCTTAGGGCCGTATTTTTCAACAGCCACAGGCTTGACACCGTGCAGTGCCAACACTTCGGTGGCGTCTTTGATACCGCCTTGGCCATAGCCAGTGGAGTCAGCCAAGATCGCGATCTTGTGGCCCTTTGAGGCTTTCGCGGCATAGGCAGCCAACAAAGCCACTTGCTCGCGATCCACCATGGAGACGCGGAAGAGGTAGTTCTGTGCTTCTTTGGCGTAGCGCGTCGTGATCTCTGTCGAAGTGGCAATTGGCACCACCACAGGAATCTTCTTTTGTTGCGGCAGATGCAACCAAGCCAACGCGTTGCCCGAGTTGGCGGGGCCGACGATGGCTTGCACTTTCTCGTTGTCAATCAGTTCGGTGACGTTTTGAATGGCCTTGGGGGGCGTGCCGAGGTCATCACGCACCACACCCACCACCTTACGGCCAAGAATGCCGCCAGCCTTGTTCAAATCTTCAATCGCTGCTTCAAAACCCCAGCGCCCGGCAATGCCCAGCTCTGCGACACCGCTGGCAGATTGGTCTGCTGTGTAGCCAATCTTGATCACATCTTGCGCATGTGCACTGATGGCACATGCCGCCGTCAGGGCAATGGCCGCGGCCTTGGCTATCTTATGAATCATTCTCATGTCTTGTCTCCTGGTTGACGTCACTGCTACTTGAACCACGCACGCGCGCCACATAAGCGGCGTGAACACGTGTGCGTCACACTTTATACAAACTGTACCCACCCAGAAAGGTACAGTTTGATAGAACAGTTGTGGACGTGTCCCCTATGCGATGCCACGCACTTTGGGACTCCAAGAGGTCGATGCCGTGGCCGCCATCAAATGCGCCATGCGCGTGATGCAGTCAAAGAACGATCCGAAAAAGAAAAAAGCCTCAGTGCGAACACTGAGGCTTTCTCGTTTTGGTGGCCTGGGGCAGAATCGAACTGCCGACACGCGGATTTTCAATCCGCTGCTCTACCAACTGAGCTACCGGGCCGAGAGCGAAATTATAGCACCGTCAGGCAAGGGCATTAAGAGGTCTGGCCGTGAAAAAACAGTATTTTCAAGCCATGCGCTTGGCTTTGGACAAATCCACACCGAGTTGCTTGAGCTTGCGATACAAATGCGTGCGCTCTAAGCCCGTTTTGTCTGCCACACGGGTCATCGAGCCGCTCTCTTGCGTGAGGTGGTATTCAAAGTAAGCACGTTCAAACGTATCGCGTGCTTCACGCAAAGGCTGCTCTAAATCAAAGCTCTGATGTGTCGGCGGCAGGACCACCGCTTGCGGTGCCACAAAGACGCCTGACGCGTCTTTGTTTGAGTTCAACCCAACTTTCGCAGGCGCCGAAGCCAACGGTTTGCGCGCCAATCCCTGCTCAACAGCTTTGAGCAGCTTTTGCATGGTGATGGGTTTTTCAAGGAACGCTTGCGCGCCGATGCGGGTTGCTTCGACAGCGGTATCGATGGTGGCGTGGCCGCTCATCATGATGACAGGCATGTTCAACAAGCCCGCACCCGCCCATTCTTTGAGCAAGGTCACACCGTCGGTGTCAGGCATCCAAATGTCAAGCAAGACCAAATCTGGGCGCGCCGCTTGGCGAGCCATGCGCGCTTGTGCGGCATTTTCTGCAACTTCAACCGCATGACCTTCGTCATTGAGGATCTCAAACAAGAGGTCCCGAATGCCTAACTCGTCATCCACCACCAGAATGTTTGCCATGTCTAAATTTGTCTCGCTGAATTAAATGAGTTGGGTTTGTTGCGATTCTGCAACTTGGAATGATAACGACACTTGCGCACCAATCACCCGCCCCTGTAATCCACGATTTTTGAGGTCAATTCGCGCCGAATGTTCATCGGCAATTTTCTTCACCACCGCTAGCCCAAGGCCTGTGCCACGGGACTTGGTGGTGACATAGGGCTCAAACGCACGGTTCAAGATTTTGGGTGGGAAGCCCGGCCCGTTGTCTCGCACCACCAAACGCACACGCCCCGAAGTAGGCACCCATTGCGTGGCAATGGACACCATGGGGTGGGCTAGGCCCTCTGTGGCATCTTGTGCGTTTTGCAACAGGTTGTGCACCACTTGGCGCAACTGCTGGGCGTCCCCATGAATGATGGGGCAAGTGGGGTCTAGCTGGGCATACACCGGCACAGAGGCGTTCTCTGCACCGTAGAGCTGCATCACGTCTTGCACCAAGGCATTGAGGTCAAGCGGCTTGAGTTCAGCCACTGGCAAGCGGGCGTAGTCACGGAACTCATTCACCAAACGCTTCATGGCGTCCACTTGGTCCACGATGGTTTTCACCGACTTGTTCAGAATCAGTTGCTCGGGCTCGTGCAACTTGCCCGTGAGTTTCATTTCCAGGCGTTCTGCCGACAGCTGAATGGGGGTGAGTGGATTCTTAATTTCGTGCGCCAACCGTCGCGCCACTTCGCCCCACGCTTGGGCGCGTTGGGCCGACACAATTTCAGAAATATCGTCAAACACCAACAAGCGCCCGTTGTTGGGCAGCACGGCCCCGCGCGCCAGCAAGGTGATGTGCTGGTGCATGTCATCCGCCAATTGCACGGCTGGGCTGATGGCCGTGGCGTGCAACTCAAAGGACTGTTGCCAATGGTCTAGGCCGTGTTGGCTGCGTTCGCCCAAGAAGCCATCAAACTCTGACTGCACATGCTGTGCAAACTCGGCAAGCCCTTCAATGTCGCTGAGCGAGCGACCTTCCCAAGCGGCCAACGGCACGCGCAAGATACGCGTGGCGCCAGGGTTGGAAGACTTGATGAGCCCCTTGTCCGTCATCACAATGACGCCAGCCGTGAGGTTGTCAAGAATGGTTTGCAAGTTGGCGCGCGAGGTGTGCACCTGCAACATGCTTCGGTCCACGGCTGAGCGGGCATCGGCCAATTGCTGAGTCATCTGGGCGAATGAACGCGTCAAGCCGCCCAATTCATCGCGGCCTTGCAGCGTGGGCTTTGGGCTCAAGTCACCCGACGCCACATCGCGCACACCTTCGGCCAACATCAACAAAGGCCGCGCGAGTTGGTTACCCAACAACACGGCCAACAACACCGCACCAAACACCGCCAAGAACAAGCTCAAGGTCAAGGTGCCGATGTACATGCTGCGCAAGCCTTCGCGCCCGAGCGCACGCTCTTGGTATTCGCGATACGCCACTTCCACAGCCAAGGCGTTGCTGACCAACGTAGGCGGCAAAGCCTTGGTCACTTGTAAAACACGCGGTTCAATCAGCAAGCCCAAGCCTGACGGAGCCACCAACACCAACGCGCGAATACGCGCTTTGGCTGTGCCCAGAGAATCTGCCTCATCCAAGCCGTCGACGGCCGTGACCACACTTTGTGTTTTGACCAAGCGGAGTTGCGCAGGCGTGGGGCGCTCAGGGTTGATTTTGTAACGCGAATCGCCAGCACTGGCCAAGGCTTGGCCCGAGGTGTTCCACAGAATCACATCGTCGGCACCCAGCTGGTCTTTCATGCGATCCAACGCCACGCCCACAGAAGCGTCTGGCAAGTCGTTGATTTGCACGCTGGCTGTGCGTGTTTTCTGACCCAAGTCATTCGCCAAAGTGTCGAGTGTGGTGCGGCCCAAGCTCAGGCCCGCGTCTAGCGCACCTTCGACCTTCACATCAAACCAACTCTCAATGGAGCGCGAGACGAATTGGTATGACACGCTGTAAATCAGCAGGCCAGGCACAAAGCCCACCAGCGCAAAGGTCGCCGCGATTTTGAGCAACAAGCGGCTACCAAATTTGCCTTGACGCAAGCGCAGCAACAAGCGAACGGAGAGCCAGGCAATCACGCCCATCAACAAGGTGGCGACCACCACATTCAAGCCAAAAAGTTGGCGGTAGTTACGTTCGTACAGCTCGCGGTTGTCCGTGGCTTGCGTCAGCAAGAACAACAGCACCAAGCCCAGCCCCAACACCACCGTGGCGCTGATGACCAACAACCATCTCAACTGAAAGCTTGAAAGGCGTACCCGCTTTTCAGCCAACTCAATCATGGCGCCAGCTCCAGGCGTTGTGTTTTGCTAAACCCAATGTTCCAGTCACTCTGCCCGGCTGCGCCAATTTGCAAAGGTCGAGGCAGTTGTTTGAGGTCGAGTTTGAAATTGATGCTGATGGTTTGCTTGGCATCCAAGTTGACATCGCTCGCATTCGCAATACGCCACTGAATGATGCGACGCACAGCGCTCATGGCTTCTTCTGCGGTGTCGTAACTCTGCCCCAGGCTCACGCCCAAACCACCCAAATGGAAGGGTTGAGGAGAAATGTTGACACGCCAACGGCGCGTGAGTGGTTGGTAAAACAACCGCACATGACGTTCCGCATGTGACACACGTTGGTTGTACACATACCAGCGCTCTTGGTTGATTTCGACTTCTGTCACAAAGTAAAGCGTGATGCCTTTGAGCAAGGCATCTTCTAGCGCCATCGGCAAATCAAACTGCCAGCTCCCAGACATGTAAAGACCGGTTTCTTGCCGCTCTAATTTGAGCGCCTGCAAATCAACGGGCGTGTCTGCTTGCGCCGCCCCTGTGAAGGACAAGCAAAGCGTGGCCACCAGCGCGGCACACAGCGACCGCACGCGCTGAATACCGCCTGAGAAAGGCAGCTCAAGGCGCAGGAAGTTTTTCCAGCAGTGCGTAATAAAAGCCGTCATGATCACCTGGTAGATTGTCGGTGACCAAGGCCGTCGTTGTAAGGGTTTGAGGCCTTAAATGGCCCAGAGACGGCAGTAAACGGGCGTTGGTGTTGTGTTCAACAAACGTTTTGGCCTGGTTCTCGCCTTCGGCTCTGAAAACCGAGCACGTGCAATACAGCAAACGACCACCGGGTTTGACCAAGGGCCAAAGCTGCTTGAGTAAGTTTTTCTGAATCGCCGCGAGTTTGTCGATGTCTGCCTCTCGACGCAGCCAACGCACATCGGGGTGGCGTCGCACAATGCCAGAGGCTGTGCAGGGTGCATCCAAAAGAATCGCATCAAACAGCTGACCATCCCACCAAGTTTTGGTCAACGCGGCATCTGCCGCAATGACTTTGGCGCTGCGCCCAATGCGTTGCATGTTTTGCGCAATGCGCTCACAACGCTGGGGGTCGATGTCCAAGGCGATGACCTCGGACTGGTCGTTCAACATCTCCAGCAAATGTGCTGTTTTGCCGCCCGGTGCCGCGCATGCATCCAAGATGCGTAGCGGCTGATGTGCGGGCGCCAAACCATTCAACAAAATTTGCGCAGCACATTGGGCCGCTGCATCTTGCACCGAACACAAGCCTTCGGCAAAGCCGGGAATGTCACGCACGTTGTGCGCTTGCTCAAGCACCAAGCCTTGTTCGCCCACAGGATGCGATGGCAAACCATGGTTCGCCCAATCCGTTTGCAAAGCTTCGCGACTGGTGCGTGCGGTGTTGACACGCCATGTCATGGGTGCCGCTTGGTTGTTGGCGCGCAAGATGTCTCGCCAATGGTCAGGGTGGTCTTTTTGCAGACGCTTGACCCACCACTCGGGGTGGTTCCATTGCGCATGCACATCGTTGTCGGTGGCACGCACAAGCGCATCGCGCTCACGCAAAAAACGACGCAAACATGCATTCAAAAAGTTAGCTTGCATTTGCAAGCTGCGGGTTTGCTTGGCAGCCTCAACCGCTTGGTTCACCAGGGTGTGCGGCTCATAGGGCGCATTCTCTGGGTCCCATGCCAAGGCCAATGCTGTGCACAACAAGGCATCGGGCAACGGAGCGGGCGCACGTGAGGCCAACTGCGCACGCAGGGCTTGCGCACGGCCGAGTTGTCGCAGCGCTTGAAACAGCAAGGCTTGCACACCGGGACGCAGCGCCGATGGGACCGCGTCTAGCGCGGCCGTGCCAGAGACACCACGACGCACTTGCGCCAAGGCTTGCGCAACAGCTTGCAGCTGTTGCCACAAAGGGATGGAGGTAGACGTGTGTTCGCTCATCCCAAAATGCGTCCGGGTTTGAACTTGAACAAACGCGCCATCCACGTGGCTGGGAACATATCAATCGCGTCGTTGTAATGGGCCACCGCTTGGTTGAAACGCTGCAAATCAGGTTGGATCGAGATACCCAACTCCGTCCAGCGCTGCGTCAACTCTGCGGGCACCGACACGTAATACACATCGGGGTGCGTGAGGGCTTCCCACGCGTCTTGTAAATCACGACTGGTCGCGACCAGCGCAATGGATGACGAAGGATCCAACGGGTGCTCTTGCATGCGCGCCAAAGCCATGGCCGACAAATTGGCGGCCACCTGCAAGCGGGTCCAGTGACTGGCACCCAACTCGGGTGACACCGCGGTTTGCCAGCCCGAAGGCGAGGTCACCGCAGCCGTCGTGGCCTCTTGCACCAGCGCTTGGTAGCGCAGCATGAGCTCTTCGAGCACCGCAAACTGCTTGTTCACCGCCGTGCGCAAGCCCACCAAACGGCGGTAGGCGCCCACGCTCCAAAACACCATCACGGCTACGAACAGCCAAAACCACCACGCATCAAGCATGTTGAACCCCTTGTGTCTTCCAACCTCTTGTCCCATAACAACAAAGGCCCTTTCGGGCCTTTGTTGAGAGGGTCGCTTTACGCTTCTTCGCCAGCGCCGTGATCGACTTGAGTTTCTTCTTCCGAAGAGTCTCCAGCCAACTCAGCCGCTTCGGCTTCAGCAATGGCGCGGCGCTCGGCGTCGTCCATCGCGTCTTTGACCTTGCGAGCTTTGTGATAAGCCATGCCGGTACCTGCAGGAATCAGGCGACCGACGATGACGTTTTCTTTCAAGCCGCGCAATTCGTCGCGCTTGCCCATGATGGCCGCTTCGGTCAACACACGTGTGGTTTCTTGGAAAGAAGCCGCAGAGATGAACGAGTCGGTCGACAAGGACGCTTTGGTAATACCCAACAACAAGTTGGTGAAAGTCGCGGGGACTTTGCCATCACGTTGCAGCGCTTCGTTGGTGTTGAGGATCTCAGAACGCTCAACTTGTTCGCCAGCGATATAGTTGGAATCACCCACGCTTTCGACCACAACGCGACGCAACATTTGACGCACGATCACTTCAATGTGCTTGTCGTTGATCTTCACGCCTTGCAAGCGGTAAACGTCTTGCACTTCGTCGACGATGTAGCGAGCCAGCTCTTCCATGCCGAGCAAACGCAAGATGTCTTGTGGGTCGGCTGGGCCGTCCACAACGCTCTCGCCTTTGTTGACCACTTGGCCTTCGTGGACCAAGATGTTCTTCTCTTTAGGAATGAGTTCGTCCCACACTTTGCCTTCTGGGTCAGTGATCTGCAAACGAACCTTGCCTTTGGTTTCTTTACCAAACGACACAGTACCGGTCATCTCGGCCAACATACCCTTGTCTTTGGGCGAGCGAGCTTCGAACAGTTCGGCCACACGTGGCAAACCGCCGGTAATGTCGCGGGTCTTTTGACCTTCAACAGGGATACGTGCCAAGACTTCGCCTGGGCCCACATCTTGACCATCGCGCACTTGAATCAGCGCGCCGATTTGGAAACCAATCGTCACCGCGTGGTCTGTGCCAGGGATCTTCACTTCTTTGCCAGACGCATCGATCAGCTTGACCTGTGGGCGAACCACTTTGGTCGAGCCGCGACGTTTAGGGTCAATCACCACCAAGGTAGACAAGCCGGTGACTTCGTCCACTTGTTTGGCAACGGTGAGGCCTTCTTCGACGTTTTCGAATTGCACCTTACCGGCGAATTCAGTGATGATGGGGCGCGTCAATGGATCCCAGTTAGCCAAAATCACACCAGCCTTGAGGGTCTGGTCGGGCTTGACCGACAGAATCGCACCGTACGGCACTTTGTGACGCTCACGCTCACGGCCATGTTCGTCGTGGATGATGATTTCGCCTGAGCGAGAAATCACCACCAACTCACCCTTGGTGTTGGACACATAGCGCATGGTGGAGTTGAAACCAATCACACCATTCGACTTGGCTTCCACGCTAGACGCGACAGCCGCACGAGACGCGGCACCACCGATGTGGAACGTACGCATGGTCAGCTGTGTACCGGGTTCACCGATGGACTGCGCAGCGATCACGCCGACAGCTTCACCGTTGTTAACCAAGCCACCGCGACCCAAGTCACGGCCGTAACACATGGCGCACAAGCCGAAGCGTGTTTCGCAATTCAATGCGGTGCGCACTTTGACTTCGTCGACGCCAGCGGCTTCGATTTCGTCAATGATGTCTTCGTCCAGCATGACGCCGGCCTTGACCAACACCGCACGTGTTTCTGGGTTCAACACATCTTCAACCGCAGTGCGGCCCAAGATACGGTCGCGCAAGGATTCAATCACTTCACCACCTTCAACGATGGCGCGCATGAGTTGACCGTTGGTCGTGCCGCAATCGTGTTCAGTGACCACCAAGTCTTGGGTCACGTCAACCAAACGACGTGTCAAGTAACCTGAGTTCGCTGTCTTCAACGCCGTGTCGGCCAGACCTTTACGTGCACCGTGGGTGGAAATAAAGTACTGCAACACGTTCAGACCTTCACGGAAGTTCGCCGTGATGGGTGTCTCAATGATGGAGCCGTCAGGCTTGGCCATCAGACCACGCATACCGGCCAACTGACGAATCTGAGCGGCAGAACCGCGAGCGCCAGAGTCGGCCATCATGTAGATGGAGTTGAACGATTCTTGCTCGACTTCGTTGCCGTGGCGGTCGATGGTCTTCTCTTTGCGGAGTTGGTCCATCATCACCTTTGACACGGCGTCGCCAGCCTTACCCCAGATGTCCACCACCTTGTTGTAACGCTCGCCAGAAGTGACCAAACCGGACACGTATTGCTGTTCGATGTCTTTGACTTCTTTTTCAGACGCCGCGATGATGCCGCCTTTTTCTGGTGGCACCAACATGTCGTCGATGGCAATCGAGATACCAGCGCGTGTGGCCAAACGGAAACCGTTTTGCAACAGCTTGTCAGCGAACACGACGGTTTCTTTCAAACCGCACTTGCGGAATGACACGTTGATGAGCTTAGAAATTTCTTTCTTCTTCAACGCTTTGTTGATGTTCGAGAAAGGCAAGCCCTTGGGCAAGATTTCCGACAACAAAGCGCGGCCCACCGTGGTGTCCACCAAGCTGGTGCTGGGTGTGAATTCGCCGGTTTCTTTGTCTTTGTTCCACTCGATCAAACGCACGGCCACTTTGGCGGTCAACTCGACCACGCCAGCGTCCAAAGCGCGTTGCACTTCGGTCAAGTTGGCAAACACCAAGCCTTCGCCCTTGCCGTTGATACGGTCACGGGTGGCGTAGTACAAGCCCAACACAACGTCTTGTGAAGGAACGATCGAGGGTTCGCCGTTGGCAGGGAACAAGATGTTGTTCGAAGCCAGCATCAAGGTACGGGCTTCCATCTGTGCTTCCACAGACAAAGGCACGTGAACGGCCATTTGGTCACCGTCGAAGTCGGCGTTGAACGCTGAACAGACGAGTGGGTGCAACTGAATGGCTTTACCTTCGATCAAGATAGGTTCGAACGCTTGAATACCCAAGCGGTGCAGCGTAGGCGCACGGTTCAACATCACGGGGTGCTCTTTGATCACCTCTTCCAAGATGTCCCACACCACGGCTGAGCCGGATTCGACTTCTTTCTTCGCGGCCTTGATCGTGGTCGCGATGCCCATGGCTTCGAGACGCGAGAAGATGAAAGGCTTGAACAACTCGAGTGCCATCAACTTGGGCAAACCGCACTGGTGCAGTTTCAAAGTTGGGCCCACGGTAATCACGGAACGACCTGAATAGTCGACGCGCTTACCCAACAAGTTTTGACGGAAACGACCGCTCTTACCTTTGATCATGTCAGCCAAAGACTTCAAGGCGCGCTTGTTGGCGCCGGTCATGGCCTTGCCGCGACGGCCGTTGTCCAGCAAGCTGTCCACGGCTTCTTGCAACATACGCTTTTCGTTGCGTGCAATGATTTCAGGCGCCTTCAACTCGAGCAAACGACGCAGGCGGCTGTTACGGTTGATCACGCGACGGTACAAGTCGTTCAAGTCGGAAGTCGCAAAACGACCGCCGTCCAACGGCACCAGAGGACGCAAATCAGGTGGCAACACCGGCAAGACAGTCAACACCATCCACTCGGGCTTGATGCCTGACTTCTTGAACGCTTCCATCAATTTCAAACGCTTGGCGTTTTTCTTGATTTTGATTTCAGAGCCGGTCAAGTCGTTGCGCAGCTTTTCGATTTCAACATCAAGGTCGAGACCTTCGAGCAAATCTTTGATGCCTTCAGCGCCCATCTTGGCGATGAATTCGTCACCGTACTCCACCACTTTGGCTTCGTAGTCGTCTTCCGACATGATGGCGAATTTCTTCAAAGGTG
>Ga0213919_1000726_pt1 | contig 13534 bp, 9 predicted proteins | sample McNCre317MG_FD_161056 | JGI IMG/M metagenome (GOLD analysis project Ga0213919, IMG submission 161056) | Freshwater microbial communities from McNutts Creek, Athens, Georgia, United States - 3-17 MG | ecosystem: Environmental > Aquatic > Freshwater > Creek | place: USA: Georgia | collected 2017-06-12 | reverse complement strand
CGGCACTGGACAGGCGTGCCGAAAAATCCCCGTCCGCCGCCGCAGAAACGATCGACTGCACTTCCTTCTCCGCCGCCAGCTCGTCCGTCCGGTCACGCCACTCACCGACAGAACCAAGACGATCACCGGTTGCGCTCAGTACGGGAGTCGTCACCACATCGAAAGTCCGTCCGCCGATCACCATCGGAGTGCGCACCGTCTGGCTCAACTCGGCCAAACGCCTGCGAGCCACCTCGGGCTCTGCAGCAAGCCGGCAGAGGTTGCTACCAACGAAGTTATCGACGCTAAAGTCGGGCACCTGCTCGCGGATGCGATCCTCTATGGCGCGCAGCGCCTTCAGCAAGGCGGGGTTGGCGTAGATCACGCGACCGCTGTCGTCGGCGATCCGAACGTTGGTTTCAACGTAGTCCAGCCCAGCCTTGATCTGCGCCATTTCATCGGCCACGATCTTGGCTTCGGCGACGTCGTAGCCGAGTTGCACCTGCATGCTCTCCAACCCGTCGAGCACCTTGCCGAGTTCATCCCGCCGTCCGGTGTCGACAGCCGACCGGAAGTTGCCCTGGGCGATTTGCGCAAATACGCCAACGGCGCCCTGCAGCGGATCCACGATCCGCCGCACCAGCCACCAGGCCAGCACCCCCGCGAGCAACAGGGACAGGACCACACCACCGACCGTCGCGTAAAGCGTTGTCCGATAATCGTCGGCCAGCGCTCGCTGCTGCTGCTCAGCGCGGGCAAGCAACATGTCCTCGAGCGCCCTGGCTGCATCACGGGAAGCCATGAAGTGGGTCATCATGTCCGTCGCCGCCAGGCGATAGGCATCGTCATAGCGCCCGCTCACCAGCGCCTCCCTGATCGGCGCAAAGCCCTTTGTGAAGAGCGCCTGCTGCGCCGCCGAAAAGGCGTCGACCCGCTCCTTCATCTCGGGCGTTCTGGCGAAGCTCTCCCCAGCGTAGTCGCGCCACAGCGCCGTCACCTCGGCCTGCGCCTTGTCCAGCGCCTCCACGTGCACGCTCAACGGATGGTTCAACGCCTTGCTCTGCGGGTTCTCCGGTGCATGCATGAGCCCAAGCAGAACATGGGAGCGGGATTCGGCAATCGCATTCTCGATCCTGGCGATATCCGTCGCCGGCTTGAGGCGCCGGGCCTGGAAACTTTCGATGTTGTCGTTGGCCTCGGACAGCTTGTGCACACCAATGTAGCCCTGCCCGACGACGATCGCCGTCATCAGCGCCATCGACAGCAGGATGACCGTGCGCACCTTCATGCCGGAGAGAGTGGTCGCCAACGGCGCCAGCACACCCGACTTCACCACCCGGCCGTCCCGAATCTTCAGCCCGCCCGCCTTGCCCTCGCGGAACCGCGTATAGGCTGCCTCGGCCGCCTGAATCTGCTCCCGAGTGGCCTTGCGGCGCACCGATATGTAACCAACGGTCTGACCGCCCTGGACGATGGGCGAGGCGTGAGCCTCAACCCAGTAATAGTCACCGTTCTTGCAGCGATTCTTGACCATGCCCACCCAGGGCCGACTGTCCTTCAGAGCGGCCCATAGATCCTCAAAGGCCTCGACCGGCATGTCAGGATGACGAACGATATTGTGCGGCCGACCGATCAACTCCCCTTCCGTAAAGCCGCTGATCTCGATGAAATCCCGGTTGACAAAGGTAATCTGCCCTTTCAGATCGGTCTTCGACACGATCAGGGAGGTCTCCTTCAATTCAACTTCGTGCTGAGTGACCGGCATGTTGATTTTCATTTCCCATTCCTTCTCGAGCAGTCTCGCGCGTTCGAAACTGAATGTCTCTTCATGAAATCGGCACACAGCCCCCCGCAGCATCTCCTGCGGGGACACCGCGCAGTTCGGCAAGCGCCGGCGTTCATCAAAACTCGCTCCATTCCGTGTCAGCCAAATTAGCCGCCCTTTGCCTCACTTTCGGCAGCGGAGTGCCAACCTTGACCGTCTTTGTTCCCCGCACCGGCAGAGGCGAAACGCTCGCAACCATTGCCGGTTCAGACTCAGCAAAAAGCTGCTGTCGCGCCGGCAAGACCGCCTCTCCATCGAGTCTGAACATCGAGACGGCGCGGACCAGCGTGCGGGCCTGATCCTCCAGGCTTTCGGCCGCCGCCGCCGCCTCCTCGACCAGCGCTGCATTCTGCTGCGTCACCTCGTCCATCTGGCCCACCGCCTGCGTCACCTGCTCGATGCCACCGCTCTGCTCCTGGCTCGCCTCCGAGATCTCCGTGACCAGCGCCGACAGCTTCTGGAAGTTCATCACCACCTCCTCCATCGTCTGACCCGCCTCGTTCACCAGCTTGGCGCCGTCTTCCACCTTGTCCACGCTGTCCGCAATCAGCGCCTTGATCTCCCGCGCCGCCTGCGCGCTGCGCTGCGCCAGACTGCGCACCTCGCTCGCCACCACCGCAAAACCACGACCCTGCTCACCCGCCCGCGCCGCCTCCACCGCCGCATTGAGCGCAAGAATGTTGGTCTGGAACGCGATCGAGTCGATCACTCCAATGATGTCGGCGATCTTCTTCGAGCTCTCCTGGATCGAGCCCATCGTCCCGACCACCCGGTTCACCATCTCCCCGCCCTGCTCCGCCACCGCGTTGCTGGTGCTCGCCAACTCCCGCGCCTGCCGTGCGTTGTCCGCATTCTGCTTGACCGTCGCGTTCAGTTCTTCCATCGAACTGGCGGTCTCTTCCAGGCTGCTCGCCTGCTCTTCCGTGCGCGCCGACAGATCCGAGTTCCCCGCCGCAATCTCCTGCGCCGCCGTGTTGATCGATTCCGACGCTTCCTTGATCTGCCCCACCACTTCGCGCAGACGCTCCACCGTCGTGTTCGTGTCGTCTTTCAATTGCCCGAAGGTCCCGCCGTATTCCGCCGTGATCTTCTCCGTCAAGTCGCCACGCGCAATCGCGTTCATCACCCGGCCCAAGTCATTCAGGCTCGCCGCCACCCCTTCCATCAGACGATTCAGACCGGAGGACAGATCCAGGAAGAACCCGCTCTTCCCGGCACTGGACAGGCGTGCCGAAAAATCCCCGTCCGCCGCCGCAGAAACGATCGACTGCACTTCCTTCTCCGCCGCCAGCTCGTCCGTCCGGTCACGCCACTCACCGACAGAACCAAGACGATCACCCTTGGCGCCGACGATCGGGCTCGTCACCACATCAAAGGTCCGCCCGCCGATGACCATCTGGGTCCGGGCTGTCTGGGTGAGGGCCGCAAGGCGCTGGAGGGCCGCAGCCGGGTCTGCGTAAAGCTGGCCGATACTGCTGCCGACAAAGGTATCTGCTCTGAAGCCTGGCGCCCCCTTGCGGATTTCGTCCTCGATGCCTCGAATTGTCTTGAGGAGCGCCGGATTCGCGTAGATGACCCTCCCCCCGGGTTCCGCGATCCGTACATTGGTCTCGACGGCATCCAGGGCCTGGCGAATGCGCGCATTCTCGTCACTGACCCTGCGTTGCTCCGAGATATCGCACCCCAGCTTGACCTGCATGGACTCCAGCGCCTGCAACGCACGACCGATCTCGTCGTTGCGACGCAGATCGATCACGTTGTCGTAACGTCCGTTGGCCACCTCCTGGGCCGTTCTGATCATGCCCCGGAGCGGACCCGCAACGAAGTGGCGCATCAACACGAAGACAAGCACGGACAGCGCCAGGACGGTCACCACGCCCATTCCCAGCAACAGCCAGCCGATATTGCGGGACATGCTCTCGAACTCATCCGCGTAGGTACCGCCCGCCACGACCCAGTTCCACTCCGGGAAGACATCGAAGGCCACGACCTTTTCACGCGGCGCGCGCTCGTTGAGCTCGGCGTTCAGCCAGGGGTAACGGATCACCCCCTTGCCGCGCTCGAGTATTTCCCGGATGAAAGGACGGCCGCTCGCGTCCTTGGACTCGAGGATGTTCTGCCCTTCCTTGGCAGGATGCACCACCAAGGTGCCGAAGCTCTTGCCGGGCGTCGAATCCAGCACGTAGGCGTACCCCGAACTGCCGAAGCCAACCGCCTTGATCTGCTTCTTCAGCGCAGCCATCTCTTCGGTGAACTTGCGACCGACGAAGCTTGCACCGATCACCTTGCCGTTTCCGTCCTTGATCGGCGAGAAAGCGACGTAAGCATCCACGCCAAACAAGACCGTCTTGCCCGTGTAGCGCTCGCCAGCGAGCAGGCGGGGATAGGCCGGGTTGTCCTTGGCCAGGGGAAGGCCGACGACCCGCTCCCCGTTCTGCTGCCTGAACGAAGTCGCCACCCGGTAAAACTCATCGCCCTTGCGGGCGAACAGCGTGACCGTGACACCGCTGGCTGACGTGAAGCGATCCACCTCCAGGGTCCGCTGGTTCATGACCGTCCCGCCATGCGACAGCACCGGCAGGCCGTCTCCGCTCGCATTGACCGTGAAGCCATCACCGAATCCAGCCGTGAACATGTCGTTCAGCCTTTCGGTTTCCACCCGCAGGCTCTGTGCCTTGGACTCGACCATGCTCCTGACCAGCCCAACCTTCTCCACGATGCCCGCCAGCCCCTGCGCCTCGAGTTCAGCGGCAGCACGCTCGCGCGTGACGAGAGAGCCCGTGCCGAGAATGATCACCACAGCGATCGTCACCGCCACCGAAACTCGGGTCGCGAGAGACATTCCGGCCAGCCAAATGCGGAGACGCTGCAGCATGCCGGACGATCTCACCTGACCATTGACGATGGTTTTGCCGCGCGCCCGGCCTTCCCGAAAGTCCGCATAGGCCGCCTCCGCGGCCCTGATCTGCTCGGTCGACGCCTTCCGGCGCACTGACATGTAGCCGGATATCCGTCCGTTCTCGCCGATCGGCGTCGCGTGCGCCTCGACCCAATAATGATCGCCGTTCTTGCATCGGTTCTTGACCAGACCGACCCACGGTCGCCCCGCCTTCAAACAGCCCCAAAAGTCCGCAAAGGCCTCGACCGGCATGTCCGGGTGCCGAACGATGTTGTGGGACTGACCGATCAACTCCTCCTCGGAGAAACCGCTGATCTCGATGAAGTCCTGGTTGATGTAGGTAATCTGCCCTTTCAGATCGGTCTTCGACACGATCAGGGCGCTCTCCCCTAACTCGACCTCACGCTGGGTGACAGGCAGGTTGATTTTCATTTGTCGTTCTTTCCGGATCCCGCTGTTTTAGTCGGACTTCAGTACGCCTCAAAACCATCACGGATAGATGGCATCACTACATCCCACACCGGCCAGGACGACGCGCCGACCCGCGCAGAAAGACGGCTCCTCCCCGGCGCACGCGAGAAAGAACGCCGGCCATGGCGTCCACTCCCGGTTTGGGGTGCTTCGGCTGCAGCTTGAGTTGCCAAGTACCGGTACCTTAGTGGGCCGCCTCGTCAACCAGGGCCATCTCGCTGGAAAGCATCAGGCGTTCGATATCGACGACGATCAGCATGCGCTCGCCGAGGGCTCCAAGCCCCATGATGTAGGCCGTATCGACCGAGGATGCAAAATCCGGGGCCGGGCGAATCTGCTCTCGCTGCAGGGAGATCACATCGGACACCGCATCGACCACCATGCCGACCACGCGTCCTCCGATGTTGAGAATGATCACCACCGTGAACGGAGTGTATTCGGCCACACCGACGGCGAACTTGATGCGCAGGTCGACAATTGGAACAATGGTGCCGCGCAGGTTGATCACACCCTTGATGAAACTGGGTGCATTGGCAATAGTCGTAACAGCATCGTAACCGCGGATCTCCTGGACCTTAAGAATGTCGATCGCATACTCCTCAGCGCCGAGGGTGAAGGTCAGCAATTCCTGAGCGAAGCCGGATTCTTCCGAATCGAGGGCCGCGGCGGCTTGATTGGGCTGCAGCATGGAGAGACTCCTCAGTGGGAATGACCCATTTACGGCAGCAGGGATCGTTTCTGAAGACGCTCTCTTTCGGCCAACAGCAATCGACCAGACTCGGCCCTCGATCTAGAACATGCTGTCAACCACGCCATACCCTTAAGCCCCTGCAGCCTTGGCATACCGCAAAACTTATCCAGTTCCGTTGAAGATTTTTATGTAGGACCATTTCCTACTTGTGTTCAAGCCATTTTCTTATGAGAATTTCCGAGGTGCTCGAATGGTGATTCTTGCCGCCTGACGGCAGAATTTGCCGCAATGAGCGAAAGAGTCGTCGTCGAGAGGAGATAACGATGAGTACCAGTGGGATGTGCGCAGAGATAAGGGAGTTGAATCTGGCTTATCTGATGCTTGCTCAGCAAATGCTTCGGGAGGATCGGGTGGCCGCCATGTACCGTCTCGGCATCGGCGAAGAGGTGGCAGAAGTTCTTGAACGCTTGGGGGCAGCCCAAGTACTCATGATGGCCAGTTCGACCATGCTTTTGTGTCAGTTCCGCTTCAACGACGCGATGCTGGTGGATCTACTCTCCACTCACCGCCGAGAGCATGGCGCGGGGCGCTTGCATGCGGCCATTCTTGCCGCCGGGCGGCCAGTCGCAAGCCTGGCCTAAGTCAGGATTTACGACGGAGCTTCGTCGTGCGTAACAAAAGTGTGCTTCAGGAGGCACAGGACATCCAGAAAGCGGTGGATTTGATCCGTCTCGGGGCCCGCATGCAGATGCTGGAAGCCGAGACAGCCCTGAGCCGGGAACGCCTGCTCAAGCTTTACAAGGAAGTGAAGGGGGTTTCGCCTCCAAAGGGTATGTTGCCATTCTCGACCGACTGGTTCATGGCTTGGCAACCGAATATCCATGCCTCACTGTTTATGGCGCTCTACCGTTTCATCCAGCGACACGCAAACCTAAGCGGGCTCGATGCGATAGTCCAATCGTACAGACTGTACAAGGAGCAGGTCGAATCCTTTGAAATGGAGCAAGTTCTGTCGCTGACCCGGGCGTGGACTTTGATCCGTTTCATGGATGCAAGCTTACTGCAATCAGCGAAGTGCACGTGTTGTGGGGGGGAGTTCATCGTCCACGCATTTGACCCCACGGGTGATTACGTTTGCGGGCTTTGTCATGCTCCGTCGCGAGCGGGAAAAACCCGACGGCTGCAAGCGGGAAGCGCGATAGCGGAGCCCTGATCCCTCTCTTTCCATTGATAGATGGCTCTGCCGCCGATCTTGCACCGGCGGCTTTTTTCGTTTCCGGGGGAGGACTGCCGCCTTGCGCGGGTGCTCAAGTTTTTCATGGCAGGGCCGATATGTCGCCGGAGCATAACGTTTCCCGGCAGGCGCCGTTGCTGCTGGTCCACCGATTGGGGTTTCGGCGATGTTTTTGATCATCGGCTACGTCATCATTCTGGCAGCGTCCTTGGGGACGTACGCCGTCCACGGCAGCCTGGCGGCATTATGGGTGCCAACGGAGTACATCGCGATTGTCGGTTTGGCCATTGGCGGTTTTGTTGCAGGCAATGGACCTAAAGCCATAAAGGGAACCATTGCGGCGTTACCGACGATTTTCAAGGGATCGCCTTATAACAAAGCCTTCTATATTGATCTGCTATGTATGCTCTACGAGATATTGGCAAAGATCCGGAAGGAGGGACTCATGTCCATAGAAGGGGACATAGAGAATCCAGAAGGGAGCTCGATTCTCTCCAAGTACCCGGCATTCACCGCTGACCATCATGCGGTCGATTTTCTGTGTGATTACTTGCGGATGATGGTCGGCGGCAACCTTAACGCCTTTGAGATCGAGAGCCTGATGGATGTCGAGATGGAAACGCATCATCAGGAGGCCCATACGCCGGCGCACGTAGTGGCCAAGGTTGGTGATGCCGTGCCGGCTTTCGGTATCGTGGTGGCCGTGATGGGCGTCGTGAACGTGATGGGCTCAGTTGGTCAGCCGCCGGCAGTGCTGGGGAAGATGATCGGCGGCGCGCTCGTGGGTACCTTTCTCGGCATTCTGATTTCCTACGGCTTCGTCGCGCCGGTTGCTGGACAATTGGAGCAGAAGGTTGAGGAGGGCAGCAAGATCTACCAGTGCATGAAGGCGGTCCTGCTTGCCAGCATGAACGGCTACGCCCCTCAGGTTGCGGTCGAGTTCGGTCGCAAGGTGCTGTTTGCAGCGGATCGCCCTGGTTTTGCTGAGCTTGAAGAAGCGATAAAGAGCAAGAAATGACGGGAGCCCTTCTAATGCGGCCTGATGTGGCGCGGCGCCCGCCGTCCGCCGTGTTCTTGCGATGAGCGACGACACCCAGCAGCCAATCGTCGTCAAGAAAATCAAGAAAGGCGGCGGCGGTGCCCACGGGGGCGCGTGGAAGATCGCCTATGCCGACTTCGTGACCGCGATGATGGCGTTTTTCTTGCTTATGTGGTTGCTCGGTTCAACGGCTCAAGGCGACCTCCAGGGCATTGCGGACTTTTTCCAGTCACCCCTCAAGGTGGCAATGAGCGGGGGGTCGGGCGCAGGGGATGCGACCAGTCCAATTGCCGGGGGCGGCCAGGACTTAACCCGTTCAGTCGGACAGGTCAAGCGGGGTGACGTGGAGGGGCGGCGCTCTATGAATGTCGAGGCCGCCAAGGGCGCGACCAAGCCCGTCGGCGACGAGGCGGCAGAGGCTGCGAAAAAGGCAGAGGAGCGTCAGGAGCGCGCCAAGCTTGAGGACATCAAGGGGCAGATCGAGGCGATAATCGAAGCGAACCCTAGTTTGCGACCGTTCAAAAATCAGTTGCTGCTCGATATCACGAATGAGGGCTTACGTATCCAGATCGTCGATGAGCAGAACCGCCCGATGTTTGATTCGTCCAGTTCGTCGCTAAAACCGTACACCCAGGAATTGCTTAGGTCGATTGGTGCAACGCTGAATGGCGTAGATAACTATGTCAGTCTTTCCGGCCACACCGACTCGACACGGTATGCGGGAGGAGAGCGTGGTTTCTCGAACTGGGAGTTGTCGGCAAACCGGGCCAACGCATCCCGACGCGAGCTTGTCGTCGGGGGGCTGGCGGAAGGGAAAATTGTCCGGGTGGTGGGCTTGGCCGACACGCAGCCCCTCGATTCGTCCAATCCTAACGGGCCAATCAACCGCCGGATCAGCATCATCGTCCTCAACAAGCAGACAGAGACGACGATGCGGGGCGGGGCGAAAAAGCTTGATGTGAGCGCCGGGACTGGCGTTGATGTTGGCGATATCCGCTCGGGGCTGTCTGGCGGCGGAACGCGGCCATCCTCCCGATGAACCTAAAGAATGCGGGTGAAAGTGACGTTACCCGCGTGTATCAACAAACTGCGCTTATGACTATGAAACCGTCCAGGACAACCGCTTTTTTCCTCGGCCTGCTTTGGTCGGGGCTCATGGCGGGTGTCTTTGTCGGCTTTCGCGATGATTTTGCAGTAACGGTAGGCGCGTTCGGTTTCACCGTGCTCGCCTGGGTTGGCTTGATGCTCATCGTCACTCCAGCTCCGACCGTGCTCGCCACGGGGGGCACACCTCCTCCATCTCCGGATGGACTGCTGGCAGTCGAAGGTGTCCTGCGAGACTGCACGACGGCCTTCCTTCAACATCACAGCGCCATTCGTGCCGACGTTGATCGGGTTCTGGAGATGCTCTCGGGGGCCATTGCCTCCCTCACCGAAAGCTTTCATGGCCTTCTTGCTGCAACCAAGTCTCAGCAGAACATCGCCGTGGGCTTGGCGAAGGATGACGATAATTCTGAGGACAGTGCGAGATTTGACGTCTTTGTATCGAACACTTCATCGGTCATGCAACGCGTCGTTGACAGTGTCATCATGAACAGCAAGCTCGGCATGGAACTGGTCGAATTGACCGATCGTATATCCAAGCGCGCCAGCGATGTCGAAGGCATTCTTGGCGAAATCAGCAGTATTTCAAAGCAGACCAATCTTTTGGCCCTCAATGCAGCCATCGAAGCGGCGCGGGCTGGCGAGGCCGGGCGGGGATTTGCGGTGGTGGCGGACGAGGTGCGCGACCTTTCCACTCGGACCGCGCAATTCAGCCAGCAGATCGGCGCGGTCATGAAATCAATGCGTGAAGGCGTCAAGGACGCAGAGGAGGCGATAGTACGCCTCGCCTCCACCGACATGAATTTCGCTCTGGAGTCCAAGCAGCAGATCGAGCAGGTGCTCGGCACGATCGAAGATATCAACCAACAGCGCAACAAGGCCATCGTGCGTCTGAGTGAGCATGCCCAGGCAATGGACGGTGAGGTCAATCGAGCGGTGACCGCGCTGCAATTTCAGGATCTTGTGTCCCAACTCATTGGGCACGTAGACCGGCGCGTGGATGGGCTCAGCCTGGTAGCGCAGGGATTCGATCCCTTGTCCGACAGCATTCAGCAAGCAATCAGGTCAGGTGATATCACCCCCTTGCTTCGCGAAGCGAGCACAGTCCGCAATATGCTGGGAACTCTCGATGAGCGGGTTGGACGAAATCCGGTGAATCAGCAGGATGTTTCACATGGCGAAATCGACTTGTTTTAGATCAAAAAACCTAGGAAATGACAATGGCCAAGACCGTACTCACCGTTGATGATTCTGCCTCCATCCGGCAGATGGTGTCATTTACACTCAAAAGTGCCGGCTACGAGGTCGTCGAGGCCATTGACGGCATGGACGGCCTCGACAAGGCAAAATCCAAGGCATTCAATCTGGTACTCACCGATCAAAACATGCCCCGGATGGACGGCCTGTCCCTGATCAAATCGCTGCGCGCCATGCCCACCTACCGGACGGTGCCCATCCTGATGCTGACTACCGAATCCTCGGATGCGATGAAATCCCAGGGCCGTGCAGCTGGGGCTACCGGCTGGCTTGTCAAGCCCTTCGATCCACAAAAGCTCATCGAGGTCGTCAAGAAAGTGATCGGCTAGGTCGGATCTGGCGCACGCGTATCACGGGAGAGATGCATGGCCATAGACATGAGCCAGTTCTACCAGGTGTTTTTTGAAGAAGCTGCTGAACACTTGGCGAATATGGAGGCGCTGCTACTCGCAATCGATCCGGCAACGCCAGATGAGGAGGACGTGAACGCCCTCTTCAGAGCAGCCCATTCCATCAAAGGATCGAGCGGCACCTTTGGCTTCCAGGACATGATGGAAGTCACCCACATCCTCGAAACCATGCTCGACCGGGTGCGCAAGGGCGAGGCGCCCCTCACCGACGACATGGTCGATGCGTCCCTTGTTGCCGGCGATGTACTTAAGAACCTACTGGCAGCTCACCGGGGAGAGGGGGAAGCCGATCGGGAGGCTGCGGAGGCGATCTGTCATCGGCTTGAGGCCCTTTGCCGCTCGCTGGACACAACGGAGCAAGCTGCTGGGCCGGAAGTTTCTGCGGTGCTTTCTACGGAGCCGATATCCGCCACAGGCTTTGACCTGTATTTTCGTTTGGCAGGAGATGCCACGGCGGACGCCGTTAGTCTCGGCCACTTGCTCGAAGAGCTAAGCAGCTTCGGAGCCGTCGAGACGCTTGCGGCGCCAGCCGACGGAGGCAGGGCGTGCCACTTGCGCATCGTTACGCTGGCCGACGCGGAGACCTTGCGCGGCGTGCTGGATTTCGTCGCCGACGGCTCATCGATCAAGATCGAGCCGCTGTTGCCGGCAGCCGAGGGCGAAGCTTATGGCCTGTTCTCCGAGGAAGCGTTAGCCGACTCCGAGCCCTATGGAATTTTCGAGGCGTTACCCGAAGGAGGGGCGGCGCCGGTCGTCGAGGAAGCTTATGGCTTCTTCTCAGACGTCGGGGGCACAACCGAGCCTTATGGTTTTTTTACTGCACTGCCACCGTTGCCGGAGGATCCGACGGAGCAGAAAATTTCGGAAGAAACTGCGTACGGTTTTTTCGAACCGATTGTAGAAATCCTGCCCACAGAGGTGCCGTCGCCTGAAGTGACGCCGGCCGCTGCTGCGCAGTCCGTGTCGGGATCACCTGCAGCACCGGGGTCTGCGCCGGTGGCTACTGCGGCCAAGAAGACTGCTCCTCGTTCCGCCCCCGCGAGCGACAGTGGATCAATCCGCGTCAGTGTCGAGAAAGTCGACCAGATGATTAACCTGGTCGGGGAGTTGGTGATCACCCAGGCAATGCTGACCCAGGCCGCAAGCAATGTGGATCCGGTGGTCTTCGAGCGGCTGATCAACGGGTTGGCCCAACTTGAGCGCAATACCCGTGATCTGCAGGAATCCGTGATGTCCATCCGGATGATGCCCATTTCGGTGGTGTTCAGCCGCTTCCCGCGAGTGATTCGCGATCTGTCTCAGAAGCTCGGTAAGCAGGTCGAGTTGAAGACCATCGGCGAGACCACGGAGATGGACAAGAGTCTGGTGGAGCGCATCACTGATCCACTGACCCACTTGGTCCGCAACAGCCTCGACCACGGTCTCGAGACACCCGAGAAAAGGCGCTCCGCCGGTAAGCCGGAGATGGGCACGATTACCTTGTCCGCTTATCATCAAAGCGGCAACATCGTCATCGAGGTTGGGGACGACGGCGCCGGTCTGAACCGCGCCCGCATTTTGGCCAAGGCCAAGGAGCGCGGTATGGCGGTGAGCGACTCGATGAGCGACCAAGAGGTGTGGCAACTCATCATGGAACCCGGCTTCTCGACCGCCGAACAGGTCACCGAGGTGTCTGGGCGCGGGGTCGGGATGGATGTTGTCAAAAAGAACATCGCGGCAATGGGCGGTCGCGTCGAGTTGGATTCGATGCCCGGAGTCGGTACGCGCATCACCGTGCGCCTGCCTCTGACGCTGGCGATCCTCGACGGCATGAGCGTAGGCGTCGGGCCGGAGACTTACATCATCCCGCTGGGTTATGTAATGGAGTCTCTGCAGCCCGAGCGAGGCATGATGAAGAGCGTATCGGGGGTAGAGCGACTAATACAGGTGCGTGGGGAATACCTGCCGGTGATCTGTCTGCACGAGGTGTTCCGTATCCAGGGGGCCATTACGGACTGGTCGAAGGGCATCATGGTGGTCCTTGAAGCCGACGGGCAGAGTGCCGCACTGTTCATCGACCAGTTGATCGGTCAGCACCAAGTAGTCATCAAAAGTCTTGAGGCCAATTACCGGCGTGTTCAGGGCGTAGCGGGCGCGACGATCATGGGGGACGGACGCGTCGCATTGATCCTTGATGTGCCCATCCTTGTGGGGATGGCGCGGCGAGTGATGCCTGCTGCGGCGTAAACGGCTGTTGAGTGTGGTCACCCGATTTTATGTTTCGATGGTCACGTATTGCGATGGGCTACCTACAAGGCAAGCCGGATCGGGGAGTTGCGGCCGCACAACTGCCGATGCTACAACCTAACGAATAGGGTTTATCCCTCGCGCCACAAGCGTGGTTCCGTGCGCGGGCGCGTGTCGCGAGGGATAAACCTTGTTGAACTGAACCGCCGCTCAGGCGGCGATCCGGGGGATTCTACGCGCGGCTCATCCCCGTAGGATAGCGCGCGGCTTGATCCGACCCTGCACAGGTGCCCGGTGCTCGGCAGGTGATCGCAGCCATCGGCGGAGTCGGCCATGATCCGGCCCCGATCGAACGTCGGAAGCGCGGCATCGGTCACGTTCACCACACGGGAGACGTGA
>Ga0213919_1000723_pt1 | contig 13562 bp, 14 predicted proteins | sample McNCre317MG_FD_161056 | JGI IMG/M metagenome (GOLD analysis project Ga0213919, IMG submission 161056) | Freshwater microbial communities from McNutts Creek, Athens, Georgia, United States - 3-17 MG | ecosystem: Environmental > Aquatic > Freshwater > Creek | place: USA: Georgia | collected... | reverse complement strand
CCGGAATACCCTACCTACCCCTACCGTCTGGCGACTTAAATTACCCACCGACTTAGTGGGTAGGTCGATTAGTCCACGCTAAGAAACATATTTTCGCCGAAGGTGATCTATAGTCCCGTTATTGGTGCAGTAACGATGTATAACAGAACGTTTGTGGGGAAAGTACGAAATATATACATTATGTATATTTTACGGCAACAAATAAACCCCGACTGCCCATACACAGAATGGTCGCCACCGGGGTTTATTTGTTTTGTAAAAGAGGCAGACTTCGCTGCACTCTTATTATACTACTTAAGTAGTCGCCGTAAACTACTTAAGTAGTCGCCGTAAACTACTTAAGTATACTCTTTTTGGATAGATTAAGATAATGGTTAACAATCTCGCCTATCTCATTAGATTGATAGAATACCTTGTTAGCGGCAAAGAAGGTTATTATCTTGGTGCTGATATTATCTGAAGGCTTTTGCAGTGATGTATAAACATTATATCTTTCAGAAGGCTTATCGGTGAAGATAATATCCTTCTCCGGGTACTTGATCGGTGTAGTCTTTTGATGAATATAAGTGAAGCGACAATCACTCTTGATGATGATATCTGCCTGAAGGGTATTATCATCGAATTGAATGAAGTAAGAGAAACAAATATCCTTATCGGTGTAGTCGATAGTTAAGTGCGGATAGAAGTCAAGTTCCCATGCGCCGCCCGTGATCATTTGTAGCTTTGGGTTATCAAATGCAAAGTATACATCTGAAGGTTTAGAGATATTCGGTGAATCAGAATATTCGACCGCAACCGTTAACCCCGGTGTGTTATAAGTATAAAGGTCGATATCGCCTTTTTTCATCTGCTTAACATGAGTTAATCCCATTTCATTGAAGTAAGGGCAAAACTTTGAGACAGTATTTGCACACATGAATATCTTTGCCGTGTCACGTGCTCTTACTAAGGTCGATATTATATTCATGAATGATATGAATTCATCAGGGACGTATGCGCTACGGGTCATAAACTCATCAAATAGGATTGTATTTATTTTATATGAGTTACCTTTATCGTGCTCCATTTCAGTGATCGCAAAAGCAAAAGCAAATGCCTCTTCACTGCATACATTCTTATCAAGCTCATCATCATAGTATGCAAGATACCATGCCGATGAGCGATAAACTATACGGTCGTACTTGCCTTTAGTCAGCTTAGAAACGATATTTTGACCCTTGCCGTTATAGACTAAGTTATTGAAGTATTGACCGCCTCTTTTGCCGCGGAAGTCTTCGCGCCACCTTCTAATAACTGCCATTTGTGACCCGTCTTCTAAGTATTTCTTGAGTCCGTATAGCTGCACTTGATAAGTCTTGCCGTTCGATCTCTCTCCGAAGATGATATTATAACGCGCGTCACGCTTTAATATCTCTTTCATGTCGTAGTATTTAACATTCGGTAGTAGTGCCATGCTTCATCCTCCATTCACGACCGCTTTCTCTTTCAGTAAAGATGACAGTAATGTCACGGTCAATATTATGCGAATATTCGCATAAGTCTTCAAAATGCTTATCACACCCGGATATGCTGCAACGTCCTTCGTGGTGCTTATGATCTTTGAATATCAAATGCGAGCAAGTGCCGCACTGCTTCTTGAATACATATCTTTTATCACTCATTTGTAAGTCCTCGCTTTACTTAAGAATTCTTCATATTCAGGCGCTATGCTGAATTTAAAAGATGTTTTCTCAAGATATATACCTGAATAGGATATATATCTATACTTATTACCAAGATAGTCAGTTATCACCCCCTTTTGCTCATGATCGATATAACAATGTGTTAACTTGCCCGTGTGTTCGGGCGGTATTATCAAATTCTTTCTGAAGGCAGTAAAGACATCTTCGCCGTATTTCTCTTCAAGATAAGGCGTAGCGGCTTTCTTATTGACGCCTGCTACCGTGATATGTAATTCGACTTTATTTGTCTTTTTGCTATATTGCGTATACATATAACGTTTAGCGCCGATTGTCTTAAAAGTCAGGTATTTGTATTTTTTGGTCTCTATGTCCCAAATGCCTATCGGCTTCTTTTCGCCTTCGATAGTGACGGGCTCAAGATCGGAATAAGGTATGTTATAGTGCTTGCACATCTTTTGAAGTTTCTTCTTACAATTTTCATTATATGCGTTGACATAATCCATATGCTTTTCAAGGTTGGTGCATTTTATCGAATCAGTATCGCTATATAGGTACTCGTCACCAAATGCAAGGATTCCGCTCCAAAGATTCTTTCTCGCGAGTGCGCATGTATATATGCCCCATGGGTAAAACAAAAAGCGATTGCCGCTCTTGTTATACTTCTCGATGACTTTATCATAATCAAGTTTACCTACGTCCCATTTATCTTCTTGATAGATGATCTCAGGTTTACAGATGTCAGTACACATCATTCCGAATATACTATTTAAGAGTGCCTTGCCGTTAAGATATTCGACCTCTTTACCTTCTACGCCTTTAAGCTCTGTCTTATCCTTATAAAGCTTAATGATAGCTAATATGATGTCTTTAGGCAGATAGCCGCGGCGGTATACTCTGAAGTTAGTAACATTCATTTCCTTGATATGATATACTCTTCGGATTATCTCATAATCTATCTCGGTTATGGTCGTTTTGATCTTCTTGGCAGAAAACAATCTCCCGTTATTTTCTACTACGTCTTCTTTCTCGAAGCAGTGCGAAACTGATATATAATTCTCATTAATGATCTTTGATGTGATTCCGATAAATTCGACATCAAATATACATGCATAATACTTAAGATAGTGGTTAAATTCTTCAACTGAAGTGGGCTTTATGACCTTGCCTACCGACATCGGAAAACGGCACTCAGATAATTCAGTAAAAGGATAGCTGCTAGTAAAATCTATCGAATCAACATCATGAAATATACGCCCCGAAGCGATAGCGGAAGGGTGTGTGAATCCACCCATAAATGCTCTATGCATTTGTAAGTATTCATCTTTGCCGGATATCGTTAAAGATTGGATAAATTCGTGATATTTGCGCCACTTCTTACCCTTCTTTTTCTTATTCTTCTCTTCACCGTAAAAGCACATATTACGGCAGAATCTACGGCAATAACCCGTCGCAGTTAATGGGATATTTGCTATGCTCTTCTCTTTAATGATACATTCTTGAATATAAGCAGATACGACTAACACATCATTAATGCAGTAGCGTATCTCATCCCACGACATAGGCGTGATAGGCGACCTATAAAGATCGTAGTCGAGTGTATCCAATTTCTCAATTTCATACATGCGTAACTGCTCGGCAAGTTTTGCGAGCGAGTAATTAGTTAATATATAAGAGCAGCGAAACTCTATGCCGAAGTCAGTTATCGCATATATTGGTTTTCTCGGAGATATCGCAAAGACTTTATGCCAATGAAAGAATTTTCTTATCCATTGAAATTCGAATTGTAAATTGTGGCAATACACCAAAAGTCTATTCTCAAGAGAAGTAAACTCGGATATCTTCTCGATGAGCTCAAGAAATTCATCCCATGTACGCCCGAATATAACATGCCCTTGGATTGCGAACTGCCAACAATACATGATAGCTCTTTTGTTTAGATCGGAGTCGTTCGGGATATTATCATTATATGTATCAAAGATAAGTTTTAGCTGATTATCGGGGCTTATTACATCATCCGGGAAATAATAAGGGAAAAGGCGGCTACATTCATCATAAAGCTCATCAATAGGATAACCCTTATTATTACTTAGTCTTAGCCCCGTAGGACATATATCTTTATACATAGAGATATCAAGGTCACTTATTTTGATCGTAGTGCCCTTGATGTAATTATAAAATACAGTATCTTTATATTCGTCAGTTTGCGACTCTTCATCTATAAATGAAGTAGTTTCGATATCAAAAGCGGCTATTATATTTCTATATCTTAACTTCTTACTATTCCCTACACTGCCAAGCTTAAAAGCTTGCTTTATTATCTCATCCGCTTCAGATACCGAATAGACTCTATTGGTATCTAAGGTTAACACTTTAAAATCCTCTTTCTTACTTTAGAATTTAAGATTAAATACGTCTTCAGGATCTTCGGCGGTAGCCCCGGTATTATGCATAGCTTCTTGCTCTGCTTCATAAAGATCGTAATAATGTTGTGCGACCTTCTCCAAAAGCTCTGCTTCATCCTCTTCGCTCATGTCGCCTTCAAGAGTCCTTTGCGATATCATTTGCATAGCTTCAGTTGACCCGTACTGATAAAATAGCGGCTTTAAGTCGGGTATCTCCATTAAGCGCCTAAAGAGCTCATAAGACTTCTCGACTGCTAAGTTAAAATAATTCCTTATTTCCTTGCGCCACTCTTTCTCTTGCTTCTTATTTGTGAAGACATGCTGCTTTCGAAGTTGCTTTATATGCTTCTTTATGTAGTCTTCCTGAGTAGTACCCATTATGCGCTGCTCGCGCTCTTTACGAACTGCTACCGCGCCTTTAACGGTTGAAGTCTCGAAGTCCATAAATTGCTTAATCCTCTTAAGCTCTTTATGAAGACTTCCTTTTGTGCCGTCGGTCATGGATACACCGAACTTAGCCTCTTTATTGCCGTCTTCAGTAATATGATTAAGTGCCGAAGTATCGATGATATACTTGCCGCCGGGCTTAGATTCATATTTAACAGGGCGGGCGGGATTGCCCGTAAAATGCTTAACCGAATTACTTAAAAGACGCTTAACGCGCTTATTAGCGGCAAGCGCGGCAGTACGTACGGCACGGGATAAAGTACGGGTTGTCATCTTATTGATCACTGAAGAAGGTAAGTTTAATATCTCTTCTACGGTCAATTCATCGATATTGATACCGTCTATCAAAAAGGGTTCTTTGCTTGCCACTTGTTAATACCTCCTATTGATAGTAAAAGGGCGGGTAGACAGCCACCCGCCCAATAACATTCTAAGATAGAAAGAATTAGATATCAACGAATGTTGCGCTATAACGCTCTTCACCTTTCTGATCGGTGTAAGTATAGATCTTAAGACCACACTTACCGGCATTAACTGCGGCTACCATGTCATCATTGCCGATAACGGTCTTGATGTCCTTGATGATGTGCTGCGGTACGTCGATATTAGCCTTCTCAGTAATGATGATACCATTCTCGCCGTACAGAGACTTATTATGAGTATACATGCCGAGAACGGTGTAAATAGTATCGATACCGTACTGATTAGCGAAGTCGGCAAGCTTGCAAAAGTCGTTGCCTGCGCCGTCATGGTTGAACTTCTTACCCTTAGAATTAAACTTTTCGTTAAACATGTTATAGACCTCCTAAGTCATTTCTTAAAGAATTTCGCTTCTTGATCATAGCTAGTGCAAGGCACGCCGCCCATTGATCGTATTTGAGCGGATAACTTAAGGACTACTTGTCGATAGATTCTTCTATCGCGAGTAAGTCCGTTAAGAATATCCATGTCATTGGGGTTTTGTCGGAAAGTCGAGAGATTCATATTCGTCTATACCTCCCAATGTGCTATTCGCGATAAGATCGTGAATAGTGCGACTAAGCTTTTCAACTTCGACTCGGTACTCATTGGCAAGTCCTAACAACTTGACATTTTCGCGGCGGGATTCATCAAGCTTAGTTAACAAAACATCGCAGTGCTGCATATAGCGATAATTGAGCTCTAAAGCTTCATTTAACGCGTCTTGCAATTCACTGCGTGACATATCAAAAATCTTGCGTGACATGGGTGTAACCTCCTTTCTTACTTACTTCATTTTAAGTATAGCGCGAGAGTCAATATAAATGTGTAAATATTTTGTTACAAATTAATAACCGGGCGCCACCCACAAAACGCCCGGTTATCGTATAAAAGTAAGAAAGGATAACAATAGAGGATTCAAAAATATTGTTATCAACTTCAATATAACATCTTTTAGCCTGCTACGCAAAAGATATATTGAAAATCCGTAAAGCCGCCCGATGATCTTCGTATTTCAATCTCAGGGTTAGCATATGTCTTAATAAGTCCGTCGGTAAGCATTACATTATTGACATTTTCCTGACGGGCTATAACTGCGGGCAAGACCTTAACTTGATCTTTATAAGTCATTAATACATCAATATGACAATGAAGTTCGTAGAGCTTGCCCACGCAAACAATATCATTAATGTAGTAATAACGACCAAACTCAGTTATTTCACAGTAGTTAATATACGGGATATCGCTTGCAGATATGCCCTGCACTTGTATTACGGGGTCAATTACTGAACACTGCTCTCTTAAAGTACCTTCAAGGTTAGCTTTTGGGGTTATCTGTTTCCACATTACATTCTTATCAGAGTTATTCTGAAACAAGTTCAAATGCATTGATAATACCTCCTTTATGTTTCTTCGGGTGTTGGTTCGGGTTCGGGTTCGGGAAGATGTATGATCACACCTTCTTTAAGTAATTTCATAAGTTCATCACGTTCATTTTCAGTGCAAAGAACATTATCAAGATGTATCTCATCTACTACCGTATACCCGCTACACTCTTGAAGTGTCATTGTGACATTGAGCGTATTTCCGTAGAAGTTACCATAATTTGCAGGCACTGAGAGTCTAGGTCGCTCGATAACTACATAAGGGAATTGAACACTGCAAAGTCCTGCCGCACCGCCCATTGACCCGCTTCGCTGAATATCGGGCTTTGAATTGAGTGCAGTATTTGCAGCATTTGCGGCAAGTCCTGCAACGCCCATAGCAGTTACGGCAACATTACCCGTTGCGCCTCCTACTGCGGTAGTTATCCCGCTACCTATTGCTGAGACTGCATTTTGTATTGCGCCGCTATAATTTATCTGAGATAAAGGCACGTTAGCGATACACGACCCGTTAAATTGATATATCGCGCCCTTGCCGGATACATTTACTACCGCGTTACAGCCACCCGTTAACACATCGATAATATACTTTATCGATAATGTAGTTCCCATTACATCGGCAGTGTCTAAAGTCCTAAAGCCCACATAAGGCAGATAGATACTAACACGGGTTTGCGAGTAGTCCATAAATGAGCCTATAACGGGGTCGATCGTGATCGAACCAAGGTCTTTTTCGACAAACTGACGGGATATGTAAGGCATTGATATGCCTGTATCAACATCACCTATCTTTACATTCTTCGAGCCTGCCGCGGGCGGGTTAATAGGCACGATTGAAAGACCGATAATAGCCTCCATTGGGTCACCGAATAGCTTTTTTAATGTATTAATATCAAAAGCAGATGACCATAAATAGTCTCCTAATGCCTGCACTTGTGAGATTGTCGGCTTAAAGATCGTAAGAAGTCCCGTAGTTACCGCGTCAATCTCAGGTGCTTCGGGGTCGGGTATAGGGTCGGAAGGACGTATTACGCCACTACCATAGCCGCCGCCCACTGCCGACGGGCTTATAACATAAGGGTCATTCCCGGAAAATCCTTGCGCCTCGGCTGCAAGGTCTTCAAAGGGGACATTGAGAAGGTCGCCGTATATCGTCCAATTTTTCATTGTGGACGCGTCATGTTCCCATATAGTTATAGTAATAGTATTAATAAGAACTGAAGCAACACTTCCTAATACTGCCGTCACGCCGCCTAACTGTATTCGAGCTAAGTAGAATTTTGAAGATGTATCAACAAACATTCCTCCGGCAAAAGATGATGTGGGGAAGAATACTTTATCAAGTTCAATACCGACCGTAGCACCGTCCGTATCACTTGCAGTTATATCGGCACGACCTAAAATCCATCCTCCATAATAAAAGACATGAGCGTGATTACCATTTATCCTTGAAGATGTATTGGTCAAATGTGTACTTACATAGTCGCCATTAAGCATTTTCATAGTAACAGGCTGATCACCACTAGCGGCAAGTTTTACGGGTGCTATGTTGAAAGTATCACATATCTGGTGCATAGTGCTCGAAGTAATATCATCACCGATATATGGCTGATTATCTTGAAATACAAACGGATTAACAGTTATGAACGTATTCAATATCCAATTTTTAGCCTGCTCAAGTGTTGCTTGATATTCGGCACGTTCTCTAAAGTCTACCGTTATATATGCTTGATGTGACTGCTCATTGTAGTAGCGCTGATATATAGCACTGATCGTATCATCTTGTAAGAATTTACAATCTACTGAATAGTCTACATTTGATATAGATACTACTCCGGGAATTATCAGTTCGCGCATATATTAACCTCCTATTGTTATTAATATGATTATACCCCGCCACCGGGGACGGGGTATAACCTAAGTGTTAACCTTCAGCAGAAGAAAGTTTTTAAATGGATCCGATTAATGGAAACTCCTACGCCTTCAAAACCTTGAAATGCCTGAAAACATTAAGCTACATAGAAAACCACGAAATTCTCATTTGAATCACCATAGTAATTTGCAAACTGCTTATAGAAGTAGTTAGTGAAATTTGCCTTCGGGTTGTAGTTGGTATCAACCTTGCGCTCATCGCAGCAGATACCGCAAGCGTCATGATCAAAGATGACTCCAAGGATACCACTTGCACTAAGTGTCTTAGTGTTGCCGTTCTCAAGATCGATAGTAGCAGATACAAGACCCGTAGAATCGAATCCATAACCCGTGCCGCTACCCTGCCAATAAGGCACGTCGATATACTTAGGCATAGCAACCATTTCATCATGGAATGTATCTGCCTGAAGATACATATCTGCGGCAGTAGCGAAGTCACCATGAAGGATAACATGCTGCATATCATTAGGTGTGAAGCGAGGAAGACCACCAATGTTAAAGAGTGTAGACATCTTTCTCATTCTGATCGTATAGCGCTTGATCGTCATAGCAGCGAACTTCAAGAAGTCAAGATCGTACATGCAAGTAGCGGCAGTTAAAGACTTAGTGAATGTCTGATTATAGACATAAAGAAGGTTTACCGCCTTAACGCCTGTCATGCCGGAATAGTTATTATTTGAAACTGAAGGGAATTCAGCCGCAAATGTTCTTGCGATCATGTTATTAATAACTCTCTCAGAAAGTGCTTCGAGCTTTACATTAATGCTCTTATCGATACCGTTGAAGAGCATAGAGATAAAGGCATTGAGCTGAGTAGCTGAATCAAAAGCGCTTCTTGCCTGAATATCAGCAATAGACCTGTCAACCTCGAATGTAGTTCTCTTGTTATAGAACTTAGCTGCCACTGCGGGCTTCTTGAATACATTGGGGTCATAGCTTGCGCCGTCGGTCAAGTTCCATGTCTCATTCTCGACTGCTTCGGGAAGTTCTGTCTCAGTGATCTTCTCCATGACTGCTCCATACTCCCATGCGTCACGCTTGAGTGCAAGAGTAGTTCCGGAATAAGCGCGGTCAACGAACATGACTCTGCCGATATGATCGATAAGAGTCTTTACATAGTGATCATATGAAGTGTTATCGAAGATAGCCTTACCCATGTCAACGACATTAGAAAGGTCTTCATTTACTACGGCAGATTCTCCAAGAATTTCCTGAGTCATGCCGTTAACGATATTATGTATCTGCTTAACATCCATGTCTTAATCCTCCTTTGTTGCCTTTGTTGATCTTGACTTTGCCTGATTAGCGGGCGCAAGGTTTACAACCTCAACACCGTCGTCAGAGTCGATCCAAATTTGCAAAACCGATGCTGAAAAACAATACTTGCCGCCCTCAGCAATTGCCATCACTGATACGGGAGTCATTGGCACGCCCTCGCCGTACTGCAAGTTAATTGCATAAATGGGTTTGCCGGTCTCAATTGCCTCGGTTGACTTTGCGAAAATTCCGCTAATAGTCTGCTTTTCACCGGCGAGCAAGTTGACGCCGGTACAATCGACCATAATATAACCATTTGCCATATAAAAAACCTCCTATAAATATAGTTGTTAATTTAAAAATAGTACATATGTATGAACATTGTCAACATATGTACTATTATTCGCTCCTTTCTTAACAAATAGGCGACTTGCTAGTATCTATCGTAATAGGACTATCGCCATTAGGTTTTGTGCAAATAATTATCATGTTCGCTCCTTTCACTTGGTTACTATTAGTGTTATTAGTGAACCAATGACCAATCCAATTAATGTGCCGATAAGAAATGAAACTATATTCATTTTTTCGCTCCTTTCTTACAAATAATACTCAATAAATATTGGCTTGTTACTTGGAGTAGTAATTACCAAATTTTGTTTACCGTTCGAAACATTTTTAGTAAATGTATATCCGTCAACAGTAACCGAAACTGAAGTTTGACCGCTTGGAATTTGCCCCCCTTGAGTAGTTCCCGTTCGCATATTCCTAATATTAATATAATCACCACCATTTGACGCTATATAATAATCAAGGTCAATTTGTACTCGGAAAAATGGTACATGAGTATATTCCGAACCTTTTGACGTTCCCCAAGATGTATAACCATATTTACATCTATACGCCTCGACTCTACTTAACCCCGCATTTAATTCATTAATAGCTCCAACAACTGTTTTATCGGTTGTAGATAAATTATTATCATTCGAATTCTGCTTAACTGATAATGCGTTATCGACTTCAGTTTTTGTATAAACGTCGGCAGAGTTTGCCTTATTAGATAATGCCGTGTCAACTTCCGTTTTTGTATATGTTGTTGCAGTGTCCGCTTTATCCGATAACTCAGAATCGATCTTGCTACTTGACCATGTCTTAGTAAGTGATGTCGTAGTGTCGTCTATCGTTACGCCCGCGCCTGCTGCTATCTCTGCAGCGGTCTTATCTGAAGACCATACTTTATTAACTGCCGTAGAAGAATCATCTATCAAGTCAGTTAATACCGGGATAGTAGGCGTGCCGCTAAGATCACTATAAGCGCCCGTAGTAGCTACCGTTGCAAGGCTACTTGAATCAGCCTTTGCGCTTAATTCAGTATCTATCTTATCAGATGACCATGTTGTATTATTTGCAGTCACATTGTCGTTGATTTCCGACTGCTGCGCGGGTGCATAGATCGAACCTTCTACCGTACCTATTGCGAAGTCTGCGACTTTCACGCCTTCCGTCAATGTCGGCACGATCTCGACATCTACCGTTGCCGTGCCTGCCTCTTCAATGATCACGATATCATTAGAATTAATAGTGAAGATATAAAGAGTAGTATTAATAACATAGTAGTTTAATCTTTTATGAACTACTGCAGCCATGGGCGTATTTGAGCCCGCGTTTATGATAAGTGCAAGCTTATTAGTATCGATAACAGATACGACCCTGTTATATATGCCGCTGATATGCTGAGAAGACTGCGACATATTAACATCTTTCATATCGATCATTACATAACCGTCAGAATTATACATGGAAAAAATACCTCCTATTTTTCTAGTTAATATACCGATAGGGCTATTATGTCGCAAATATCTTCACATATTTGCTTGATAAACATCCACTGCCACAATTCGACGTCGCCTCCGATAAGTGAAGAGGCGGTCATCGTGCCGATATTACCGTGCTTATGGTATGTATCAGTTATAGACTTTGAATAGCTATTACTGCCGCTATCTGCGATAGTTCCCGTATTCGCGTCAGTCACAGTGCCCGTCTCTGTCTCAGTGCTGCTATTCTGGTTAGATGTAGTTGCATGAGACCCTGTTGTTGAAGATGATGTAGTCGATCCCGTTGAACTACCACTATTAGAGTCATGCCCTACGGCGTCAACCGAATCAAACCCGAAGACATTACCCGCGCCACTTGTCGAGCCCGTAGATGAGTCCGTCCCGGTATTTGTTATCGTACTATCAGCACTACCTGAGTCACTACCCGTTAAGCCCTTCGATGTGTTTAAAGTGCGCGTAGTAGTATTCCCGAGCGTTCTTGTGTTGCCGTCCGTGCCGCTGCCTGATTCCGATATAGTTCTTGTTTCATAAGCGTCAGTATTTTCAACCGGATTATATTCGCTCATAAGATCAGCGAGCAAATGGCTCCACTCAGTAGCGCGAAGTTCATAGATCGCATTTGCAAATTGACTCTTCTTAGATACTATTGTCTCAGTATCTGAGTCAACATAGAAAAAAGGAAACTTAGAGCACCACTTATCACCATAATGAGTTACGAAATAGATATCAAGCGTTGAGCTATTAAAAAGGTCGCCCCACATGGGATTATCGATATTTGAAAATATCCCGTCGCCCGTGATCATTGACGGCATTACTTCACTTATCTTCTTGAGCATTTTCCTCTTCCTCCTCTTCTTTAGTCTCTTCCGATTCCTCTTCGATCAATTCATCAAAGACATCTTTTACATCTTCGATATCTTCTTTCACTTCTTCAATATCGACCTCTTCAGATGTCTTCTCGATCTCGGTCTCTTCGATCTCATCTTCTAATTGACCCGTGCCGTTATCGATCTCTTCAGAAGTCACATCGTCTTCAGAATCCACAACATTATTATCAAGATCAATATTATCGCTAATAGTCTCATCGCTTGCGCCTTCCGTGCTAATTGATTCTATTGCGGCAATCGCTTCAGCTTCAGCAGCTACCGCGCCCGCCTCGATCTCTTCGATAAGTGCACTTTCTTCTATCTCATTAGCCTCCCATGCGCTATTGAAAGATACTTTAATATTAGTACCGAAGAACTCATTAACGCGCTTTATGCCTTCCTGACGTTCGCGAAGCATATCGTCAATAAGCGGGTGCAGCATATCATCATTAAGCTGAGACTCATTAGAATTGATTGATTCTCTCTTCATGTTGTAATTAGAATTCAATCCAAGTTCATTAAATAAGCTTGCCTTTATATACTGATGATATTCAATAAGACTAGTCAATGAGTCCGCAGCCGCTTTAAACTCTCTAACCTGAAGACCTTCAATAAAGGCATTATCGGAGATAACGCCTAAGTTACCGTCTTTAAGTCTCTTAAGCCACAATTCCGCGGATTGCTTTGTGTTGTCATCGGCAGCACTAATGTTGATAGTTGCTCTTGCTAAGATATCAGCTATACCCATTGATAAGTCATTCTCGACTAACTGAGTGCAGTAGCGTACTAACATAGGGATGACACCCTGAGAATAAGTATCATTGAAGATGATGACCGCGTCTTGATCATGACCGGGTACGTTAGCAGTCCAATACTGCTTTGATAACGTGCCGCCTTCCGTCTCAATCCAAGGGTTTGCGACTACATAACCAGCGGGTATATAGTAAGGCGTTGCCTCTTGACCCATGCCACCGACAAGGGCAAATAGATCATCACCGACTTTTGCGATAATGCAGTTACCGTTATTAAGCAAATAATGCTCAAGCCACTTAGCCGGGATTGTCTCCGGCAGGTTTTCATATTTGAACATAGACTGCAAGCGGGCAAGATAGTAACGAATGTAACTATCAAGCAATTCAGCCTTTGATAACTGCTCGTTCTTGTAGTTTAGTTCCGGATACCAAAACAAGGACATATGTTTACCTCCTATATATTTATAGGTTAATAATAACACCTACTACGTAAAAAGCGAATAAATGTACTTTCCCCACAAACGTTCTGTTATACATCGTTACTGCAC
>Ga0213919_1000721_pt1 | contig 13583 bp, 14 predicted proteins | sample McNCre317MG_FD_161056 | JGI IMG/M metagenome (GOLD analysis project Ga0213919, IMG submission 161056) | Freshwater microbial communities from McNutts Creek, Athens, Georgia, United States - 3-17 MG | ecosystem: Environmental > Aquatic > Freshwater > Creek | place: USA: Georgia | collected... | reverse complement strand
TTTCCCTTAGCAGTCATCGTCATCGAGTGCTAAGTTCCCATTAGTTCTTTTAATTATAATGGCGACAAAATGAGCAGCAATGAAAAATGAGCAGTAAACAAAAAAATTAATCAAGCTTGCTTGTGAGATAAGTTAAGTTAAGATTGGTTTGGGGGAAGAGTTTGAGAGCCCGGCTCGGGGGCTCTCATAAGTGTTGGAAATGCTTTAGCATTTTCAATACTTCCCTTGTGTTATCTATCAGGCTTTAAATTTGCCGCCAGGATTGAACGACAAGCCCGCTCTCGTCCTCGAGTAGTATAATTATACTACAAAAAAAAGAGCCCTAAAAAAGGGCTCTCTCGTCGCTGTTAGAGCTATTCAGTTACTACGGGTAAAATAATACCCTCCTCAATCGCTGCACGGATCATGTCGAGCTCTTCGATCGTCGCCGGATTATGCAGAGTATTCGTTGTCATAAGATCAAGCCGCGGAGCTGTTCCGACAACTAAGCCGTATCCCATTTCTCCAATTGATTTTTCTACGCAGCAAGCGAATCCCGTTGTATGGCCGTAACGAGCGAGCTGCAAGTTGTTCCACGCCGGCGGATTGGCGTCCCGGATAACGTCTCCCGTCGGATAATATATAAGCAAGCGGCAATTAAGATCTATTGCCCATCCTCCGGCCGGGCTCGCGCTGCCTATTATATGAACGGGAGCACTTTGATGCGTGAGATCGTAGTCGGCTTTTTCTCTATTTGTGGCGGCTATTTCACGCTGCAAAGTTTTTTTGCCTTTAACGCCGAATGTCTCACTAGCCCCCATTGCGTCACCCCAGAAGATTTCCAGGGCTCCGCCTAAGCTTACACGGTTCCAGCCTGTAATATCTTCTTGCTTGTAAGTGTTTGATCGCTGCGCAATCGCATTATATAGATTACTTGCAACGGTTGTTTGCTGTATTCCAGTTACGGGAATATCGATTGCGACATTGCCGTTTACCGTTTCGATAACAAGATTATCGGACATAACAAATCCCGTTGCAGTTCCCGTTGTAAAATCAACAACTAGTTGCACGTTGAGCTTTCTGCCAAGAATATCCGCCGGATTGATTTGGATTGTTCCACAAAACGGGACATATAGCTCCATTTTTGTAAATGGCTGATAATCAAGAAAACTATCTCCAAATTTCGGATTGATAGTGTTGCCAGAGAACAAATAAAAATAGGCGGTTTTTTCCATTGGCTTAGCGTGGAGAGATGTATCATACTTTCCGAGAACGATCGTCGTATCTCCTACAGCCGGGATCTCCATTGGGTAACGCTGTAAGCTTACTATGCAATCAATCGGATTTGATGTAAGAAATTGATCGAGAAGCTTATTACTTAATTCTGAGAAATCTATATTCCCGCCGACATTTATCATATTTTCGGTGATTGTCCAAAGCTGCTGAGCCAGGAGCTTGACCGTCGCACCGGTTAGAACGTATCTTTTTGTCATTGTTGCAACGTCGCCGATTGAGTTGAACGTTGTTTCAGTACTATATTGATTTTCAGGGCTCGGGGGAGGTTTGATCGGATCGTACTTGCTTTCGGAAACAGTTTTCCAGTCAAAATTATTTGCGTCCTCGTTACCTGTTCCGCGGGTATAAGTTCCGTCGGTAAAACCCTCGTCGTCGATAACGCCCAAGCACATTTTTTCATCAGTCCAGCGCGTTTCATCGTTTCCGGCAGCGTATAGCTGACTATACCCCGCGTCACCGCTTGCGCCGTCCGTAAAGAAAAGGCCATAAGCAGCGCACCAATGACGAATTAATTCGATATTTTCGTCAGTGCCCTCTAGTTCGCACCATATTGTCCCTTTGTATTGAGTACCGTCTTTTCCTTGTCTATGCACAATAGGCGAATCAGTGCCGCCGCCTATAAGTATTCCAACGTACTGACCGACGCCGCCACTTGCGCTCGTTCCAACGGTTGATGTTATCCAGTGATGAGGCGCCATTGTTCCAAAAATAGGCAAAGCCGGCGTTAAATATTCAGTATCTACGTTTGCAATCGGCTGTCCTATCATATCTCCAATTGAAACAGAGCTAAAGCTCCAATTTGATTTCAAATTAACTGTTAGATCAGACGTTATATTAACATCAGAAGCTGCATATGTGCCGGTAATTCCAGTACGTCTATTTACTAAAGCGTATGCGCAACATATTGGGTGTTGTTCTTTCCATTCGGCCGTTTGTTGAGAATAATCGTATAACGATTTATTATTAACGCCTGACGGCGTTTCAGTTGTTGAGCCTATACTTGTATAATATGTAACGTATATCGTCAAGAACATTGAACGTACACCGAAATCACGATAGTACGCCGCAAAGAGATTTTTATTTGAAGCAGCGCGGCCGGTGTTGTCGTATGGCGTTCCCTCTGTTCCCGATAAGTTTGCGTTAGCTGCATACTGAGTAAATAACTGCTGCTTATTGTATATTCCTTGTGAAGTACGATAAAACGGATTATAGAAATAATGTTGACTTGCTGACATACCGTGCGCCCTAGCCTGTGCTATTCCGCGTGTATCCATTAGCATTATAGGGATCGGGGTAGTATCAGATTGTAATAAAATCGCTGTCGGATCGGTTAATTCGGGATATTGACTTGAAGAGCTGTCCGGCGTACGTGAATATCCCCATATCCGATTTATTGGGATACTCATATTTTTACAAGCAGTATATGCGATACTGCGTTCAATAGGCATATTAAGATTAATTGTGTCGTTATTGGCTAGATATGCATAATATAAATCACCAATAGGGACGTACTGTATTTCATTTGCTACATCAAAAGAGTTACGGACAAACGGCGGGAAATTATCAAAATCAGTGTCCGTTAAATCGCTTGCGCCTGTTCTTACATTAATACCGCTATACTCGGTAAATGCTGCGCCCCAAGCTGTACTTACGTTCATTCAGTGTCACCCCCTACGCCAGGAGAGCCGCCGACAACTGTCAATAGATAACTATAATTGGCGTCGGTATCAAATGTATGTGAAGTTTCCGGCAATACTATACTTGTAACGATCTTGCTCGCCGGATTGATCGGTAACTTTGTATCCTGTATTTTTGTTGGCTGAGCTATACTCTCAGCGCGGATAATAGTGCACTCTGTCGCGGCGATTGCCGAGCTGAATGATTGACGAACGTCAATAACGCAAGGGATCTCGAGCCGTTTACCTGTATTCAAATGCGGCGGTAATACATAATAATAACGATCAAATTCATCGCAATAGCAATAATTGGCCGTCATATATGCAGAGTTATAATCTATTTCAAACGTTGGCCGGGCAAGGTTAACGAGCTCCGTCGGCTTTATAACTATCGGATCGGGATTAATCAAAACTGCGTTCGATATCTTGTTTATCTCTCGCGGATCCGCATTAGTTCTATATAGATTAATAGTCATTTTATCACCCTTTCTTTAAGGAAATAGCCGCCATAAGGCGGCTATTGGGGGAAACGAGCATTTATATTATATTAGGTGGTTTTGCCCTTTGCTTGTGCTGCTACTGTTACGGCGCACTCGTCTGTATATGTAACGCCGTCAACAGTTATTGAAGCTGTTACCGTGCAAGTTCCGGCTGCTACTGCGGTGACGGTTCCGCTGCTAACAGTAGCTTTTGTAATGTCGCTGCTCTTCCAGGTAACAGTTGCACCGGCCGGAACGGTTGTTGCTGTCAAGCTGCCAGTTGCTCCGCCAACGGTAAGAGAAAGTGTCTCCTTATCAAGTGTTACGCTCGGAATCGTACCGGTTCCGAGAACGAATATAATACCATTTTCAGCAAGATCATTGAAATAGCTTGTATCAACTTTATAGAAGTTATTCCAGTATTCACCGTTAGCGTTATAGCTGTTTGTCGTACGTCTATTTTCATTAAGTACGCCGAGAGCGTCGCGATCGAAAAGAACTCCGACAACATAGTTTCTGTCAACAGTATGCGTCTTGTCACTTGCAAGCTTGACGTCAATTCGGGAAGTATTAGCGAGCTGATACTTGTCGCCCTGGATCTGCCAAAATGGAACGGTCTCATATTCTCCAATTTTTACAAGCTCGTCGTGATAAGTGTCACTCTGCAAATATACTTCCATAGCTTTTGCAAGATCGCTATGCAGTACAAGATGAGCATATTCGCGAGGCGTGAAAGTTATGTTCATGTCGTCGCCGTCCATGATATTAAAGTTTGCGCTCGGAGCTCTGAACCTGTCAACGAAAAGCGAGATTGTAAGAGCTGCATATCTTAAAAACTCTTTTGACCTCATAGCTTCCGCAGCACTTAATGGCGAATCAAGTCCCTCGTTATAGCCGGCGAGAAGATCAATTACACCATTACCGGCATACATTTTTTCTGCCATGAAATTATTAATAGTTCTCATAATAAGACTATCAATATATATTGTCATGCTTGTTGCTATTCTGTTTTCGATCATAGAATAGAAACGGTTCATTGCTGTTGCATTGGTAAAGCTTTCTTTGAGCTGTACCTCAGTAAATGAACAATCGATCTGCCAGCCCACTTTTTTATTGAAAAACTTTTCGTAAACAGTAGGCGGATTAAATTCAAATTGATTAACAGTCTGACCTTTTTCAAGCGTCCATGACGGATTTGCTTTGGCCTCAAAGATCTTACATCTTGTTTTTGCCATGATCGAACCATATTCCCAGGCGTCACGGAGCACGCTCGGAGCGTAGCCCTCATAAGTTCTATCAACAAAGACCTCACGGCCAATCCTGTTGATCATAGCTCTAACGTAGTTATCACGCCAGTTATTATTAAATACGTAGGTTCCCACGTCAACTATATTGCTGAGATCTTCCTGAACGATCGGAACGGCGTTGATCTGCTCGCCCTGGTCGTCATATACCGGGACAAGCTGTCCCGATATCTCATTCATGATATCATTAAGAATTGCATAAATCTGATTAACTTGCATAAATCATCTTCCTTTCTAATTTAAAAAATCCAGGCTTGCAGAAATATTTGATCCGCAATATCATTAATGATTATATCGAGTATATCATGTAATGCTGCTGCGAGCAAGCCGTCTTGTATAACTTGCGACGTCGGTTCCTTGCCGTCGCGTCCATGTGTTATTTTTTCGTATTGATTGCGGTCGGTTCCGCTTGTTGATACTGTTGCCGTAGCTTGCGAGCTCGTCGCGGTATGGTCGGGGCTGCCTGAATAAGCTTCCGTTGTCGTATCGCTGCCGCTCTGAGACGTTGCGTCTTGACTTTCTGATCTGAGCCCGCTATTGTCATACGGATTTACACTATGAGCCGTTGTTGTAGTAATTCCGGGGCTGCTTGTGGTCGTTCTCGTTTGGTTCCTGGTCGTGTCAGCCGTTCCGCTGCCGGTGCTCTGACTTGTTGAAAGCAGTTGCGGCGTTCGTCTATGGTCGTAACTCTCATTTTTATAGATATCAGAGAACGGATAAAATTTCTCTTCATAAAAATCAACGAGATCCTCATATTTTTTTGTGTTAGCAATTAAATTCAAATGAAAAATACTCGCTATACTTTCAGCGGTATAATTTGTTACACCGTCCTCGAACAACGTCCACATTCGTTCCGTTGCTTCCTCAGTTGTTGCTCCGATCGCGGTCAAGATTTCTCCGTATTCTAAAAAAGGATCCTCAAGCGTCGGCTCCGTTCTCATTATCATGTCCCATGTCCGAAAGTTTGTCCTCGTCGGTGCTGCCAACGTCATCACCCCCCTGAATTATGATAACATTATTATCGCCCTCGATCGAGATATCACCGATCTTTGCGAGATCTTCGGCCGCGTCGTCGTCGGGATCGCTCGGAGCTGCTTCCTCTTCCTGGTCGTCGCTCTGATCCTCGTCCTCGTCCTGGTCGTCGGGAGCTGCTTCCTCTTCTTGTCCGGGCTCTTGCTCGGGCTCGGCTGCTGCTTCCTCTTCCTGGTCGTCACTCTGATCCTCGGGCTCGTCCTGGTCGTTCTCGGGATCTTCCCCGGGAGAGCTCGCCGGCTCGGGCTCTTTATCGTCGGCGGGATCCGGTTCCATTTCAGCCGGCGGATCCTCGTCGGCATTATCGGCCGGCGGATCCTCGGCGGCTGCCATTGCTGCCGCTTCCTCACGCTGCCGCTCGATAATCGGATTAAGTTTGGCGGTTATTTCGGTTCCAAACATTTCATTTACGCGCTTTAAGCCCTCTTGAATTGTAATGAGCATATCGTCCACATTCAAAAAACAGAGATCCAAATTGTCGTTTATCTCCGCTGTTATGAGCCTTTCGCGTTTCATTTGGTCATGTGTCTGTATTCCAATTTGCTCGTAAAAATGAGAAAGTATATATTGCTGTACTTCAATTAGTTCAATTAGGTTATGACTATTAGCTGTATTATTAAGGATCGGGACGCCTTGCAATTTGTCAATAAGCGAGCTCTTGACGACGATCGTCGGATCGCCCTCATACATTGACATTATAACCGCCCTGATACTGTCAACGGTGTTCTGAGTATCGCCTGAGATTATATTAGTCAAACGAGTGTTCTTTTGCGCTATATTAATAGATATATCGTTATCTGAGAGCATTGTTGCAGTTCGCTCGATCAAGTTGTATAGGCCGCCGTTTATTTCGGATAGATTATATTTATCAGCTTCCGAGAGATAAACGACTTCGCAATTTTTGCCGGGCTCGATCATATAGCTTTTTTTCAGTCTCGGATTTGTAACTAATACTTTACGCGGAATATAATAGACGTCGGGAGTATCAGCCCGCGAGCAATTAAGCGCGAGAAGATCCTCGCCGCTCTCTCCGATCAAGTCACCCCTGAAAAAGCAAATTTTTCCTTGCGTATAAAGTATGAGCTTAAAAAACGTTTCCGAGACCGTTTCCGGGACGTTATCAAAAACGATAACGCGGTAAAGCAACCGCAATATGAAGTCAAAATAATAACGGTATAGCCTTGAAAATAGGAGCTTTTTCGGCGTCCTGAATATAAAATCAAGGCTGCTATTTATATTTTCTTGTCTTGCCATTACACTTTTAAGCCCCCTTTCGTCGCCCATTTGAGCCAGTTTGCGAAAGTCTCGCCGTCCTCATTATCTGCAAAATATGTCTTGTGCTGCTTGATTAATGATATGATAACCTCGTGAGCTCGTGTTGTCATTATCGCCGGGTTGCTTTGATGTAATGGATTTGGATCCGGCGGATCGTCGAGATTATCAGAATAAATAATATACTGCTCGGGATCCTTAATTTCTTTATATCTCCGGCTGATCGCCAAGAGCGGCATATCGTTCAAGATATATAGGCCGCCCCGCAGCGTCGAGCCGTCGAAGATAATATAAAAGGAGAGCTCCGGCCTGAGCGAGCCGACGCCTTTCGGGATATGTCTATAAAGAGCAATTTCCCAGGATCCCGTTGTTATCATTTCAAGCTCGGGATTGTCAAAGCAGAAATACTGCGATACATTGTCCCCGCCGCCGGGAGCGTCCGAATACTCGACGGCAATTTTCGTCCCATTCACGCCCATTTGATAAAGATCTATTGTCCCCTGTTTCTGATCCTTGATCCTGGTTAGCCCCATTTCCCGGAAGTACGGACAAAACTTGCTAACAGTATTCGCGATCATATAGATCTTTACATTAGCACGGTGACGAACCAGGGACGAAAGCAAGTTTTGCCATAGTATAAATTCATTCGCAAGATAGAATTGCCGAGTAATGAACTCGTCGAAAAAGATATATTTTATCTTTCCTATATCCTGTCCCTTTGTCGTTTCAGCCGTATTAATAGCATAGCAGCGACAAAAAGGCTTTGGATCCTGTTCGACCTTTATCCCGTCTTTATAGCAGCAGAGATAAAACGCATTAGCCCGATAGAATATCGAATTATATCGACCGTCCGTCTTTTCTTCAATATATTTTAAATGCGCGTCAAACAGATTTTCGAGATTTTTCGGCTTTAGCATTTCGTCAAGCCGTCGGATATATACCGACGGAAGAGGATCCTCGGGATCTAAATAGGCGTCAAGGATCTTTTTGCATACGCTATACGTTTTACCGTTGGATCGTTTACCGTATATAATATTATACACGGCGTCAAGCGCGTCGATTGCGGATATATCATACCAGAGATTTTGATTTGATGACAATAGGCGCACCCCCCGCGTATAAAATAAAGGTGAGTAATTCCGTTTACTCACCTTTATTATAGCGCTATGAATGAATATTGTCAAGAAATATGCACGTTTTTATGCATAATTTCATAATTTATTCATTTTTTCAGAACGTATTTTATTTTTTCTTTTATATTATACTTAAATTCAAACGGCTTAACATAGACCAGGAATTGTAAAAATCCCGCTGCTTCGTCGTATGTATCATATGTTGCAAGGACTTTCTTTCCTTTACGTACTTGATATACAGTCTTTTTCATTTTTTCACCTCAACTTTAATAACATAAAGCTTTCCGTCTTTATTCGTTTCGATATTATAAATCATATCATCGCGCAAATCGTATCGCTCTCTTTGAGCTATAAGCAAATTGCAGCACGCTTTGATTACTTCCGGTATTTCCTCAAATACATTATGTTTTTTCATTCTTTTTAACCCCTTTTATAAAAGCAACATTTCCCTCGTGCACCTTTTACAACGTCTTTATTTTTATCGCAATACGTGTTATATATTCCACCAAAATCATAGAATATATCCGTGCAATGCTTGCAAAAAAGACAAGATTTTAAAGGAGCCATAACGACTAAGCCACATTCGAGCTTATATTTTTTCTTTTTCATTCTTTTCACCTTTAGCCGTATATTCCGATAAGCTGATACATATCGGGCAGAAATAAAGCGGCCGCCCCTTGATATGCAGCTTGTGATATTTCTCGCCCGCTCTGATCGGAGCCCCGCAGCTCTCGCAGCGGAGCAAAATTGGAGCCGTATATTTCATTTTTTTTCATTCTCCCATATATCATGATCGAAAATATCATCTAAACACCACGCACCAATCTTATTAGCCCAGTGAAACATATAGTTATATCGGTTTCCGGTGACAGCTTCACAAAGCAAATTATGCAAACTTGCTATAATATCAACAAGATCGACCTCGGAAACTATGTCGCCGTCCTCGTCTTTAAAGCCTTTTTCAAGTTCAACCGGCGGAATATCCCAAGAATGCATGATATTATCATTACGAAATACTTGATTTGCAAGAAATTTTGTAATTTTATTAAGTTTTTTCTCATCAATCATTTTTTAGCCCCCTTTGACTTATTATTTATAAGCTCGAGCGGATTATAAATGGGATTGGAGATCCGGCGAGCGTACCCTTTAAGCTCGTCGAGCGTGATCTTCTGCTCGAGCGGCCTCGCACTATTTCCGACCGGGCTCGGATCGTATATCGGATAGATCGTAAATCTCTTGTGGATCGTTTCCATATGTGATTTAATCGCAGCTTTACAATAATTGCCCTCGCGATCTTGCCATTCTTCGAGATAGTCCTTGACGACACAAGTTTTTATTATGCGCGGCGCATACTTTGCCGGGATCGTAAGACCGAGCCCAAAGTGTCGAAAACGGGACAATGGCGTTTTGCAGTTTTCAAGGAAATACTTGCATTTCGTAGACATTCCGCCGACCTTATATCCGAACTCCTCGCCTTTATCCGTTTCCTTGATAAAGCAATATTGCTTTAAGCCGGTGATTTTGTATTTTTTATACTTTTTGAGAGTAAGGCAGCCGAGATCCGCGAGCTCTTCCGGATCCACTCCCATTAGCTCGCAGCGTCTTTTGATTTGACGCTTGATATTTTCATTGTATTGTGCTATAATATCATCAGCGGAGCCCGTGAAATTAACGCAGTCCGTGTCCCCTGACAAAACTTGGATTTGCCGATCTTTTGGCGCATTGAGAAGAGCGCGCCGGAGATCGGCGATTTCTTTTCTCACGAGAGCCGTCGTGAATACTCCCCATTGATAAAGCACCGGGGAATATTTTTGATTTTCGGAAATGTAATGCGGGTTAATTAGTTTTGCGTCTTTTGTAACGGGATCATAAATATATTGCTCCATTATAGGCCGTTTTGTAAAAATTCCATATAAGCGGGCGAGCTCGCTTTTCTTGTTCTCGTATTCCGCTTCGGCGTCCGGAGTAAGCAGCCCCGCAGCGTCAAGAATATCTCTTTGCTTTTTGGCGGCAGCTTTTCCAGAATACATTTGAATGATAACATTCATGATATAATCGGGCAAATAGCCGTATTTAGAGCCGAAAATGTGTTCAATTGATAAACCGCCCTTTATATCGTAATTTTCAAGCAGCATTTTAAAATCGATATCAGTTAAAACGGCTCGGAACGTTTTCGCGCGTAGTAATCGCGTAGAGCTAACGGCCTCGCAGCGATCGGCGAGCTCTTCCTTGCTGTTGATATCTATATAAGATTGACGCATATTAGCCGGCAGAAACGCGAAGCCGTCCGGCTTTAACTCGACGTCGTAAGCTTCCAGCGTGATTAACATAGCATATCGAGAATAAGGCGGATTAAATAGATCCTTATAGCTGTTAGGCTGTTCGAGCTCGATAAACTTGCCGCAAGGATAGCGTGATAATACCATTCTTGCAACGTAAGCGGACGTAATATCCGCAGAAAATACGTTTTCGTATTCTTTGTCTATTGTATTTTTTTCAGTGAATGATACGCCGCCAAAAAACGATTTATAAAGCATTGGAAGTAAAAAATTACGTCCCCATTCACTCGTTATAGGATTTTGCTTGATAGTCTGAGTTATGATATTGCAATTGTGCTTGTTGCTTTGCCGACGCTGCTCCGCTGCTATAAGTCTTTCCACTCGCGCCGTTTTTGTGAGCACCAGGGAACGCGGCGAGCCCTGATATTTAAGATCGAGCTCCTGACGAAAGATCGTTGACATATAAAAGACGCGGTTTTCTGAGTTGTCTATTTCGTCCTGAGACAGCTCGCAAGAGCTCGAGAGCTTGTCCGTTTGGATCTCCGGGATAACTATACCCATTTTCTGCATATCGTCCGCGAGCTCGCTCTCGAAATACTGCTTATAGCAATGTATCTGATAGCACTCGGAAATAGTCGCGAGCAGTATTTCCGTTTTACTTTTCGCAACAAAAGGCTCGGAAACGTAGTCGAGCTCTTTTTTTGTATTTCCAAAAAAAGACACAAGATCTTCGACGATAATTACGAGAACATGATCGGCCGAGAGCCGCATTTTCTTTTTTAGGATCCGGAGAAAGTCCTCGAGCTCGTCGAACGTGCGGCCGTAAGCAGTCACGCCGGTGCTGTCAAGGCAAAACGTCCAAAGATACGGGGTATAATGAGCGTACTGAATATCGAGCGCGCCGATATATGGCGAGTAAGCAAGATCGGGGCGATCATAAATGATCGAGTAGTCATATTCTTTATAGTAAATCATGGCGTCACCTCTTCAATACGTTTCTGCCATGTTTTCTTTGTCTGAGAATAACGGGAAAGAAGATCCTCGAGAGCTTCCTTTGTATTACCCTGGTAAAAGTTCTTCAAGTCAATGATATAATCGAGAAGATCGGCCGTCTCCGCGTCCTCGTCGAGATCCTCGGGAAGTCCCTCGCCCGCTTGCATGATATCTGATATCTCGTCTTTTATGTCTCTATATTCAAGCTCGCTCTTCTGCTTTGCGAGCTCAAACATTTCGTAAAGCGTCGGCAGCACATACCAATATTTTTCCATTTGCTTATTAGTTAAGCCAAATTGACGGGCATAAGACGCAATATTGCGGTTTTTAGAGCTATAATAAACGTCAATATATTCTTGCTTTTCGCGTGATATCATTTCTATGATGTTTTTGAGCTCTGTCTCTGAGAACTTTCTCAAATGTGTCTTGTCGGTCAGATAGCCGCCGGTTTTATTAGATCCCCAGTAGTCCCGGTGCTCGAGCATTTTTTGTAAAACGGGATCTTTATTGAGAAGATCCTCGCGTGCTGCATTTCGCGCGCGCTTATTTACATCTACAAAAATATCGTGAACAGCGTTTACAAGACGCTGCTTCACCTTAGAAACGGCCTTTTTCTTTTGGCGGCCGAGGATATTTCTCGCGACGTTCTCGCGAGCTCTTTCCACTTGTGCCTGGTTTTCGACGCGGGCGAAATGATAGCCCGCAGCCGACGGCCTTTTTCCGATAACAACTTTTCGCGCGTTCGACGGATCCACTCCGACGGCTTTGGCAGCCGCCGAAATGCTGTCAAATACCTGGTTTGTCTCTAAAATTATAATCTTTGCCATTGTATACCCCCCTTAAAATTTTCAAATCAGCAAAAACTCGGAACGCTTCGGGAGCTGATACTCGGGAAAATGTGCTTCCCCGCGCTCATCGATCCAGTATTTCATTTCGGTTTTATAGCGATCTTTTCCGTTTGTCGATACCGTCAAGCCGGTGCACTTAAAGTAAATCGTGAGATCCGTCCCGTCCTGGAACTCCGCCGACGTTATATCCACGGACGGATCGTAGCGAGCCCGGAGCTCTTCCAGGCTCGGAACATGATCCCAAATCTGAATACTCTTTTTGATCTTCATGTTTTTTCACCTCGTTCATGAATGATTGGACGATCGTCGCAATCAAGAACGATCTTGAACGCATTGAAAAGCAGCCACGCGCGGGCGGCCTTTACTTTCTCAGGGCTCAGATCGTCGAGCTTTGCGAAAACGTAGTTAGCGGCAGTTTGCCGCGATCCTTGCAAGTGTCGATGAATTGTCGAGCGATCTATGTTCAGATCCCGAGCAGCTTCCGCGACACTTCGATAAATTGTGTTGTTGTTAGCGCAATAAAGACGCATACGAGCACCCCCTTTTCATTCATTATAGCATGTTTGTTGCATTATGTCAACAAAAAGATTTGATTTACGCTATATCACGCAATATTTAAATGATTATTTTATTGTAAAGTGTTGACAATTGGCAACACATATAGTATAATATAATCAAGGAAATAAACCAGGACGCGGCAGCAGCCGCAGAAAGTGAGAAAGCTATGAAAAATCATTATGAAGTTGAGTACATTAGCAGCCAGGGAAGATTTACAATTGAGTGCTTTGCAACGAAAGCAGCCGCATTTAAATTCACTCGAACTAACTCCGATTGGCAAATCGTCTATAAAGTTTGCAACGGAGCCCGCGAGATCCTCGCCGATAATTTCGCATTTATCAGAATGAAGCAAGCACTTGACGAAGCAACAAAAATAAGATAGCTCTAACAGCGACGAGAGAGCCCTTTTTTAGGGCTCTTTTTTTTGTAGTATAATTATACTACTCGAGGACGAGAGCGGCCTTGTCGTTCAATCCTGGCGGCAAATTTAAAGCCTGATAGATAACACAAGGGAAGTATTGAAAATGCTAAAGCATTTCCAACACTTATGAGAGCCCCCGAGCCGGGCTCTCAAACTCTCCCCCCAAACCAATCTTAACTTAACTTATCTCACAAGCAAGCTTGATTAATTTTTTTGTTTACTGCTCATTTTCGCTACTGCTCATTTTGTCGCCATTATAATTAAAAGAACTAATGGGAAGTTAGCACTCGATGACGATGACTGCTAAGGGAAA
>Ga0213919_1000720_pt1 | contig 13600 bp, 13 predicted proteins | sample McNCre317MG_FD_161056 | JGI IMG/M metagenome (GOLD analysis project Ga0213919, IMG submission 161056) | Freshwater microbial communities from McNutts Creek, Athens, Georgia, United States - 3-17 MG | ecosystem: Environmental > Aquatic > Freshwater > Creek | place: USA: Georgia | collected... | reverse complement strand
GCCTAGAGGCGAAGCAATTTTCTATTTAACTGAAGAACTTAAAAAAATTGTTCAAAATTACAAAGGGCGCGCCAATAGTTTTGTCCGTTTTACGATTAATAGATCACTAATTTTAAACCAAATAATTATTGATGAAGATCAATCTAATGAGAATGTTTCAAAAAATGCTCAATTGCGTTTTTTAAAACAATCGATAAAACTATGTTTGCTTTACACCGAATTTGATTTTGGCCGTTATCAAGAATTTAATTTAAAAACTTACGCGCGCTTTGGAGCAGACTATTATTCCTTACTCGTCGAGCTTTCAAAGTCCATTATCGATGCCTCTGCCCAATATAAAATCCTCATTGCGTCTTTAGAGTTTTTGCAATGGGATTTATACCGCGAAGTCGATAATATTAATGAAGCGCCACTTATTACAAAAATTTATCATTTCTTAAAACGCCAAAAAACCACAGGTCATAAATCTGATTTAGAGTACGTGCAAGAGATCAGGCAAGTTAAGAAATTCATTTCGACCCTTTCTGTGCGCCCATATTTGAATTCTGTCGACTCCCATGAAGTTGAAGAAAAAGTAAAAGAGGCCCTACTAAAAAATAAAAGCGTTGATCTAAATTCAAGCTTTCAAGCTGGTGAAGAAATAATCTTAGCTGATGGCAATTACGAAAATATTCGTTTAATGACTGAGCATCCCGTTATCTATGAAGGGCCATTTATATCGCCAAAGAGCTTAAGCCATGTTGTGATAATAAAAGAACAAAAAAAGAAAACAGTTATTAGTTCCCTTGAAATGTTTAGACAAAAGGGCTGTTTATTAGAAAATAGGCTTTGTGTCGGTGAGCCTATCGTGAGTCCTTTTAGTGGCGGAGGGGCCACAATCATTGGGGTGCAATCCTTTGGAAGTCGAATCTTGGCCAGAACAGACACTGGAAAATACTTTGCAGCTTACGCCGGTGGTGTCTATAGAAGAACTGGTTGCAGTGAAAAAATAAATGCCTGTGTGGGGCAAAAAGTAGTCATGCTCGATGGAGATAAATACAAGGTAAAAATAATAACGGCCATCAATGAAGACAGCCGTTATGGTTTATTTCTAATTGGTGATTCGTTTTATGATGACAAGTACGAATTTGCTTCAGCTCAAATGTTTTTAGGTAAACTTTAATTTTAAGCTGCTCTATTTGTCAGGCCAGATTTAAGTCTCATTTCATTTTGGGCATCGAGTATGAGTCGTTTTGGAACTCGTTTTAAATCTTTCGTCCACCCGATGATGGCCAGAGATTTAATCAGCCACTTCGTTGGATCGTAGTGGTACCATTTAACTCCATTTCTATAGTCCGTTGGAAAATAGTGGTGGTAGTTATGATAACCCTCTCCATAGCTAAAGAAGGCCATGATAGCGCTGTCTCTGGCCGTATTAGTATCAGTGTATGGTCTTGTTCCAACGATGTGGCAAAGTGAATTGATAAAGAACGTACAATGGTGAACAAAGACAACTCGGGCCACCCCTGAGAGGGCAAAGCCTCCTAGGGCAGAACCTAAAAAATGGCCAATTATTGTAGGAAGAATAAATCCCATCGTTACACAAAGCCAAAGGTAGTTTCGGTGTTGCCACATGACGAGTGGATCATTAGTGAGATCTTTTGGATACTTTGGATCGAGTTCTTTTTCTTGATAAAAAATCCAACCAATATGAGCGTACCAAAATCCTTTATTGATGTTGTACGGATCTTTTTCATCATCCACATGGTTGTGATGAATGCGATGATCAGCACTCCATTTGAGGGCCGAGTTTTGAAAAGTGGCCGCACCAAAAAGAAGTAAAAAAAGTTTTACGAGTTTATTGGCCTTGAATGTTCTGTGAGCAAACAGTCGGTGATAGCCAGCAGTGATGGACATTCCTGTAATAAAATAAAAGGCGATAGCAAGAAGCACTTGGCTCCATTCAAGGCCATTTTTAGTAAAATAAATTGTGCTTAAAATAATGGCAACGATCGGACTTAAAGTTAAAAAAAGTGTGTTAACCCAGTCGATTTTTTTGGTGCTTGATTGACTATGCTTAATTTCATTATTACTGTGATGAATTTGAAAATTCTCTGGTTTCATGTGTGTTCCCCCGTTCTTGTACCCTTATAGGATAGCCGGGATCACACACATGAACTGTAAAACAATTGTCACAAAAGGCGTGGATCTTAGCGAAGAAAGTCCTCTAAAACGAGTGAGGTGTCACTTTTTTCATCTCTGTACTTAACGATAATCGCACACTGGAGAGATAGCCCTAATTCTGTGGCATAAGGATTATCTTTTCTTACTGGTCTATTGCCAGGAACAACTACGGCTCCACTTGGAATAGGTTCACCTTTTTCGAGCATGCGATTATTAACGATGTCATAGACAGGAATGCCTTTTGATAAAATTACACCTGGGGCAATGACGGCGCGAGATTTGACGACTATTCCTTCAACGATCACAGCGCCTGCACCAATAAAGCAATCGTCTTCGATGACGACAGGACTTGCTCCAATGGGTTCAAGGACACCGCCAATTTGTACGGCCGTAGATAAGTGAACGCGTTTTCCGATTTGAGCACATGATCCCACTAATACGTGAGAGTCAACCATCGTGCCTTCGTCAATATAAGCTCCCACGTTAATATAACTTGGAGGCATAATAATGACTCCTTTAGCGATATAAGATCCACGGCGAACGCTGCTTCCGCCTGGAACGATTCTGATTCCGCGATCCACGGTAAATTTTTGTGGCATTAAAGTGTGCTTATCGACAAAACCATTTTCTTCGATGAGTTTTCCGGCCTTAAAAGCTTCAAGGATTTGTGTCTTGACTTCAGTGTTGGCCACCCATTTTCCATTAACAAAGTTAGCAGAACGAACGCTTCCGTTTTCAAGTTGAGCAAGTGTCGATTCAAAGTTCATAGATTCCTCACCGATTTTAAAAAGATTATTAATCATTAAGACCAATAAAAAGTAGGTGAAAAACACTTAAAAGTCATATGAAATCTAATAAGTAAACCAAATGGAGTGAATCAAATCATCTTTAAATTTATAGATGGCCACTAAATGGGCCGGAGCAGACTGATTAACGACTCCGGTGACCCATTCTTCATCGAGGACGGAGTGCTCTAAAACGACGCGACTTTTTAGTTCACAAAATAGTTCAGGATTCTCTCTAAATCGAGTTGTATAGAGATTTTTTAGTGCATCAATTCCTTTAAAAAGAACTTCGTTATTTTGCAAACGATAGGCCTCAACTTCAGGGTGATAATAAGTAACAAACTGGTCGATATCGCCTTTGTTATAGGCGGCAAGTTGTCCAGCACATAATTCGATCATTTTTTCTTTGCTTGTTAATTTCATTTATTATCCATTTATTTAAAGTTCATTAATAGAATATTCACCTTTTATAATTTGATTGGGATTTGCTAGTAAATGACAAAGTTTATGAGCGACGAACTCGGGGGAGAGTAGTTGATCATTTTTTTTATATTCACGGAATTTTAAAACATTTTGAAATGTACCAGCTTTTTGTTTGCGAATAGATTTTTGCATGTGGGTATCCATAATACCGGGAATGAAATTAATTGATTTTATATTGCGATCATTCACGTAATCTTTGTTGAGGCAATCACTAAGCATTTTAAGTCCACTTTTCATGACACAATAATGAGACCAGTTGATAAGTGGATGAAAGGCCGCTCCTGAGCTGATGTGACAAATGAGAATGTTCTTTGATTTTTTTTGAAAATGATTGATGACAAAATGAGAGAGCATCATCGGTGCATGTAAGTTTAATTGATACGACGCTTGAATCTGCTCGAGATTTAATTTATGAAAATAGTTAATCGGCAAGATGGAAGCAGCATTATTAATGAGTGTGACATGTTCAAGCGTTGGACTTGAAATTTTATGTTTGATGAGAAAATTCTTTAGCTTCGTTGAAATATCAGTCTTTGTGCTTAAGTCATGCTTAAAGAAATAGTAATTATCATGCAAAATTTCGTTTTTTGATCTAGAAATTCCTACGACGATGTAATTTAATTTTAAGAATGATTCGGCTAGATTAAATCCAAGTCCCTGGGAGCTTCCAGTTACAATCGCAATTTTTTTCATTTTCATTACCACGTTAGCGTAAACATTTCGCGGGTAAATCCATTGAAGACTTGTCCGTTAGGATATTTAATAGCAAATTTAATTTTAGAGGAATCTTTGTTATAAATACCCATAATAGAAGCGACAGAGTTTCCAATATAGATAGCGTCTCCAACACAAAGAGTTTCATTCTTTAAAAAAAGACAACCTTGTCTGGAGTAATTTTTTAAAGGAAAGGTAAACATCTCTTTTGTGTAACCCGAATCAAGAGTCCCGTCATAATACCGAACCTTGTATTTTATTTGATTAGCAGATTTGACATGACCTAGAATCATCACTGTTTTTCCAGCGAAATCCACGAATTCACCAACCGGGAGAATCTCGTTTTCAGCTCTGTCTCTTTCACCTAGGTAATCCTTAGGTTTTGTCCAGGCAACAAAAGAGCAAGCCTTTTGTGATCCACAAGGAGAAATGGCCCAAAGTTTATCATTTGTTTCATCGTAAGAAAGATGAACACCCTTATAAAAATTTGGATTTTTAAGAAAGCTGTTGGATTCGATAGGATACCAGTCGATGAGATTCTTAGAAAATAAATGACGAACAGTAGTGGTGTAATACTTATCACTCCAATTCGCACTCGTCATCATGTGAAAGCCATAAGGGGTTTTTGCAAGACTGGTAAAGATTAATCGGTCATGAGGAAAGGGGTGATTCATCGGTATCGAAACGAAATTGACTCCATCGTTTGATATTAAAATATCGCGGCTTTCTCCAGTTGTAATAAAGCGATTATTGGCATAGTTAACCAGGTCGAGTTCTGTGCTTCCAGCTGGATTCCAGACAAGTCCAGTATGAGCATTCCAAAGAGCGACGTAGGGTTTTTTATTAACGTTTACAAAGCCAACAAACTTCCAAGAAAGACCGTTATCGCTAGAGTAATAACTGGCAAGTTTTTTTGGTGCACTTGTACTCTCACAGCCAGCGTAACAGCCTGCTATTTCTGTTATCATCCATAGTTCTTGACCAGATTTTGCAATTCTTTGGGCCCTGAAATAATTGTAGTTATTTCTGTCAGGACCTGAAGCTAAGATTATTTTCTCAGAGATTGGGATGGATCCAGTTGTATTAGTTGCTAAAATCCGAACACCATTACCAGGATTCACTCCAGCGCCAGAGGTAAAGAGAGTTAATTGATTTTTTTCAGATACAAAAAATGGAGTGTAGACGTAATTTAATCCAGGAAATTGAACTGTTTCAAATTGCCAATCGACGGGGGCAAGAGATAGTGACAGGTCATTATTTTCGCGAGCATTTGCGAATGAAAAATTAAATGCAAGCGTGAGTATTAAAATAAGCTTAATCACAGATCCCTCAAAAATAATTTAAAAATATAGTCTAAGTTGGGTGCAGATACCATTTTTGGGAAAAAATAGTAAAAAATGACCATGATGATGTAAAAAGGTAAGGCAGGAAATTTAATTAAAGCCATGGGGTTTCATTATCCACTAAGAAATATTTTCATGAAAACTAGAAATCAGTGAAAGTTCTGTCGAATATTAGTGATTGAGCACAATTTTAAATGGATAGACTAAAAATGAAAAATTCATTAAAGACACAATCTTTTTTAGCACTTTTACTGGTTCTTTCTTTTGAAGTGAAAGTCTTTAAACTTTCAGAAAAAGCCTTTACCTTTAGCGATGACCTCTGCTTTTAAATTAACAAAAGCAGAGGTCATAAGCATATTAATGATTTTCTTTATACCAAGTTTGAACTGATTGGTTGGCCTGCAAGACAGGCGAATTGTCGCTTAGGTCACGCGAATCAAGCGGCGATCTAAGAACTTTAGTCGAAATTTTACCCTGGGCATGCATTAAGTTTTTTACTGGCACTGGATTGGCCGCGATAAAAAGTGTATCGCATGATGTACTCCATAGTTTTGCTTCTTCTTTGGTGAGTTTTCCACTTAAAGTTTTTAAAACATAAGCTTTAGTCTCTCGAGGCCAGGCGTTAGAAGCAACAGACACGAGCCCCACACATCCCACTGGATAAAAATCTGGGACCATGCCGTCGTCTCCACTGTACATGCGAGCCTTCGGATTAGATTCAGCATATTTTTTAAAATCTTCAACCGAGCCAGAGGCTTCTTTAATGGCCCAAAAGTTTTTATGATTAGCTAAATTTTTCACAGCAGCAAAACTCATTTTTACTCCTGTACGCCCTGGAACATTATAAAGCATACACGGGCGAGTGCTTAAATCTAAAATCGCTTTAAACCAAGCCGTCTGACCGTGCTCTCCTGGCTTAGCATAAAGTGGAGTGACCACGAGATATGCATCAAGGCCTGTTAGAGTATTGAGATAATTTACGTAATCGAGAGTTTCTTTTTGGTTGAATCCACCAATGCCTGTCATGACGGGAACTTTTAAATTGAGTGACAATCCAAATTCTAAAACGCGCTTTTGTTCACCACGATCAAGATTTAAAGCTTCTCCAGTTGACCCTAATATAACCACGGCCACTCCGGCCGCTTCTTGTTCTCTTAGGATTTTTTCAAAGGAAATAAAATCGATAGTAGAATCTTGGTTCATAGGAGTAACAATCGCCGTCCAAAGAGGGTAGTCGTTTAAATTTTTCATTAATTAATGTCCTTGTAAGAGTGAAGCTTGAACGACATCTTGAAAAAGATGGAGTCCAGGTGAAAGTGTTTTTATTTTTTTTGCAGCATAGATGGCCCCTTCAGCAAAAATTTTGCGATCGAGAGCTTCATGTTTTAAAGAAATTTTTTCAGTTTTGGTCGTAAGAGTTATTTCATGAATCCCCGGAACATCGCCAATTCTCTCTGAAGTGATTTCCATTTCATGGCCGGCCCATTTTTTCCAACTAAGGGCCGTTCCCGAAGGAGAATCGAGTTTTTTTGTGTGGTGAATTTCATGAAGTGAAAAATGATAATCAGACAAAAGCTTATCGGCATTTTTCATAATCAAAATCATTTGTTGGATGAGGTTCATTCCCAAACTAAAATTGGTGGCAAAGATCCAAGGTGTCTGAAGTTTTTTGTCAAAATTTTCTGGCCATGGGACTCCGGTGCTTCCTGTGACGACCGGAATTTTTGATGTAATGAGCAGATCAGCATAAGTAAAAAAGACTTCTCCAGATAAAAAAGAAATAACCACATCATGGCCACTTAATTTTTCAAGGCACGGTTTATTTTGAGAATCAAAAACAGTGTGGGGGATCTTTTTTTCCAAGAGGAGTTCTAGAACCTTTCCGCCAGTTTTTCCTTTACCTAAAAGTGCTACTTTCATTTAGTCACTTATCCTATAAACGTTTGGTGAAGTTTATTAATGGCCTCTTCGCCATGAGTTCCATCGACGATAAAACAAAAATTATGTTTACTTGCACCAAGACAAATCATGCGCACGTTAATTCCTTCAATTGCATTGAAGATTTTTTTTCCGAGTCCAGAGGTGTGATTAATATTATTTCCGATGAGGGAAACTAAAGAGAGATTTTCTTCCACATTGACGACGGCGAGATCTTCAAGATCATTAAAGAGCTCTCTATTTGAGAGGGCCTGTTCTTCAAGAGTCATAGAAACAGAAATCTCGCTGGTTGTAATGGCATCAACGCTCACCTTGTGATCGTTAAAAATTTTAAAAATTTGATAAAGAAATCCATGAGTGTTTAGCATTTCAGGAGTTGATAAGGTCACGAGAGCTTGTTTTTTTCTTAAGGCCATGGCGCGAATGAGTGGATTATCAGACACTTCTTTTTTTATCCATGTCCCACCAGCGCGAGGATCAAAACTGCTTCCGACAAAAACGGGAATATGGGCCCTGATGGCCGGAACGAGCGTTGCGGGGTGGAGGATTTTTGCTCCAAAGGTCGCAAGCTCTGAAGCTTCTTTAAAGGAAATTTCTGGAATGGATTTAGCACTTGGACAAATTCTTGGATCGGTGGTGGCAATCCCGGCCACATCGGTCCATATTTCAAGCACGTCAGCGCCAACGGCCTCTGCTAAAATAGCAGCAGAATAATCACTTCCCCCACGTCCTAGAGTCGTGGTCATTCCCGTCGTCATGCCATCTAACGTTTGGCCGATAAAGCCTTGAGTGACATAAATAATCTCTTCATGGCGAATAGCGCCCCATTTTTTTTCTGCTAAATTTTTTATTTCATTTGTTAATGGTCTTGCTTTACCGAATTGATTATCAGTTTTTAAAATTTCTCTGACGTCAAAGGTGAGGGCCTTAGTTGTTTTATTATTTTTCTTTAAAACGAGGTTCAGGGCTTGAGTAAAAAGAATAGACGAAAGTCTCTCACCAAAACTTTGCATAGAATCCAAGGCCTTTAATGAGCAGTCTTTTAAGAGATGAATCCCGCGGGCCATGGAGAGAAGTTCATTGAGCATTTCCTGCATTTCACCCATGGCCTTCTCTGGCAATTCTAATTCATGGGCCATTTTTTCATGTTTAGTTTTTATTTTAGTATAGATGACTTGAGCTTTTTCCCATGAACTTCTCTCAGCACTGCGAGCAAGGTCAATAAGTTCGTTGGTTGTTCCTGAAGTCGCCGAGACCACCACACATTTTGATCCTTGATTTAATGTAACCTCAGCACTTCTAAGCATGCATTCTGTGTCGCCCATTGAGGTTCCACCAAACTTTGAGACGATTAATTGATTTTCTTTCATGTGAGTGTCCTTAAAAAGTGTCTTTTAACTTGATAAAGCATTCTAAAAGATAAAAAATTGAGTGGAAACATCAAATATAGGAAAAATGAATGAAGTTAGGAATTGTTGGCTCAAGAGGCATGGTTGGACAGGTTCTCATGGATCGAATGATCACAGAAGGGGACTTTGCTCATTTTGATACCACTTTTTTTTCAACATCAAATGCTGGAGGAACCCATCCTTTTGGCCATTTGCCTAAATGTGACCCAAAACTTAAAGATGCTCATAACATCAAAGAACTTAGTGAAATGGATATTATTCTCACTTGTCAGGGCGGAGATTACACTAAAGCCATTTTTAAAACCTTAAGGCAATCAGGATATAAAGGTTTTTGGATTGATGCTGCCTCGGCAATAAGAATGGAGTCAGATTCTACGATTATTTTAGATCCCGTCAATTTGAGCGTCATAAAAACGTCTCTTTCTTCTGGAAAATTAGATTACATTGGGGGAAATTGTACGGTTTCACTGATGCTCATGGGTCTTGGTGGGCTCTTTTGTGCCAATGAAGTTGAATGGATGACTTCCCAAACTTACCAAGCGGCCTCTGGAGGTGGAGCAAGGCACATGAATGAACTTTTAAGCCAAATGAAATTTTTAACAGATAGAGTTTTTAAAGATCAAACATCGAGTTTAAGTGATCAAATCCTGGCCGTTGAAAAGTCAGTGACTGAACTCATGAGTCACGGGGATTTTCCTATGGAGCATTTTGGAACTTCCTTGGCCTGTAACCTCATTCCATGGATAGATTCTGATTTAGGAAATGGACAAAGTCGTGAAGAGTGGAAAGCTTCAGCTGAGGGAAATAAAATTTTAGGAAGTAAAACCATCGTTCCTATTGACGGAACATGTGTTCGTGTCTCTTCGATGAGGTGCCATGCCCAGGCCCTTACGATAAAATTAAAAAGAGATATTCCTCTTGATGAAATTGAAAGTCTGATCAAAGAACACAATCCATGGGTGCAATTAGTTGCCAATAATAAAACGGATACACTTAAATATTTAAGTCCCAAGTATGCGAGTGGAAAGTTGACCATTCCTGTTGGTAGGTTGAGAAAATTAGAGATGGGAGACAGCTATCTCAATGCTTTCACGGTGGGAGATCAGCTTTTATGGGGAGCAGCTGAGCCTTTAAGAAGGATGCTTCATCTTATACTCGATTATAAGTCCTAATTTACCCAATCTTCATTTGATCTAGCCTTTTTGCTAGAATGAACTTTATGTTTCACGTCTCATTGGATCATGTGAATGTTTTTTAAGTTCTTTTATTTTTTTCTCTCACTATTTTTCCTTGTGAATTGTTCACAATTTAAAACTTTGACTGTTAGAAATCCAGCCAATCAAACTGATCAGAGGGAATTTAATGAAATTATCACCGAGCTAAACAATTATTCAAATTCAAAAAAGAAGAATGATAATCTTAAGTGTCGTGATAATTTTAATATTTTTTATAAAGAATTATTTCAACTTGCTGGCAATATCAAGCTCAACGATACCTCAGATATTTCGCTGGCCGATCAGGACATAGAGAGATCTTTTAAAACAAGGCTACGTTTTAGTGAACTTATAAAAAATCAAGGAATTAATCCAGATTGCCTTAAAAGTATCAAAGATGTTTATTATGTCTTGAGGTTAGTTGAAGACTATCTCATTGGTGAAAGAATGGAAAAATCCATTGCTTCAAGTATCGAATTAAAAAGTTTAACAGGATCTTTTCCTTATCTTAAAATTAATCCTGACTTTCAAAAAGAGCAGGATTTAAAATTAGGAGACTTAGTTCTATTTGATCAAAATGATTTTTCATCTGCAATCAACGAGAGACGTTTTGAGGGTGATTTTTATTATGCCCAGATGGGTGAAATTATCAAAGATGAAAAAACACAAGATTTGAGAATTAAAATACATTTTTTAGAAACTGGAATAAAGTTTCTTTCCACAGAAGAATTCCTTGATCAAAACCATGGCCGAGTGTTGGTTTTGCGCCATGTGGGAGATTTAAAAACCACTGAAGGCCAAATGACAAAAGTTAATGAAGGTTTGATTGGATTTTTTAAAAATTTTCCTAACATTTCTCAGACTCATCCAAGTCTAGAAACACTTCAATTTTCCTCTCAATACAAAATAGTCAAAGAGTGGATTAATCCTAGAAAAATAATTGATTCACGACTTAATCAAATGATTTTAACTAAAATTTTTAATGAAATAGAAAAGAATGCTTACATGCTAGACCCTAGAGTTGTCACAAGTACTGCTTCTAGAAATCATTGGACATATAAACGACAAAGCTATCTAGATAATAAATCCAACGATCCAAAAGCAACATTTCAACTAGGTCAAAAAGAAATTGATTTACTATTGACCCTCGATAAATTAGGGGAAGAAGTTTTTAAAATAATAGATAAAAAATCTCTTGAATTAGACCGACCCATGACACCATTTGAGATAATTGTTGCCCTAGAAAACATTTTTACTGAAGACATTCAGGTCTTTAAGAGCTATATACAAGGCCAGGATGTGGTGAAGCCAGCTTTTCATTTGATGTTTCACCCCTAAAGGTTTTTAGTGAACAAAGAAAATGCTAAAACACAAGTTGCTCAAGCAAGCCTACTTCAGGCGATTGATGACTTAAAATCTGGAAAATTTATTCTAGTAAGTGATGATTCTGACCGTGAAAATGAAGCTGATCTAGTCATGGCCGCTCAATTTGTGACAATAAAACACATAAATTTTATGATCAATTTTGGTAAAGGCTTAATCTGCACTCCACTATCATCTGAAGTCGCTAAAAAACTTAATCTTCCTCTAATGATAAGAGAGCATGAAGGAACACTTGAGACAGCTTTTACTGTTTCAGTTGATGCATCAGAGGGTACACATACAGGGATTTCCTCTCAGGATCGGGCCCTTACAATTACGAAACTTTCTGATGAATGTGCAAGGCCAGAGGATTTCAGCAGGCCAGGTCACATTTTCCCTCTTATCGCTAATGATGGTGGTGTCCTCAAGAGGCCCGGCCACACTGAAGCCACATTAGAGCTATTAAAACTAGCCCAATTAAAACCAGTCGGAGTTTTATGTGAAACTCTAAATAGGGATGGAAATCCGATTAAAGGAGATGAACTCCTAACATTTTCAAAAGATCACGATCTACAAATTGTTTCAATTGCTCAATTAATAGATTATCTAAAAGTCGCTAAATAAGCCTGTAATGCAGGAATATCATCTTTAAGTTGCGGAAAATCAGGCATGTTTCCCGAAGTTCTTTTCGGCTTGTATCCTGCTGGATACGATCGATGCAGAATTCTTGCTTCAAGAAGTTCCTGGCTTGATTGAGCCACTGCTGGTCCAACACTACCGTCTAGTCTAGGATCAGGGTTATGGCATGCAATGCAATTTGATAAATAAACGCCTTTGCCTCGTGATTCTAACGGAGATAAAGAGACGGCTTTTACTTCAGGGCTTTTTTGACAAGAAACCAAGAAGTTAAATACGAATAGAATTGCAAAAAGTGGAAGACTTATGCCTCCCACTTTTTGTTTAAATAAAGCTGATTTTTTCATAAGAAAATTAAACAACTATTTAGTTAAAAGTTCAATAATCACATATAAGACGGCCGTTAGAACAACACCCATATGAGTCACGCCCATTATTGATGTAATCTTTAAGTTGTCTGTCTTACCCTTAAGTGCATTGAGTTCTAGAAGTCCAACAATCCCAAGAATAATGAGGGCAAGAAGTTTCCCATTAAATTCTGGATTTATTTGAGCTGGCAAATGAGAGGCTGCGCCCATGAAAAATAACATTGGAAGTGAAAAAAGGGTGTTGTGTCTTGAAGCTAGACCTGCTTTTGCTGCGGCAGCTGCTGCCTCTGGAAGAGCACTTCCTCCACCCGCAACTTGAGTTGCAGAGGCGATTACAATTTTTTGATTAGGCCAAATGACTAACCAAACATTTAAGAACATCACTGTCCCTAATAATGCACCTGTGCCGATAAAAGCCCACCAAGAAGTATTGAACATTTCAGGTCCAAATGTTTTACCCTTTACTGCGAGAATGGCTACCCCTGAAAGGAAAGTAGCAAGAGCACCAAATCTAAACCATTTTAAAACTCTTGGAACGAGAGTTCTTACTGCAATTCCTCTCGCTGATTTAATCTTTTCATCTGCGTCTAATTCTTTAAACCATTCACCTTGCACAAAATTGAAATAGTAAAGCATTCCAATCCAAACAACTCCTGAAAAATAATGAATATAGCGATAAAGCATCTCAAGGCCTGCTGCTGAGAATAGAGAAAAAGTCATATGACCTCCAAAATTATGTTTAATATCAGTTTAATATATCAACAATTCAAAGATATGTGATCAATAAAGTCAATCACATTAGATTATTAATACTCCGTAGATTCCTTAGTCTTCTTTAATATAAAATTTAAGCAGATCCCTAAAAGAAAGAGGGTTAAATGGCTTAGAGATAAAATCATTCATTCCTAAAGAATTAAATTGCTCTGATCCATGAGACATGACATCGGCTGAGAGGCCAATGATTGGTGTTTGCACATTAAATTTTCTAATTTCTTTAGTCGCTTCAATTCCATCCATAATAGGCATATGGAGGTCCATTAATATAATACTGAAATCTGTAACTTTTGCTTTTTCAATTGCTTCAAGTCCGTTAAGAGCAATGTCGACATTGAGTCCCCATTTTTCTAAAAACTTTTTTGTGACAATAATATTGACTTGATTATCTTCAACTAGCAAAACTTTTTG
>Ga0213919_1000719_pt1 | contig 13606 bp, 21 predicted proteins | sample McNCre317MG_FD_161056 | JGI IMG/M metagenome (GOLD analysis project Ga0213919, IMG submission 161056) | Freshwater microbial communities from McNutts Creek, Athens, Georgia, United States - 3-17 MG | ecosystem: Environmental > Aquatic > Freshwater > Creek | place: USA: Georgia | collected... | reverse complement strand
GCGCCCACCGTCCAGGACGGCGGACACGCGGTCACGCTTCTTGCAGTCCTTCAACCACTTGTCGAACGCCCGTTCTCCCAGGTCATCCGCGATGTCGTGCAAGACCCGGTCTGCGACGTGTTGCCAGTAGACCACGTCATCCTGCGAGAGGGCCGCCTTCTTCGTGTTGCTGGGGCGGGGCAGCTTCGCGTTCGCCATTAGTCGAAGAGCCCCGCGCGACGGTCATCGAAGTCATCCGGCTCGTCGATCTCCGGATCCGGCTGAGCGGGTTCGTCGACCAGCAGCACCACGGCTTCGTGGTCAAGGCTGGCGGCGCACTCAGGATCAGGGCAGACCATCTTCTCCGGCAGACCGTCCTCGTCGAATGTGACGTCGTCGACGGCGATCTCCTTCCCGCAGCAGCTCATGCTGTAGGTGCTGTGTTCCCGCACCCACTCTGCGTCGTCCGCGCGCCGTTGCGCGTCCACGTACGGTGATTCTAACCACTGATCGTAGTTCTTGAAGGGGTCGCCGGTCATTGCGCCTCCAGCGTGGTTTCAGAGTCCGTGATGATTGGAATCACGACCACCCCGTCGTACAAGGCGCGTGACCAGTCGACCAAGCTCGGCTCACCGGTTGTACCGTACCAGGCGTGAACACGCCCGAAGACGTCATGCCGCACCTTGCCCTCGAACATGTCCATGATCGTGAGCGTGTCCCCGAGGCCGTGGTCGAACAACTGCATCAGGAGGTCCAGGAGGGCGGGACCTTCCGACTTGTCAGGCGTCTGGGCCAGGGTGATGGGCTTCCCGACCTCCACGATGTACGGTCGACCGGGATCGACGCTGCTCCCCATCACGTGGCCACCGACCTGGTCGCGCGACAGGACTGACCACTGACGGCAGACCCATCGGACCTGGCCTGTCGCCTCGTGGTTCACCTGGTGGACGTTGAGCCAGCTCTGCTGACCCTTCATGATCGTGAGGTATCCGGGATATCCGTAGGCCACCACCACGTGGGGCGTCCAGAGTCGGATCAGGCTCCAGGCGAAGTGCAGGTCACCGCTGTCGAAGTCCACCAGCTGCCTGGGCAAGGCATCACCTGACTTCGGGTTCTGTTCCGGGATGCACTCGAACTCCTCACCCGGCGCCAGCATGAACTCCGCGTGACGGTGAAATGAGGCCAGCAGATCGACGCGGCTCACAGGACCCGTCCTGCGCGGTTCGCCAGGAGCAACACCCGGTGCTGACGCTCCACTTCGTTCTCCTCCGCGACGTACCCGACGGCGATCTGCCGCATCAGGTGCACCGGCAGCGGGATCGTCATCTCGGTGGCCACCATCAGGCCCTTGCGCTTCATGAGCCGCTCGAAGGCGAACTCCGCCATGTCGGGATTCATCATCCCCTTCGGGTCCGTGGCGATACGTTCGGCCAGCACGTGCACCGTCTGTTCGTTCACCACCTGATGCCCGGCCATCAAGAACAGCTCCGGGGTGACGTTCGGCTGATCCGCGGCGGGTCGCACCGTGATCAGCGTGACCGGCAGGTCGATCACCTGCCAGTCGTGGATCGGGATTTGGGGCATGCCCAGTTCTCCGTATTCGGCATTCTGGCCTCGTCAGCTGTGGCACTCACCACAGGACGGATCACCAATGGGTCGGCGATCCGTTTCGGCCTAGCGTTTCCCGTCGTCCTTCAGTCCCACTTGCGGCAAGTCCCGCGTCTCGATCACGGCGTACGTCTCGTGCGGGTGCGCCGTCTGCTGCTTCGCCTTCTGCCACGCCCTGGCCAGCTGCTCCGTCTTGAAGCGGACGGGCACCCCCTGGGTGTGCGCCAGGCTGATGCTTGCCTGACCGGGCTCTGTGACCGCCCGGTACAGGATCACCCGCCACGGCAACGCCTGCAGGGCGGGTTTGCGCATGGCACTCATCCGAGCTGATCCACGGCGTCGTCGATCTTGCGGGCCTCGTCGTGCTCGGCCTGGCGGCGCAACCCGACGGGGTTCGTCGCTTCGGGATCGACATCGTCCTCTTCGCAGTCCACTTCGTCCTCGAACTCGCCCTGCCGCAGCGGGACCCACGTCAACTGCGGGTAGTTGTCCTCGATCTCCCCCGCCACGTCGTCGAGGTCCATGAACTGCAGGACCAGGGCGTTGACGAACCCCTGCGGCGTGTACCCGACCATCAGATCGTACGTCCCATCGCCGTACCCGCTGCTGGTGACCAGCAACGCCTTCCCGTCGACCATCAGGGTGCCCCACTTCGACGGCGTGTCGGTCACGTCGCACAGCCGCTTGTACGTGCTGGCCTCATCGTGGTAGTCGCCCTTGGTGACCACCCCCTCAGGGTACACGCCGAGCTGTCCGGAGTCCACCGGGCAGCAGTTCCGCCGATGCTGCCAGCTGTCGACCCGCCGGCCATTCGTGATGGCCAGGGCGTAGATCCGCCCGTCGTTCCGCCCATTCTCACGGACGGCCGTCACGTGGTACGTCGCGGGTGCGAAGTTCACCCGCTGCTCCAGCCCCTTCACCCCGACCTCGTAGCACGGATCCCGCACCACCATGGGGCCTTCGATGTTGATCAGATCAGACATCGTGTTTCCTCATTCGGCATTCTGGCCTCGTCAGTCACGGCACTTACCGTAAGACAGGTACCTCGTCAGTCGGACGAGGTACCAGTTTCGGCCTATCAGACCGGCGCGTGGCGCCAGCACAGGTTCTTGCCACCGTCCACGTGCAGGGGATCGTACTCAGAATCGGTGATCCCCGCCCCGCACTCACTGCAGTGTGCCCGTGGCGGCGCATCCTTGAACCACAGCGAGATCCTCGCCATGCGGGTCACCTGCCGTGCCACGGCCTGGGCGACCGGACCTCCGTGTCCGATGTGCTTGAGCATCGCCGCGTAGGCTTCGTCCGTGATGTTCGCCGTGGCCACGTCAACGATCTGACCACGGTCGTGCACCTGAATCGCGATTTTGATCATGTCTCCACTCTGGGTGTGGCGTGTTTTTCGCACCTAGGTAAATATAACACGTTCGGCTATCTCTGGGGAATCCCGTGCAGCGTCGCCCAGCGGGTCGCCTGTGACAGTACCTGCTCGAGCACACCGTGCACGACCGTCTTCGCGATCGGCGTGTTGTCCTCGTCGTCCATGAACTGATCGTACAGGCCCAGGTCCCACGTGTTGATCCGCCGGCTGGACGTGAGGATCGCCACCTTCCCATTCGGCAGGCTGTACTGCCAGTACACACCGTTGCAATCGACCCACAGACGCTTGGTGCGGGTCTTCTCCTGCTCCTCCAGGAAGGCCGTCCCGTGGCGCATCCGCTCCAGCTCCATGGCGGTGTACTCCTTGGGCAGGCTGGCGGCCACCACGTTGGCCAGGTGTAGCAGCTTGTGCAGATCCGTCGACTCCAGCCTGGCCTCCATCCCGTCATGCTCGGCCCAGTTGCGGTAGAGTCCGATCGACCAGTTGTCGCCGTCTCGGTCCAGCACCAGGGTCATGTTGTCCCTGAAATAGCGGACAAAGCAGGTGTGCTCGGGCAACCACCCGTCGGCCTGGATCACGACCAAGTCGTGCGGTTGATCGACGATGGCGAGGAAATTCGGGTCCAGGGTCATACCCACTCTCCGAGGCAGATGAACCATGACGTGCACGACGTCCTGGGGCGGTACGTGATGCTCTGGCCAGCCGTGGCGCCCAGCAGCTGCGGCAGCAGGGTGTGCTCCTCTTCCGTGCCGCGGAAGTCCTCCTCCAACTGGGGCAGGGTCATGATGGTGCCCTGCTGATCCGCTGACGGCATGCGGTCCTCGTCGAACACCAAGAAGTGCTTGACCACGGGGCGGACCCTGGTCACCTCGACGGCGAGGTCAATGACCTCACTGACCAACCTGGCGTAGTACGCACCGGCTGGGTCGTGCACCAGCACCTCCTGCCGCATGACCTTCTCCACGCCCATTCGCTTCGCGATCCAAACCGCCGCCTCGACGGCCGTCTTCCCGAATGCGGGGTCGTCCAGTTCCGACAGTACGATCGGCCCTAAGCCCATCTGTCGGATGTTCCAGATCTTGATCCGTCGCTCCATGCTGTCCTCCTGTCCTACATCGGCGAACTGGCCTCATCAGGTACCGCACACACGGTACGACAGATCACCGACCCGGGAGGTCGGCGATCCGTTTCGGCCTATTCCGCTTCGCACCGCCAGCACAGGATATCGGGGCCCCACGCATCCCCGACGTAGGTCCCGTGGCGGCACGTATCCCCCGGTGCGTCGCGCCACCCCTGCGGATATCGGCTCCTGGCCTGGTCCTCACACTCCGCGCACAGCGCCTGACCACCCCACTGGTTCGTGGAACCGCACTTGGCTTCGATGTCCTCGCCGGCTCGGGTGTAGCCGATGACTACGGTGTTCTGGCACATGGTTACCAGGCCCCCAGGCAGACGAACCATTCCCGACCGTTGAACGGCTCGTGGTGGGTGACCACGTCGCCATGCTTGGCCGTGCAGATCAGGTTCGCGGTGTCCGTTTCGCCGGCCCTCTCCAAGCTGCCGGCCAGCTCCCGCTCCGTCTTGATCAGACCGCCGTCGGACAGCTGCTGGGGCCCCGTCACCCACTCGGCCAGGCACAGGAACCGCTTTTGGATCGGCCGCGTCCGTTCGCACCGAATGGCCAACGACAGCGTCGTGCTGTCCAGCTGCCCACAGTAGGGGCTATCGTCGCCGATCAAATTCATGGACCCAAGAACGCCGAGCCGCGTGGCGTAGGTTTTGCACACCAGCAGCGCCAAGACCCCGTCGTCGTCTTCGGTGAACGTGAACGGCTCCGCGTCTTCTGCGGGATTCCACACCGTGATGGTTCTGGTCAACATCGTTTCCTCCGTTGTTCGGCTATCTGGCCTCGTCAGCTGCGGCATCTACCGCAGGATCGGTCACTGACCCAGGAGGTCAGCGACCCATTTCGGCCTGTTACCCGGTCGCGTCCCACGCCTGCAGCTGGTGTCGCACCATGACCGTGGGCCCAGCCGACCCATCGTCCAGCACCGTCTCCACGATCCACCCCGCTGCGTGGTCCTTCATCCGACTGACGGTACTCACCGTGCAGACGGTATTCGTCCTGACCAGGTCACCGTGCCCTGCCACGACCAGATCCCCGACCTTCGGCATGATCTCCGTCACTTGGCCTCCGCGACCACGGTCTGGTAATGCCAGTCCACGGCACCCATGTTCCAGAGCCGCAGCACCTCCTCCGGGCTCAGGTCCCACTCCTGCACGATGTACCGCTGGATGTCCGCTTCCGGGACCTTCCCCGTGATGACGGCCATGGACACGTCCCGCATCGGGGTATTTTTGCCGTCTTCCTCAGAACCGAGGATAATGACCGTGACTTGCATGGTACCACTCCAGGTTGAATTTTGTACAATTATTTGACAACTTATGGCCCTGCAACGGCTTAGCGGACCTAGGGTCACGGTCTGACGGCATTTTTGAACCGATACAGGCACTGTGCGGAACGTGGTGCGGGTGCCTTGCGCCGTCAGACCGAGAGCCCCGTGCCGCGATTACCCCACCACCACGCGCCGCACCCGGATCGGGGTCGGGTTACCGTTCGGTTGGATCAACTTGATCAGGATCGGCCGCACCGCTTGACGGGCCTTTTCTCGGTTCAGCTCGAACCGCGTCGCCACCGCATCCGACACCAACGCCAGGACCATGTTAAATTGGTTCTGGGTCACGGGACCACGGGACACGACCATCTTCGGGACCAGGTCCGCAATCCGGGCAAATGCCCAGATGGTGCGGCCGTCGTGCTGGACCTGTAGCATACCAACCTCCGTTGTTCGGCAATCTGGCCTCATCAGGCACCGCAGTCACGGTGCGACAGGTACCTAGCCTGCCGGGCTAGGTACCCGTTTCGGCCTTTCCGTTATTCGGCCGCGGGGGCGGACATCGTGACGGCCTGGAACTTCGGCAAGGCGCCCGACTTGCGGAGCTGCGCGCGGTACCACGCAATGTGCTTGACCGACTTCTTGGCCGCCGCCGACTCGGGGTGCTTGGCCTGGATCGTCGCCGCGATCGTCTTGGTGTCGTCCCCGGCGAGGAGCGCGGTGATGATCAGCTGACGGATCGAATTGGCGTTCACGGTGTTCGACATATTGGTAACTCTCCACTCTGAGGCACGGTAACCCCCGTGCTACGGGACGGCAGGCCATAGTGCCTGTCGATTTATATACCTAAATATAATAAAATCGGTATTTCTTGGAGAATGCCGACCGAAAAACTAGATTGTCCGACGCCGCGTTGGCAACGGTCCGTGTGGGAACGACTCCTGCAGGCGGGCATCGGGCCGTAGTGAAAACTTCCCCCACGGTACGGGGCCGCGCCGCGGGCCGCGGTTCGGGGTGGCAACGGTCCGTAATCCCTGGCATCGGGCCGTTGGGGTTCACTCGAGACGGCTACGGTCCGTGTGTTCACTGCCCCAGACGTCGGGGCTACCGTTCAAATTCCCTCCGTAGCTTTTTCGGCTCGATCATCGTCTCAATGCCAGGTTCCACACACCGATTCACGATCCAGTTTGCAACACCCCAACCATCAAGCACCGTCAGCAAATCGTTATACTGCTCCTCAGTGATGTACACCGAACTCGTTTCTCCGAGCATACCGCGCACAACACCGTGTCCCTTCACACTCACAACGATCATGACCTTACCGTCCATTGTTCCACTCTCCTCTCTGAGGTAACTCCCTAATATAACACATTCGGCATATTCTGGAGAATCCCGACGACTCCTGCAGGCGTGTACGACGCCAAATCAAGTTTTTCACCCACGGTACGGGGCCGCGCCGCCCCGCGGTCCGGAAGACCCTGGGCCCTGGGCGCCCCCGGAGGGGCGCCGGGCCTCGGTCCTACTGGGCCAGCGTCAGGTCCTTCCGTCCGAAGATCATGGTCCAGAGCTCGACGGCGTCGTACCCAGCGTCCAGGTGGACCAGCGCCATCTCGCTATCGGGGCACTCGAGGGCGTCGACCACACAGTCCAGGTCGGTGTCCTCGAGCTCTTGGATCAGGGTGTCCAGGGCATCGGGCCCCTTGCAGCTGGTCTTGATCAGGGTGATTCTCGGCATGGGACTCTCCTCTCTAGGGTTGGTTGCGGTAACGGACCGTGGCCCCCCTCCCTTTCGGGAGGGGGACCGTCCCCCGTTACTCCGCGGTCTTGGTCGGCAGCTCGCCGGCCTTCTTCATCGTGGCGCGGTACCAGGCGATGTGCTTCACCGACTTGGTGGCCGCCGCGCTGGTGGGGTGCGCCGCGATGACCTTCGCCGCGATCTCCTTCGTGGACTCACCCGCGAGCAGGCCGGTGCGGATGATCTGACGGATGGAGTTCGGGTTGGTGATGTTTCCAGACATGTGAATCTCTCCTCTCTATATTCCCAACCGGGGAATGTGCGGGATGATTTTTTGCAGATCATCAACTGCGTATTTCATAGGTCGGATTTTTCCGACGAAAATTCGATAAGAAATTCATCAATCAATTTTCAATCAACAAACGTTCAATTAATTTGTTAAATATAATATAATATATAATTTTTTATTATAAATATTTTAGGCATCACGCTCGATCCGCGTAGGAGCCATCGATTAAAGTTGCGTAATCTTCACAGAATAGGGTGAAGTGTAGTACCGTCTCATTCTCATCCGTCGAGGCTCGTTGAGAATAATTAGGGAAGGGTTTTCATTACAGAATTCCGCCGTTACGGCGCCGTCAAGTAACCACCGAACGAGTTACTTTTTGCATGATCGAATTATTGGAGCTTATTTGTACAGAAATCACGTGCACAACGCTCTATAGTACGCGCGTGCGAGTCGTGGGCCCGCGGCAATTTTGCGCGAAAAAACTCCAAAAACGGCGCCGTTGGCTCCAGCAGCACGGGGTAAGTCACGTCCGATCTGATTTTAACTAAAAGAATGTTTTTTTAGTCAAATTCGAGGCGCGCACGCCGGCCTGGTACGCGCGCGTATACGCGTACGCGGGGCCGTGTCGCCTGGCTGCCTGGCCGCGCGCCTGACGCCGTCGCCTGCAGGCATGTACATCACCATCACCGAGGGCTACGTTCATGGCATGACGAAACCTGGAAAGAGTCAGAAGCACGCCGCGACCCGGTTGACGCAAGAGCAGAAGCGGCAATTGGCCGAGCAGCAGAAGGTCCCGCAGAAGACGTTCTTGCCGGATCGCCTGTACACCGTGCATCCTGGCGTCCAGAAGGTGCTGGTCCCGGAAAACGGTTCCTACAAGACGGTCGTCGATCCTGAGACCCTGTACGAGCTGGCCAAGACCTACGCCTCGATCGAGTCCATGGCGACGGTGCTGGGCGTCGATCCCAACGTGCTGCGGGACCCGGACAACGACGCGGTCATCCAGCAGGCCAGGGCCAACGCGGAGCTGGGGCTCAGAGCCAGCCAGTTCAAAGCGGCCACTGAAGACCGCAATCCCACGATGCTGATCTGGCTTGGCAAGCAGCTGCTCCAGCAGAAGGACATCGTCCGGAACGAGCAGACCGGGCCTGATGGCAAGCCGATCGAATTGGCCGTGGGGCCCAGCGTCGTGGCGGTGCTGCCGCCGAACGGTCGAGACCTTGACCAGAGCCGGCGCCTGCCGCCACCCCCAGTGGTTGCAGGCCCTGTATCCGCCGATGACCGCACCAGCTGAGGTCAAGCAGAAGGTCTACGCCCCGCAGTCCGGCCCTCAGGCGCAGTTCCTCAGCTCAGCCGCCGATATCGTCATCTACGGTGGCGGTGCCGGCGGCGGGAAGACCTGGTCGCTGCTGTTCGAGCCGTTACGCCACATCGTCGGCACGCCTGACTATCCGAACGGCGTGCCGGGCTTCACGGCGGTCATCTTCCGCCGCGTGAGTCCACAGATCCGCAACGAAGGCGGCCTCTGGGACGAGTCGGCCACCCTGTACCCCGACTTTGGCGGCACACCCAGAGAGACGATCCTCGAGTGGCGCTTCCACGAGGACCTGCCGCCGCACCTGCAGCAGACCGTCCGCTTCGCCAGCATGCAGTACGAGTCGGACAAGCTCGACTGGCAGGGCAGCCAGATCCCCGTGATCGGCTTCGACGAACTGACACACTTTACCGAAGATCAGTTCTTCTACATGATGTCCCGTAACCGCAGCCTCTGCGGGGTCCGGCCGTACATGCGGGGCACCTGCAATCCGGACGCGGACAGCTGGGTCGCCGACTTCATCGCGTGGTGGATCGACCAGGACGAGACGAGCCCGACCTACGGGCTGCCGATTCCCGAACGGGCCGGCGTGGTGCGGTATTTCATCCGCACCCTCGGCGTCATCCACTGGGCGGACACGCCGGAAGAGCTATACACCCTGATCCCGGTGCCCGATGAGCTGCGGGGACAGGACTTCGACCCGAGCCACTTCGTCAAGAGCTGCACGTTCATCCCGGCCTCGGTGTACGACAACAAGATCCTGCTGAAGACCAACCCGACGTACCTCGGCAACCTGATGGCGCTGCCGCAGCTCGAGCGCGACCGCCTGCTCGGCATGAACTGGAAGGTCCGGGCCAGTGCCGGCAAGGTGTTCAATCGGCAGTGGTTCGACCAGAAGGTGCTGGCTGGTCCGCCGGAAGGGTGCACACGGTTCGTGCGGTTCTGGGACAAGGCCGCCACCGAAGATGCAGGGGCGTTTACAGTGGGACTCAAACTCGCTACATTCCCTCGCGGGTGGGTGATCCTCGACGTCGTCCGCGGCCAATGGTCCAGCTTCCAACGGGATCAGATCATGCTGCAGGTCGCCGAAGAGGACGGCCTGAAAACCGAGATCTGGGTCGAACAAGAACCCGGGTCTGGTGGCAAAGAGAGTTTGGAACACTCGGTCAAGCTGTTGGCTGGGTATCGGATTCGCGGGGAACGGGTGACGGGCGACAAGATCGCCAGAGCGATGCCCGTGTCGGCGCAGGCAGAAGGCGGCAACCTCTACATGGTCAGAGCCGCCTGGAACAAGGTGTTGCTGGACGAGCTGCACAACTTCCCCGAACAGAAGTTGAAGGACCAGGTCGACGCATTGTCCGGGGCGTTCAACAAGAGCCGTCGCGCCAAGTCGTACGACACGAACGAATGGTCGCCGCACTACGCATGAGGTCCTGATGGCCCGACGCCGCCTGATCAACAACGATTTGACCACGAAGCAACCGCCGGCGACAGGGGCCCTGATCACCGGCGTCCCCGGCACGGTGGATCCGCGGACCGCGACCACGCCGGCCGCCAAGTTCCCGTTTCTCGATTGGCAGCATCCGGTGTACGAAGCCAACGTCACCCGGTGGCTGCAGAACGAGGTGCTGCTCCAGGGCGGCGACGAGGTGCTGGATCTGCTCCGGCCGTTCGAGTGGGAATTGCCGAAGAAGACGGTCGTCGGCGAAGGGTACTGGTGGAGGAAGCAGACCGCCGTCTACCCCATGCTGCCGGACAAGTTTGCCACGCTGATCGCGGGCCACCTGTCGCGGTCGGCACCCAAGCCGGACCAGGGGCTGGACTTCGGGACCCTCGGCAAGGTCGGCACGGAAGGCGGCACGCCGACCCAGGCGGAGCTGGTGTTCTTCAGCTGCGACACGCCGGGCATTACCGGCATGCCGTGGGATCCGTGGTGGGAGCAGGTGATCAAGCGGAGCCTGGCGACCGGGCATCGCTGGATCATGGTCGTCGCACCGCCCGAGCAGCCGGCCAACAAGGCCGACGAACGCCTCGGCAAGAAGCCGTACCTCAGGGAGCTGAGTCCGACGGTCGTGCCCAGCTGGTACGTCAACCTCAAGGGCCAGCTCGAGTACGCCGTCATCACCGTGCAGGATCTGGACCCCAAGTCTGACGGCCGGACGTTCGTCGCCAACACGGCCGACCAGACGGGTTGGCTGGTCTTGGTGCGGAAGGGCTGCACGCGGCTCGGTCCGGAGTTCGTCCAGGGTGGGTGGTTTCAGATCGATGCCAAGCGGACCATTACCGACGATGGACGCTTCGACAGCACCAAGGGGGAGATTCCCCTGTTCCCACTGTACTATGAAACCAGCCCGGGGACGAAGAAGACCCCGGCGATCAGCCGGCCCGGCACGACGGAACTCGGCAACTGCGCCATCGCCCTGATGAACACCACGTCGGCGGCGAACTTCGACGCGTGGGACGGGGCGAAGGGGATCGAGTGGTTGCGGGGCGTGGACCTGGAAGCGTGGAAGCTCGCCATGGCCAAGCAGCAGGAAGGCAGCCGCTGGCTGCCGCTGCCGCCCAACAGCGAGACCGACGCCATTCCTGCCGTGTCGCCCAGCTCCGCCGGTCAGATGGCATCGGACGTGTTCACGGCCCGCGAGAAGAGCCTGTGGGACCAGGCGCAATGGCTCGGGGTGTCGGAAGCGGTCGGCGGTGCCAAGACGGCGCAGGGGTCCAACGCGGACTTCTCCGCCACGCAGATGCCAAGGATCGTCCAGGTGGCCATGCACGTCATGGCGGCGCAGAACATGGCGATCTACTTTCTCGAGCAGATGTTCGGGCACGCCAAGCCGGCGGGTCAGGCCATCTGGCCGACCAAGTACAACCTCGTCGAGCTGGCCAGCCGTGTCAAGGACTTCTTCGAGGCCGAGCGCCTGTCCGGCCTCCGCTGCACGCCGCTCGATACCGAGGCGATGCTGCAGCTGGCCGTGGAAAAGGGCTTGGTCAGCTCTGAGCAGGAAAAGACCCAGTTCCGTGATGCCTTCCTGAAGTTCGGTGAGGCGCGGGACTTGGCGCAGATCAACGCCGGGAATCAGGACCCTGGCAGTCAGGACCCGAACAGTACCGCCCCGAAGCAAGCCGCCCGCCTCGCCGATCAGAAGGTGACGGACGGTAGCAAGGGCACGCCAGGTCGCCCGACGTTGGACCAGCCGCGCCGCATTGACGTCACTCTCACCAGGAAGAACTAATGGCTCTCGATCTGAACAACAACCTTGCCAACGCGCTGCTCGACCAGTTCGACACGCAGTTCCCGGCAGGCAGCATCCTCGAACTGCGGACCGGCGCCCCGGCCGGTGCGGAGAACGCGGCGGGTGGCTCGCTGCTCGCCAGCATCACGCTCCCGGCCACGCCGTGGGCGGCTGCCGCGTCGGGCAGCAAGGCGAAGAACGGCACGTGGAGCGTGGCGGCCGGTGCCGGCGGCACGATCGGTCACTACCGCCTCAAGAACGCCGGCGACACGCGGCGTGTCGAGGGTACGGTCACCGCGACTGGTGGCGGTGGTGACGCCACGGTCGACAACACGAACGTCGCCAACGCGCAGACCGTCACGGTCAACACGTTCACGTACAGCCTGTAATCCTGTGGCCAGGCTCTCTGCCATTCTGCGGTCGGTCGCTGGTGGGTGCCTCGGGTTTTGGTGCCCAGGCTGCGACGAACCGCATGTGATCAAGGTCGAGGGCCCTGGCGCATGGGGGTACAACGGGAACGTCAACGCACCGACCTTCACACCGTCGGTACTTGTGACCGGTGGCGAACACGACCGACGGTGTCATTCGTTTGTCACTGACGGTCACATGCAGTTCTTGACGGATAGCACGCATCAATTGGCTGGTCAGACGGTGCCGTTGCCGTCATGGCCTGACCATTTCCACGACGGAGACAGCGCATGCTGACGATTCGTACGGGCGGGGAGTTCGGCAAGGCCGTCCACTCTGACCATCTCGAGCGGTGGTTGGGGAAAGACCAGGTCGACCGCCTCACCCTCGCCATGAAAGACTGGTACGGTCCGCCGATCGCACTGAAGGGGGTGCCCGGCGCTGTCTACGCCAATCGTGGTGGCGACTTCGTCGGCTCGCTCAAGGCCGGGCAGGAAGTCAGTGCCCTGGACCATGCCGACATGTTGGTGCGTCGCATGGCCAGGGCCTTCCGCCGGACGGCACACGCGCATGCCCATCAGCTGCGCCTGCAGGCGGGCTTCGCCAGCTTGTCGGATCTGATCGCGGAAGCGACGGCCGGCAAGCGGCAGGAGTTCCCGTTCCAGAAGGTCGGTCCGACCGGTGTGGCGAACTCCTCGCACACTCTCTGGCGTCTCGGTAACTCTCCTGCTGCAGGAACGACACCGAGCGCTGCTCCGGGCGGGAACGCTACCACGTCCGCCACCACGGGCGGGTTTCCCTATAACAACCCGACCGCGGGCGATACTCTGCATTTCGTGTCGGGCTACCCAATGGCCTCGGTCGCGGGTAACACCCTCCTGCTATACGATCGCTTGTTCCATGTGGCGAAGACGATCAACAGCACGGCCACGGAAGCGGTGACGGGCGTCCCTACCCGCTACCAGAACACGACTGCCGGGCAGCCGGACAGCATTGCGGGCAACTTCCTGTTCATGGAAGTGGGCGCGACTGCGTTGGCGAACACCGCACACAACCACACGGTCTGCACGTACACCGACCAGACGGGCGCTGCGAGCACCCTTCCTTCGCTCGCGGGCAATCCGGGCGCGGTCGCCACGATCTCGGATCGTTTGGACATGCCTGTGAATACCTGGTACGCGCCTCTTGAGACGGGCGACACGGGGATCAAGGCGCTCACGCAGATGCAGACCTCCGCCCTTGTGGCGACCGGCACGCTGTACTTC
>Ga0213919_1000716_pt1 | contig 13670 bp, 13 predicted proteins | sample McNCre317MG_FD_161056 | JGI IMG/M metagenome (GOLD analysis project Ga0213919, IMG submission 161056) | Freshwater microbial communities from McNutts Creek, Athens, Georgia, United States - 3-17 MG | ecosystem: Environmental > Aquatic > Freshwater > Creek | place: USA: Georgia | collected... | reverse complement strand
ACCCAAGGGCGCCCGCGGAGACGCATCGGTGAGCGCGATCAGCGGCCGGGTGGAGCTCGCCCCGGCCCTGGCCGCAAGCGCCGCAGCGGACGACGTGGTCTTCGTGTTCGCCCGCGCCGCCAAGGGGCCGCGCATGCCGCTGGCCGTGGTGCGCGCACGGGTCGCCGACCTGCCGCTGGACTTCAGGCTCGACGACAGCATGGCGATGCGCCCGGAGCTGAAGCTATCCACCGCCGCCGAAGTGCGCATCGAGGCGCGCGTGTCCAAGTCCGGCGATGCGATCGCCAGGCCCGGCGACCTCGTCGGCGAAAGCGCCCCGGTGCGGCCCGGCGCCCGCGGTCTGAGGCTGAGCATCGACCGTGTCGTGCCGCCGGCGCAATAGGTTCAGGCTATCTCGACCCTGCGGTTCCGCGATTGGCGAGACGCGCCCCGTCCCGTAGCATGCGGACGGTCAGGAAACCTTCCTCCGAAGGGTGCTCCCGGCGTTTCACCAGGCAACTACTTGATACGCGCCGGGGTACCCCAAAAGCCCCCAATACCCAACAGAGATTCATCCCGGCGCCGCTTTTTTCCCGACTCTCCCGACCATTGCCCCGTCCTGGAGCCGCCCCATGCGCGCCGCGAACCTGTTCACCGGGCTCCCCCCGCCGGCGGCCGAAGAACACTTCGAAACGCTGTTCGCCGCGCCGGGCCTGCGTATCGAGCGCATCGTCTCCCACCACCATGCCAGCCCCCCGGATTTCTGGTACGAGCAGGCCGGAGACGAATGGGTGATGCTCGCGCAGGGTAGCGCCGAACTGGAATTCGCCGACGGTCGCCGCCAGGCCCTCGATCCTGGCGACTGGCTGCTGATCCCCGCCGGCTGCCGCCACCGGGTCGCCCGCACCGGCCCCGACACCGTCTGGCTGGCGGTGCATGTCGTAGCTGGCGCACCGGATGCGCCAGCCTAGCCCCGGATACGACAAGGGCGACCCGCGGGTCGCCCTTGTCACGGAGTGGACGACTCGCCTTTACAGACCTGCGTCGGCGCGCAACTGCGCGGCCTTGTCGGTGTTCTCCCAGGTGAAGTCCACCTCGTCACGGCCGAAGTGGCCGTAGGCGGCGGTGCGGGAGTAGATCGGGCGCAGCAGGTCGAGGCTGGCGATGATGCCCTTCGGGCGCAGGTCGAAGTGGGCACGCACCAGTTCGACGATCTTCTCGTCGGCGATCTTGCCCGTGCCGAAGGTCTCGACCATCAGGCTCACCGGCTTGGCGACGCCGATCGCGTAGGCGACCTGCACCTCGCACTTGTCGGCGAGTCCCGCGGCGACGATGTTCTTCGCCACGTAGCGGCCGGCGTAGGCCGCCGAGCGGTCCACCTTCGACGGATCCTTGCCCGAGAAGGCGCCGCCACCGTGGTGGGCCGCGCCGCCATAGGTGTCGACGATGATCTTGCGCCCGGTCAGGCCACAGTCGCCGGCCGGACCGCCGATCACGAAACGGCCGGTCGGGTTGATCAGGTAGCGCGGGTTGCCGGTCAGCATTTCCTTCGGCAGCACCGGCTTGATCACCTCCTCGATGACCGCCTCGGACAACTGGGCATGGGAAATGTCCGGGTTGTGCTGGGTCGACACCACGACGGTGTCGATCGCCACCGGCCTGCCATCCACATAGCGCACGGTGAGCTGGCTCTTGGCATCCGGACGCAGCCACGGCAGACGGCCGTCCTTCCGCACCTCGGCCTGGCGCTGCATGATGCGGTGGGCGTAGTAGATCGGGAAGGGCATCAGGCTCGGCGTCTCGTTGCAGGCGAAACCGAACATCAGGCCCTGGTCGCCGGCGCCCTGGTCGAGGTCGAGGCCCTCGCCCTCGTTCACGCCCTGGGCGATGTCGGAGGACTGACGGTTGATCGCGGTGAGCACCGCGCAGCTCTTGTAGTCGAAGCCGATGTCGGAATCGTCGTAGCCGATGCGCTTGACCGTGTCGCGCGCGATGTCCATGTAGTTGATGTCGGCCTTGGTGGTGATCTCACCCGAGATCACCACGAGGCCGGTGGACACCAGCGTCTCGCAGGCGACGCGGCCGCGCGGATCCTTGGCCAGGATCGCATCGAGCACCGCGTCCGAAATCTGGTCGGCGACCTTGTCGGGGTGGCCTTCGGAAACGGACTCCGACGTAAACAGGTATTCTTTGGCCATGCATTGCTCCTCAAAAAGAAAAATCCCCAGAAGTTGCGGCGTTGCCGTCTCTGGGGATTCTTCGGAGCGGCGACGCTTTAGCAGAATTTGTTTGGCCCGGTGAGCAGGCTTGCCGCACACCACCTCCGCCCTGCAAGTTGTCGTATTAACTCGGCGGAATCAGAATTATAAACTCGAACGTTCAGCCGTCAACGCGGCCGTTTTTCACCACCTATACCGTTTCGATGGCGTCGATCCTCTTCTCCCTCCTCGCCCGCCTGCCCCTGGGCCTGCTGCAACGCTTCGGTGCGCTGGCCGGCTGGCTCACCTACGCGCTGTCTCCCACCTACCGGCGGCGCCTGCGCGGCAACCTCGAACAAGCCCTCGGCTCCGCGGCGGCGGACCGTATCTGGCGCGACGCCGTTGCCGAGACCGGCAAGCAGGCCCTTGAAATGCCATGGATGCTGCTACGTCCGCAAGCCGACCTGGCTGGGAAGATCGTCCGCGTGAGCGGCTGGGAGCACGTCGAGGCGGCCGAAGCGGCCGGCGGCGGCATCCTCTTCATCACGCCCCACCTGGGCTGTTTCGAGATCACCGCGCAGTTCTTCTCGACCCACCGGCCGATCACCGTGCTTTACCGGGCACCGAAGAAGGCCGTGCTGCAGCCCTTCATCAACGCCGGCCGCAGCCGCGGCAACATGCACCTGGCGCCGGCCGACGTGGGCGGCGTGCGGCGTCTGATCAAGGCCCTGCGTGCCGGCGAGGCGGTCGGCATGCTGCCGGACCAGGTGCCGGGTGCCGGCGAAGGGGCCTGGCTGCCCTTTTTCGGCCGCCAGGCCTACACGATGACCCTGGCCGCCCGGCTGTCGGAGGTGGCCGGCGTGACCACGATCTTCGCGTGGGCCGAACGCCTGCCCGGTGGCCGCGGCTTCCACCTCCACGTGCGCCCGCCCCTCATCCCGCTGGACGGTGATACCCCAGCCCGGGCCGCCGCGATCAACCGCGAAATGGAAGCCCAGATCCGCGAAAATCCGGCCCAGTACCTGTGGGGTTATAACCGCTACAAGCGGCCAAAAGGGGTGAAGAGTGTGGAGTGATGGATCGGCGCCAAAACCTTGTACGCTGACGACCGCCTGCGCACACACGCCGGGCAAGGCCCTCTCCCCCTCACTTCTCCCCTCACTTCTCCCCCTGAATCTCCCATGAGCCGTCTCGTCGTCGCCCTGCTGTGGCTGATCCACTGGCTGCCCCTGTCGGTACAGGCCCCGATCGGCCGTACCGTCGGCTATCTGCTTTATTTCCTGATTCCCCAGCGGCGCAAGGTCACGCTGACCAACCTGGGCCTGTGCTTCCCCGATCTGTCCGAAGCCGCGCGCCGGGGGCTGGCACGGGAGCACTTCGCGCTGGCCGGACGCAGCCTGATCGAGCGCGGCCTGGCCTGGTTCGCACCAGCCGAACGCATCCGCCGCCTGGTGCGCATCGACCGGGAAGACCTGCTGCGCAAGCTGGTCGAGGCCGGCCAGCCGGTGATCCTGCTGACGCCCCATTTCCTCGGGCTCGACCTGGGCGGCTCACGCATGGCGATGTCCTTCGATTGCGTCAGCGTGTATGCGCGCCAGAAGGACAAGGTGATCGACCGCTGGCTGTTCCACGGCCGCAGCCGCTTCGGCGACCAGCTGCTGCTGCGCCGCGACGAAAGCATCCGCGCGTCGATCAAGGCGATGAAGGAAATCCGGCCCTTCTACTACCTGCCGGACATGGACAACGGCCCGAACGAATCGGTCTTCGTCCCCTTCTTCGGCGTGCAGGCCGCAACCCTTGCCGCGCTGCCCCGCCTTGCCAAGCTCGGCGGCGCCGTCGTCGTGCCCTGCGTGACACGCATGCTGCCGGGCGGCCGCGGCTATGTGGTCGAGCTCGGTGACCCCTGGGAGGACTTTCCGAGCGGCAGCATCGAAGGCGACGCGCGCCGCATGAACGCCTTCCTCGAAGACCGCATCCGCACCATGCCGGCCCAGTACTACTGGGTGCACCGCCGCTTCAAGACGCGGCCGCCGGGCGAACCGAAGATTTACTAAACAGCCTCGTCAGTCGTTGCTGTCACGCGCCGCCAGTTCCGCCAGCACCAGCGGAAACGCCGCGCTGCCAACCAGCGCAAGGCCGGAGACGATCAGCACCAGCCCGGCCCCGGACTCCTGCAGCAAGGGATGCAGATCCTCGCCAAAACCGGCGAGCAGCAGCAGGCCGGCGACGAGGCAGGCGAGGCCGGGAATGCCCATCAGCCAGGCCCCGGCCGGCAGTCGCGCCAGCGTCATGCTCAGACCCGCCGGAACACCAGATCCCAGACGCCGTGGCCGAGCTGGATGCCACGGTTTTCGAACTTGGTCAGCGGGCGGTAGTCCGGCTTGGGCGCGAAACCCTCGGCGGTGTTGGCGAGCAGCGGCTCGGCCGACAGCACCTCGAGCATCTGCTCGGCGTACTCCTCCCAGTCCGTCGCACAGTGCAGGTAGCCGCCGGGCGCCAGCCGCGAGGCGATCAGTCTGACGAAAGGCCCCTGCACCAGCCGCCGCTTGTGGTGCCGCTTCTTCGGCCAGGGATCGGGGAAGTAGAGATGCACACCGGCCAGCGAGCCCTCCGCAATCATGTCGCGCAACACCTCCACCGCGTCGTGCTGGACGATGCGCAGGTTGGTGATCCCGCCTTCGTCGATCAGCTTGCACAGGCTGCCGACGCCCGGCGCATGCACCTCGATGCCGAGAAAGTCATCCCCCGGCCGGGCCTGGGCGATGGCCGCCGTCGACTGGCCCATGCCGAAGCCGATCTCGACGACCTGCGGCGCCTTGCGACCGAAGACCTCGGCCAGATCGATCGGCGCCGGACGGTACGCGACACCCACCCTGGGCATCACCTCGTCGAGAAAACGGTGCTGGGCCTCGGACATGCGCCCCTGGCGCAGCACGAAGCTGCGGATCGACTGGGACGTGAGGCGGGGCGTGCTGTGCTGTGGATCGTCACTCATGGCGGTGCGTAATGGAAAACGGCGCGCCGAAGCACGCCGCGGGTTGAAACAGGGCCGGAAAATATCCAGACAATCAGCTGCCGATCAGGCCCGTGGTCGGCGAGCTGGGGCTGGCGGTGTAGAACTTCTTCGGCATGCGCCCGGCCAGAAAAGCCTCGCGGCCGGCCTCAACGCCCTTCTTCATCGCCCCGGCCATCAACACCGGGTTCCTGGCCAACGCGATGGCGGTATTCATCAGCACGCCGTCGCAGCCCAGCTCCATCGCAATCGCCGCGTCGGACGCCGTGCCGACGCCGGCATCCACCAGCACCGGCAGCTTCACCGCGTCGCGGATCAACTGCACGTTCCAGGGGTTGAGGATGCCCATGCCCGAACCGATCAGCGAGGCCAACGGCATCACCGCGACGCAGCCGATGTCCTCCAGCATCTTCGCCTGGATCGGGTCGTCGGCGCAGTAGACCATCACGTCGAAGCCCTCCTTCACCAGCACCGCGGCGGCTTTGAGCGTTTCCGGCATGTTGGGGAACAGCGTGTGCGGATCCCCGAGCACTTCGAGCTTCACCAGCCGGTGGTCGTCAAGCAACTCGCGGGCAAGGCGCAGCGTGCGCACCGCATCATCAGCGGTGTAACAGCCGGCCGTGTTGGGCAGATAGGTGAACTGCGAGGGTGGCAGTGCGTCGAGCAGGCTGGGCGCGTTCGGATCCTGGCCGATGTTGGTGCGCCGGATCGCCACCGTGACGATCTGCGCCCCGCTGGCGTCGATGGCCGCGCGGGTCTCGCCAAAATCCTTGTACTTGCCGGTGCCCACCAGCAGCCGGGAGGAGTAAGTCTTGCCTGCAATCGTCAACAAATCGTCCATCGAAGCGCCAGCCTCATCAAATCAGGAAATAAGAAACGGGCCGCACGGCCCGCCGGACTGCCGGGAAACGCCGTTCAGCCGCCGCCCACCGCAACGACAATCTCCAGCCGGTCACCGTCCGCGAGCCCGGTGCCTGCATGCAGCCCCCGGGGCACGATCTCCCCGTTGAGCTCCACCGCCAGACGCTTGCCGGTCAGCCCCATCTCGTCGAGCAGCCCCGCCACCGTGGCCGGCGCCACCAACTGGCGAACCTCGCCATTGATTGCCAGGGAAAGCAGCGGCGCGGAAGTCATGGTCGTAGTCATGGCGCCGAGTTTACCACGCCCGCCCCGTTGCCCTCCCCCCCGCCGATGCGTACAATCCCGGACTCCCGAGCGGGCGTCGTATAATGGTAATACCCTAGCTTCCCAAGCTAGAGCCGTGGGTTCGATTCCCATCGCCCGCTCCACATCGGATTCCGGCAGGTCTTTGATCTGCAAGCTAAAAAGCCAACCTCAGCGGGTTGGCTTTTTAGCTTGTCTGGTCGGAGGTGGGAGGGCGTGGTCTAGATCCATCAAGCTCTTTCCAAGAGGCTACTCATCGGCCGAAGTGGCCGTTGGTTTTTGACGCGCAAACAGGCGGCAAACCACCAGCTACCTGTCCCTCAGGCATGTGTGGCTAGCGACGGTAGCATTTCTTCCCGACTCGCTGCGGCCACCTGACTACCGAGTGACCAGTACTCATATTTTTTAATATCTTCTATGCATTTTTCTTGGTCAAAGGCAATATATTGACCGCCAATATGGACTGAAGCTGCAGCGGTGAAGCCTCTCAATGGGCGCACAGTTGCTCTACTTAGGGGATTAAGAGCCATGGGATGCGGAGACAAGGTACGTTTTGTGCATCTGTCTGACATTCACTTTAACCAAAAAGCGGCCGCATTCGGATTTGACCCGGACAGGGAAATGCGCCGTTTGGTTCTGAGAGATATTGCCGAGAGGATGCAAGTGCTCGGCCCAGCAAATGCCGTCCTTGTGTCTGGCGACATCGCCTATGCCGGAAAGCGTGAAGAGTTTGAAGATGCCGCCAGATGGCTGGATGACGTTTGCGACGCAGCTAGATGTGGCAGAGAGTCGGTCCTCATGTGTCCGGGAAACCATGACGTAGATCGCGCAGTGATCGAAAGGAACCAGCTTATCCAGGACGGACACGAGGCTATCCGCAGGGGGCCAGCCTTCTACGATCGAGATGTAGCGATGACTCGAAGATTGACGCAACCAGAAGCGCGGGCACTTTTCTACTCCGCGCTCGCAGAGTACAACTCCTTTGCCGCTCGTTACCAATCGTCATTTTTTGCCGATGAGCATACATTTGTCTGGGAGCATGACTTTGTGTTGAACGACGATTCAACGCTGAGAGTCCGAGGGCTGAACACGGCTTTGCTCTCCGGTCTTTCCGACGTGGAAGGCTCTCTTTTCCTGGGAACCCGAGCATGGACATTGCCGCGGTATGATGGGGTCGAGTATCTGGTGATGGCCCATCATCCTCCGAAGTGGCTTGCTGATCAGGAAGAGTCGGAGCGCGCGTTTGATGCTTCCGCACGAATTCACCTGTTCGGTCACGAACACAACCAGCGTGTCCAGCCCGGGCGAGACTGGATCAAACTTTACGCAGGTTCTATTAATCCGCACAGAGCTGAGCCCAACTGGCGCCCAGGCTATAACATTTTAGAAGTATCCGTGGAAGAAGGTTCGCCACGGCGCTTGAGGGTCGAAGTCAATGCCAGGGAATGGCAAGGGAATCCGCCACAGTTCCGCAACGTAGAAGATGTCGGGCATCGGCCCGTATTCGCCGTCGGCATCGAGTTGTCTCCGCTCCTGCCTTCATCCTGCCGGCAAGGTACCAGACAAGTGGATGACGATATAGGCTGCGCAAAAGCAGAGGTCATAGCAGCCATGGAGCCACGCAAAATGGACCCACAACGTCGGTTTAAAACAATTGTGTACCGGTTCTTTCGGCTTTCCTTGTCGAAGAAGGAAGAGATCGTGGGGCATTTGCGTTTATCCGAGGAAGCCGATAGCCGACTGACTGATGTGGAACGGTTCAAGCTTGCTTTGACACGGGCGCGCGAACGAGGGCAAGTCGACGAACTTGCAGATATGGTCGAACAACAGGAGAGTAACTAGTGGAATTCATCAAACGAATGGGCTTGCTTTATGGAAAGCTTGGTCTGTCGACAGATCCCTCGGTAATCTCTGCTCGGCATCAAGGATTGATCGCAGCCTGTGACGAGTTCAGCGAAGAAAATGTTGCGAACGTCGTTGGTACAGCGCTCGGACTGAAAGGATACGAACTCAGTGAGGAGTTCATGTCATTTTTTTCGGAAAAGGATGCAGCGTTCGATGTCGCACCGCATGATAAAGAAGCTGCCTTGCTCGCATCGTGTGCAATCTCCTACGCCCTCGAGGAGAGATTTAGCGTCGAGAACCCTTTGGCGTTGTGTCTCGTCACAGCTTCGTTCGGATCGACCCGTCCCGCCATCGCAGATAGTAAATTAGTCGAACTAGCTGAACAGAAGCTCGCTGAGCTACAAACGGACGAACTTGAGGTACCCGCCGACAGGAAATATAACGTGCCCGGGAAAGGGTGGGCGGAAGCTATCGCAGCCTTGGAGCAACCGCAGGCGAAATCGCAAGTTAACGCCGGTATCTCTGCCGCACAACAGGCATTGCAGGTGCTAGCGAGCTACGCAGAGAGCAACGCCAAGGCAGCCGCGAGGTCCGACAACGATATTCTTTGCTACCTACACCGTCTGGAAAGCGAGGTTCGCGTTTATTGGTGGGTAAGTAGTGGGTGGAGCGGAGATACAAGCAAACCCTTCAAGCAACTTGGCTGTACAGAAGCTGCCATTCGTGCGGGTAAAGAATTAGCTGACAAGAGCAAATCCTCAAGCGTTGGACTTTTCGCTGCGCCAGCATTACTGTCAATGGTGCTTGAGCGTGGCAGGGCAAGCATCTCTGAGCAAGTGACCTTGGCGAATGCAGCGACCGCCGCCGAACAAGCGTGGCGAAGGACCAACTTTCAAGCAATCTCAGAAGGCATTCATGCCAGCTTGATGCCACTTTCCACGGCCATGGGGCTTGCAGCTTCAAGCGATGACGAAGATGACTGGCAACCGCGATTCGAGCGTCTGACCGGCCTCAAGGTCACGCAAGAACTCACAATTGAGCAACTGGCCATTCAGATGTATCGGGAACGGCTCGTCGCCAGTCTGCTGAAATGAGTGAAGAGATGGATCAGGTCACTTTGGGTTGCAAAGTGCCCGGATGTGGAGGCCCAAAATCTGGCGTTTGCATTAACGGCCTAAGCTTTGGGGAATGTCCTGACGTTGTTACGATCTCCGATGAGGCCGAGGTCGATCTTGAGAAACCAACGGTTATCGATGAGTCGACCGGAAATGAACCGTCAGCGCCATCCGGACGATCAATGACGCGAACTGCCGACGGACCGAGTCTCAATGGCGCGAGTTGTGACGCCCTTCTCCGACAGAGGGGGGGCACGGTGGTCGGCATCGTGGCTGGTCCAGAGGCAGGAAAGACGACTATGATCGCCACGATTTATGAGCTTTTGCATCGGGGAAGGCTCGATGGCTATCGCTTTGGCGGCTCCGAAACGCTTCGCGGCTACGAGGAAAGATGCCATTTGGCGCGCGTGGCCTCGAATCGAAATTGCCCAGATACGGCACGCACCCCTACTCACGCAAAATTAAGCTTCACGCACCTTCGTGTGGGGACCGCAACCGGAATCACTGATGTTGTGTTCTCAGACCGTTCCGGAGAGCACTTCGACAATGTCTTGGATCAACCAGCCCAATTGGCAGAGTTTGCCGAACTTGTACGAGCGGACGTGATTCTCATCCTTGTGGAATTGGATCGGCTCGCCGAGCATGCGCACGTGATCACGTCGTATACACGACGCCTTGTCATGGCAATGCGGCAATGCGACTTACTGCAGGATAAGATTTTGCGCCTTGTCGGTACCAAAGCTGACCTGCTTGAAGGGCAGGACGTCTTGGACGAAACTACCTCCTCGCTTTCGAGCCTCGCTGAAGATTTAACGAGACGTGCTGGAGGAAACAGCATATTCAAGGCGCTTGTTACCGCCTCAAGAAGGCGAAGCAGGGGTGGGCATGTCGTCCACGGCCTGAAGGAGTTGCTGGACGACATTCTGCAGCCGCGAGCGCAAGCCACATTTCGTCTGCCAAAGCTGGTGCCGAAAAAAATGACGGAAATGGACTCATTGATGTTTCCTTACTGGGCAACGCGGACATGACAAGCCTTTTGGTTGCTGGAATGCCTAACTCGGGCAAGAGCACATTCATTGCAGCACTAAGGCATCTATTGGTGGCCAATGAGGTTCCCATTGATTTATGTTTGGCCGAACTTTCTGAAAGTGAAGGTCATCTGAACAGGCTTGAAAACACATGGCTCGATTGCGAAATTATCGAGCGAACCAAACCGGCTACCGAAGGTTGGGTAGAGCTGAGGGTTCAAGACAAAAATACGCTTGCCCTACTGACCTTACGCATTCCAGACCTCAGGGGGGAGGCATTTGAACAACCCGCTTGTATCGGGCAGTGCGAAACCGACCTTTTCGCTGCGCTATCGGAGGCGAATGGTATCTTGTTGTTCACTAATGCTGATCGTGAGGATGATTCGCTGCTGATCGACGATTTGGTGGATATTTTTGGGTCGGATGATCTCGGTGATGCCGACGGAGAGGTGGATCCTCTCGCTGCTGAGGAGGCAGAGAAATCATTTAATCCAGAAGAGATGCCGGAGGAAGTTAAATTAGTGGAATTCCTTCAGATTGCCAACAGACGGCCGCTTGCGAGTCGGCGACGCAAAATCGCCATTATCGTCTCCGCATGGGACGTTGTGTCAGCTAATGAAAGGAATGAGGGGGTAACGGCGGCGCAGTGGATTGAGACGCGGCGCCCGATGCTTGCTCAATTCATTGCGGCGAACGCGGATCTTTGGGAATCGAGGGTGTACGGCGTAAGTGCCCAGGGCGGCAAGTTACCTAGGGATAAGACTGCGCTGAAAAAGGTCCGTCGACCGTCGGAACGCGTCCAAATCATCGGACACGGTGCTGAGGAACACGACCTGTCTGCGCCACTCAGATGGATGCTTCCCATTGCGAATTAATGTAGTGATGCAATCCAAATCAGAAATCCAAATTGACCAGGCTTTGCACGGTTACGGAAAAGGCCATCGGCAGTTAGCAAGTTCCATTGAGCTTGATGACCAGTCGCGCGCTGAGATGCTGGTGCTGAGTGACCTACTTGTTACGGCGGCAGTTGATCGAGGCCGATCGTATCTCACCGCATACCCTCTGAAGACTGCCTCTCGCTATGTTCTAGCGCGCACGTGGGCCGCAGGCAAAGAGTTTCGACCTGGTAGCGTTTGGACGCACTCCTTGTTGTTGGACTATCAAGCGCTGGTCCTGCTGCCCGATCTTATGCGTCTGAATCCGCTCTTCCGCCAGCCGAGGCAACAGGATTTCAAGGATTATTCGCTTCCTGTTTCCCTGGAGACGCGAGGTGGGGGGAATGGAGGCATTTCTTCTTTTCCGATTCAGCAAGCAACTACCGCACTCGTCAAGCTGTACGGTCCTCAGCACGTGGATGACGTGGTCGTGCCCTCGGGGCCGGATCAAGATAATCAAATACTCGCGCTTGCGCTGTGGCGCCAGATGTGGCCCGCGCTACGACGCCAGTTTGCGTTCACAACTGCAGAGGGCGCTAGCCTTCCAGGGTTCGGCTTTGCATGCACCCTGCGTTTTTCCGCAGATCAGAACATCGATGTCACACCGGACCCTCTGGACGATTATCAAGGTTTTCATGCGCTGCTGGATGATCTGTCAGCGGGCGGGCCCACCCCGTTGCGAACCTTCTTGAGTCGATATGTCATAGAAAGCAGCCAACCCCGGAAGACAGCGATCGAACTGGCAGGCTTTTTTGAACATCTTGCGGGACGTGACTCCATCGAGCGACTTGATTTAGCGCAGCCGTTAATCGCCAAGAATCGCCTGCCGAGACTCGCGAAAGATCTTGTGGCCGATGCCGTGAATAATGCAAGCGACTTCGAGCAGATTTTGTATTTGGCTCGCACATTGCGGGATATCCCCGTCGGCATTAAACCGGACGCTCTGGTTAAACGGGTCGCGCCAGCGCTGGATCAACTTGGAATTCTACTGAACATTTCTCAATCGGACGTCGAAGGAAGCTTCGGGTCATTGCTGTTTGAATGTCTTGTGCATCAGTGCCCGCTCGAGCTTGTATCTCGGGCAGCAACGCAGAGCAACCGTATTAAGCTGGCCCAGCTTCGGCCCGAAACGGTGTCGCAGAAAGAATGGTGGCCGTCAGAGGATTCCGAGCGCGCTCAATTGGTGGGTATTTTGGCTAACTATGACGAAATTAATTGGGGCCATATTCTCAATGTCTTGTCGCCAACAATTGGGCCACTAACTGTTTCCGCCTTGCTGGTTGCCCTGGCAGATGGCGCCGAACAGATTGGTATGGAATTGTTCACGCAGGCGGGACCTCACATCAAAGATGTGGTCGCGGAGTGGTTTGTTACACACCCAGCTGCGTTCAAGCGACTTGCTGTGAGTTTGAGAACAGTGGGCCGGGATCAGCTAAGAGCGTTGACACAAGCTCAGCTTCGGCAAGCGCCTCCATTTAGGGCCCAGGAAGGTTGGGCGGATATCTTTACCGCCGTCGGGGACACTGCAGCGTTCTGCAATTCCAGTCTCACCATTGGCTATTTGTTGTCATTGGACATGCAGGGGGCTTTATCGCTTCAGCTTGGACGCCTAGTGTTCGAGCCACTCTATCTGGCTCGCGATACTTATCAGCTTGGCTACTCAGAAATGCGCTATCTGGATCTGTCATTAAGGAGTTTAGGCATTTCCTCAAACGGTACGGAGGCGATTGTAAAAAGCGCACTTGAGAAGTGGCCTGTCCGGGATTCTGACTTTGGTATGCTCGCGTTTTGCAAGAATCAAACCCTTATTTTCGCGTTGGCTAGGGAGGTCGACCTCCGTGGAGGTGTTACCCTTCTGGAGTCCGCATGTGAAAATCGGCAACTCCGTGACGAGGTAAAGGAGTGCCTCAATGTCTATTTGCACAAGCGGAAAACAATGAAGAAAGCCTCGTGGCCGTTTCGTTGGTGGTAGTGGATCAAACGTTAGCCGAGTCGTTTGGCCACTAATGTGAGTTCGCCAAATTGACAAGCTGCAGTTAAACGTGGCCTCCGGCTGAACGGCAGGTGAGCGACAGATTGCGGCCTGACTCCGTCCGTAAGGTCAACGGCAGCAAAGGCCGATGAGCAGCCGCACGGAAGCCCGAAGCCCACCATGTTGAGGTAGGAAGGGTGGCAGAGCTGGATAGAGCATGGGCTCCAACTTTGACGGCTGTACACCCCTACGGTGGGATTTGGAGGAGAGGCTGAAACAAGACACCGTTGCGGGGCGGAGGACCACCACCGGCAGAACGCTCTCAGACAGGCAGCCACGCTATATTGAGTCATGGCTGACATGAAGATCATCGACGAGTCCCACAAGATTTCCGATAAGCGGGGCAACGGCAAGTTGCGTC
>Ga0213919_1000714_pt1 | contig 13683 bp, 18 predicted proteins | sample McNCre317MG_FD_161056 | JGI IMG/M metagenome (GOLD analysis project Ga0213919, IMG submission 161056) | Freshwater microbial communities from McNutts Creek, Athens, Georgia, United States - 3-17 MG | ecosystem: Environmental > Aquatic > Freshwater > Creek | place: USA: Georgia | collected... | reverse complement strand
GGGCAATAAAGGGACAGTAAGCAAAAGTCAAGCTACAAAGTGTAACAAAACATTACAATCGTGTTACAAAATTGTTCCACGGATATTCCACGGATTGTTCCACGGATTGATCACGGTTGGGGGCAGAATGTTTCACATTGGTTCACACCATATTGCATGCAATAGTATTTTATGAGATATAATAGGGGTGAAGCACAATGAACATATATTTGCAAGGGGTGTTTTTATGGCTGATTCATTATTTTGGTATCCGGCAATACATCTAAACTGTAATGCTGATTTTGACAAAGCAGAAATGCTCGACAGTTATGTGCGCTATTTTCTGGCCAGGCTTCAAAGCATGTTTAAGTATGACGGACTACCGGACACAATACCCGCCAAGTATCTTGAAAGCTATTTGCTTACCAATGGTAATGCACTGATAGCAAAAGCCCCGGATGGCAATTTGTACGCATTTACCGGGGGCATGGGCGGTTACCCTAATGCGTACTATGTTCCCAGTAAGTATGTAGTTGCTAACCCTTATTTAGAGTTTACTGAAACATACAATATCAAAAATGAATTTCAGGATGGCAACGCAGTATTAGTATATAACGACACATATAGCCAGGGTTTATTGCCTATGTTGCGCCGTTACTGCACGCAGTTAGTCGAGAACGACATCACATTGCAGTTGGCCGACATCTTAGCCCGTGCAACGTTAGCTATTAGTGCCGGTGATGATAAGTCCTATAAATCTGCTGAATTATGGTTAAACAGATTGAAGCAGGGCAAGTTAGGCATAATGGGAAGTAATGCTTTCTTGAGTGAGTCACTTGATATTCGTAACTTTAAAGATGTTGCAAGCACGATCACTCCGTTGATCGAGTATCATCAATACATTAAGGCTTCATTGTTTAATGAATTAGGTTTAAACAGTAATTACAACATGAAGCGAGAAAGCATTAACAGTAATGAAAGTCAGCTGAATGATGACATGCTGCACCCGCTCATTGATGACATGTTAAAGGAACGAAAAGAAGGCATTGAACGTGTCAATGAATTGTTCGGCCTTAACATCACGGTCGAGTTTGACAACGCCTGGATGATGAACGAACGTGAAGAAGTCGCAACAATCGAGCAGATAGAAAACGAAGCTGAGGAAGTGCAACCCATTGAGGATGATACAAAGATTTATCCTGGCATAAGTTCGGAAGATGTGGTGGAAACATCTGAAGAAGTAGAAACCGAAGAAGTAGAAACCGAAGAAGTAGAACCGGATGAAGCAATCGAAGCTGAAACGATCGAAGCAAACAACAATGCAATCGTTGAAGCGATCAACGAATTGACAGACACGGTAGAAGAAGTTGTTGATGTATTAAGTGAAGAAAATATTGAGGGGGACAACGACAATGAAGAAGTTAATTGACATAATCCCGCAAATGAAAACGGGCACAGGCTTTTTTAGTTCGTTTAATAACCCTTGCTGGGGTGATTCGTTTGCAACTCCGGCACAATTGGACATCTTCTTTGCTATGACATATGGTCAAAAGTGGTCAGCACCTTTTTGTGATTGGTTCATTGATAATGAAACAGGCAAGATAGATAACGAAGATTTGGCAACTTTAGCTAATGCGGTTTACCAGATCAGGGCTAGTGAATGGTCAAAATTATATGCTGCTTTGATGGCAGAATATAACCCGGTAGAGAATACAGACGTTACGGAAACATTTACAGACCAAAAGACGGGCAGCGGCACAACGGGCAATACAAGAACGTTGAACACACAAACGGCAAACAGTGGTACGGGAAGTGTAACCAGTTCGGGCAGCGGCTCAGGAAATACGGCAAGCAATGTTTTTGGTTTTGACAGTTCCACGGCCGTTGGAGATACAACGGGCAGTGATTCAAGTTCTACGCAGTCAACAACGAGCACAACAACGTCAAATACTGTTAACGACACGGGCACGATTGGTGATTCCGGCACGCATAGCGACACGGAAACGATAACACACAATCTAAGAAAGCACGGTAATATTGGTGTCATGACAGCTGCGCAGCTTGTAGGCGGTGAGATCGAGTTGTGGAAGTGGACATTTATTATCACTATAATGAATGATATTTGTGATTTGATCGCATTAGACACATATTAAAACATTGGAGGTAAAAAACATGGCAGCAAGATTAGTTGACTTTGAACCAATTGAAAACGGTATCATTTACGGAGTTGTTGCAGCTGACGTTAAAGCAGACGTTACGGACAACTTGAAGTTTGGTGATAATGTGATGGGTTTAGGTTCTATTGCATACACTAAGGCACTTGAGATTGCAGTTTGTGACAGTTCCGGTCATTGGAATTGGCTGTAATAAGGGGGTAATGATAATGGATAATATGAACACATCTTGTTTTCCTTTAGCACTTGCAGCACTTAAAGGGGCTAAAAGTGCTAATGAACGTATAGACAACTTGCCATTGCCCATGGTTTTTAAAGGCACTCTTGGCAGTGGGGGAACGATCGAAACACTCCCCACGGCTTCAACCGAGAACGAAGGTTTTGTGTATATCGTTATTACTGACGGGACATATTCCGGACAGACGGCAAAGGCGGGTGACACTTTTGTTTCTGACGGCTCAACCTGGGTACTTGTGCCGAGTGGTGATGACGCAGGTGGCGGTCTTGTAATCTCACAGACACTTACTGCAGGACAGACGAGTATCACATTCTCTAATGCCGCCATTCTTGCTACATCGTTTATCTCCGTTGCAAGTGAGGCGTGGTACACGGCAAGCACACAGACCACAGGCTCGGTAACACTCACCTTCCCTGCACAGGCGAGTGATATGCTCGTACAGATTTTGGTTGCTAATTAAGGAGGCATTTTATGGCTTTCAGAACAAACTTAATGCCTACGTTACAAGAGAAATCTACTTCGGGTGCGGTTGCCACATTCAACACGGCACTTGCTATGCCGTTGGTAGAGTGTAAGACAGATTTTATGTGTACGCAGGCGAGTGGTACACCTTCTCCGAGTAACCCAATACCGATTGTGCCCGTGTCTGCTATCTCGTTATCTGCAAATGGTACTACCGTTTCCGTTTCTCTTGGTGATGATAGATATGGTGGCGAGTTAGATGTGCTGACAGGGAGAGGACAGATTACTCATGCAAGAACTAATCTCGGAAATCTGGCTTGGACAACGCTTGCGAGTGGTAGGCATAGAGCTTCTATTTACGATATGTATCATTATTCAAGCACAACTGCTGACGGAATGTGTACTAACTACAAACCTGTTAATAATGAAGATGTGCAGACAGTTGACTATTCTATTTCCGCATATACGTCAGGCGATGATTCTCGATATGTTCAAGTTAACGATTCTGACTTGAACGGTATCTCGCCTTCGGCTTTCACTCAAGCTGTGAGTGGTGTTTATTTCGTATATCAACTCGAAACGCCTATCAATATTCAGTTATCCGCAAATGAGTTGTCCTCTATCATAGGTAACAACACATTCTCCACAGATACAGGAACACTTGAGTTGAAGTATAAAGACCTCGATATAGCGAAGCGAGGAAACTTCCGAGAAGTGTTTAAGTTGCCGACTACAACTAATTAAGGTGATCAGCGCAAAGCGCATGACATAAAATAAAACGAAAGGAAACTAACAACAATGAACGGTTACATTTCTATTGACTGTAAAGGATTGAACTTGCTTGCGGAAGAAGCGCAGACGATCAACGGCCTTTACAATGAGATTCAGGAAGCTATCGCAACGGGCAAGCCCCTGTATGCAACAAACCTTGTATGGGGTGATGTGAGTGCAATTAGTCCGGTTCAGGTTTTTAGTGTGCAGTGGGATGGATATGTCATTCTTACAGCAAGCACATTACAGGTAATTGTAACTACTGAAGACAGTGTTACTATCAACAACCTTGCACCCGCTCAGGCGGAAACAAAAAAGAGAACATCTAAGTAATAGAAAGGAGAGAAATAAAAAATGAAAGTTGAACAGATTTGTGAAATCGTTAACGGCATGACATCTGAAGCACTTGGTGAAGCTGCCGTTACTACTGAAACACTTGACGGCGTTATCGATCAGGGCAGAGCACTTTTCGATAATCTTTCAATGGATGCTTTCTGCAAGTCCCTTGTGGACCATATAGGCAGAACACAGTTCGTTAACCGCACTTACAAGGGTGCTACACTTGCACTTTACCGTGACCAGTACGAGTACGGCGCAGTACGTGAGAAGATCACGGAGTTGACACTCCCCACGGCCGTAGAAAATGAAGACTGGCAGCTTGTACCCGGTGCAAGTTACGATCCAAACATTTTTAACGGTTCTGACGTGGCAGCGCTTTTCTATGATAAGTCAGTCACATACGAGATCGACAAGTCCATTGCTGACATTCAGTGCCGTTCTGCGTTCGATAACCCCACTCAGGTTAATGCGTTTATTTCCATGCTTTACAATGGCATTGATAAGTCAATTGCCGTAAAGAATGAGGAATTGGCAAAGAGAACAATCAACATGATGATCGCTAACACGATCGCAGCTGAGTTCCCCAGTGTAGCTGATAACGATTATTCAGCAAGTACCGGAGTTAAGGCCGTAAACCTTCTTTATGCTTACAATCAGAAGTTCTCCAAGTCTTTGACTGCTGCAACTTGTCTTTACGATCAGGACTTTTTGAAGTGGTCGGCAATGGTCATCAGACGTTACACAGTGCGCATGACATCCATGTCAACATTGTTTAACATTGGCGGACTTCCCCGCTTCACACCTAAGGACTTGCAGCATGTCATCTTGCACGGTGACTTCGCAACTGCTGCTGACATGTACTTGCAGGCAGATACATTCCATAATGAGATGGTATCCATGCCTGATTATGTTGAAATGCCTTATTGGCAGGGCAGCGGCACATCTTTTGACCTTTCAAGCACAGGCAAGATTGATGTAGTCATTCCTAATGGCTCAGGTACAAAGAATATCGTTCTTACCGGTATTCTTGGTGTTATCTTCGATCACGATTGCTGCGGCATTACAAACGACTTGCCGAGAGTCGATAGTAATTACAATGCTAAGGCAAACTTCACAAATGTTTTCTACAAGCAGAAGGCTTCATATTTTTGCGATAAGAACGAAAACATGGTTGTATTCTTTGCAGCTTGATTCTATTAAGACCCTCTTAACTCCGGTTAAGGGGGTTATAATATAATCAATCTTTTGCATAGGGGGACAAACAATGAACATCATAACTAAGCCCATTACATATGATTTTGACGGTGTTAACATCACAGGCAATTACTACATGCTGACATCTGATTCACTTGTAGCAAAAACAACCGGAGTTACATATAACTGGGGTTCACACGGTCAAAGTGTTTCCCCTTCTTATGTGCTTTCTTTGATTCTTGATTATTTTGGTGGCTTTACCCCTTTTAACATAATGGGTTATTCGTACATTACGACTAATGACAGTGCAAGTCATACATTTGAAAATCTTAACATCTGGAATAAGACATGGATGGCTTTACTTGGCATTAATGTTAATTATATGCCTTGCAGCACACCAACTTACCCACGTTACAATTTCACCAATTATAAGACATTGGATAATGTGACACTTAACCCTTGGTCATATGGTAATAGTGCTTACCCAGGTACAATATCTAGTTCCAACACTTGTGTAATGGGTATTGTGGGTGCAGCACACATAGAAATAGTAAGAGGCACACATACTATTACTGCTCGTATAGGTGTTGCACCGCAAAGAATATTTGATCACGGTGAATGGGATCCAACTGTTGCAAATAGGTGCAAACAATTTAGTATTTCAATAGATACAACTGACAATGAAACTGCGGTTGGTCATGAATGGGAAATTAAAAAACTTACCATTTCTGTTTCTACTGGCGACATGACATATGTTACTAACCAGTTAAAAACAAGTTCGTCAGAAGATACAGAAACACAAAGCACGTCTAACCCCTATACATACGGGGGCAGCACTTCAAGCACGGGCGGTGGTGACGGTGATCACATAGACCCCACGGAAACAACGAAGATCGAATTTCCGGACTTACCATCCATTGACGCCATAACAAGCGGGTTAGTCACTGTTTATGCGCCCACGGCTTCACAAGTCAATGCACTTGGCGGTTTTTTGTGGGGTATCAATTTTGATTTAAACAACCTTAAAAAGCTATTTGCAGACCCCATGAGCGCTATTATTGGATTGTCGATAGTTCCGGTATCACCCACGTTAGGCGGAACAAAAAACGTGCACTTCGGAGATGTGGACACAGGTGTTGCCATGCCTTATGTAAGTTCACAGTTTGTTGTTGTCGATTGCGGTTCAATTTCAGTCAAGAAAGAAATCGGGTGCTTTTTGGATTATGCGCCTTACACATCCATACAAATATTCTTGCCGTTTATCGGAACGAGAACATTAAATGCTGATGATGTAATGGGTCAGACATTGACATTAAGATATTATTTTGATGTTGTCAGCGGTTGCTGCACTGCTTGCATTTCAGTTGGCGGGCGTGGCTGCATTTATCAATTTTCAGGCAGTGCTATAACAACAATCCCGGTTACATCTGCAAATTACTCAGGTGCAATACAAAACGGCATACAACTTGGCATTTCAGGCGGTATGACGGCCGTCGGTGCAATATCAGGCGCAGCACCGTTAACAATGGCCGGTGTGTCCGGACTTGTTCAAAATGCTGCAAGTACGGCAATCAATAACAAGCCACAAGTTGAGCACTCCGGCAATGTTTGCGGTGCTTCGGGCTTACTTGGTGTTAAACAACCTTACCTGATAATCACAAGGCCGAGAAAGTCAGTACCAATGAACCTTAACGAGTATGCCGGAAACATGTTGAACATGACATGCAACTTAGGAACGTTGCAAGGCTTTACAATGGTTGAAATGATCAATTTAGACGGCATACCATGCACCGGTGCAGAACGTGAAGAAATGAAAAGACTTTTAGCTGAGGGGGTAATATTCTAATGGAATTGATTCTTTATACTAACCAGGATGACAACAAGGTTGTCACAAAAAGAATTACGGCATTGCAGACATTAAACGGCACATTGCGTGACGATTGCTCGATAATTGACCCGGTTATCACGGTCGAGAACATAAACAATTCCATAGCAGCTTCATGCAACTATGCGAAGATCGCAGACTTCGGCCGTTATTACTATGTAAACAACATTGTCTTAAAGGGCAAGTTGTGGGAGATTCACATGCACGTTGACGTTGTATCAAGTTTCCAAACACAGCTTAAATCATTAAGTGCGGTTGTAAGCAGACAGGAAAACAAATACAACGTTTATTTGCAGGATGGTTTGTTTAGGACCTATCAGAACCCTAACATTTCCGTTTTGCCGTTCGGCACTGCGTTTACTGATGAACAATACATTCTATGTGTTGCAGGTGCTTGACATTTTGATTATCAAACATTATTTTGTAAGTGTACTTCATAAAGGTTTATGGTAAAGGTTCTTCTTGGATTGCCCCTTGTTCCCCGCAAGGGGTTTTCTTTTGTAATGAAATTGTAACACTATCTGTTAACAAATTGGTTTAAGATGATTACACCTGACACGGGGAATGCAAAAGAAAGGGGGAAGAAACCATGCTGACTTTTGAAGAAGTACAAAAGAAGTTCGATTGTTATCAGCTTAACAGAAACACATCTATTGCATGTAAGTTTGCTGATAATAAGAAGATGTGTGCACTTGATGACATCAGCCCGGAGTTCGTTGAGGAAATCCTCGAGATGGCAAAAGAGTGCTACGACGAAGGTTACCAGGCAGCAATAAATGATATTTTCCACATTTAAGAAAGGCGGTTTTAAACCATGTTTAACGAAAAGTATTCTCACGAAAAGAAGTTCAATTATGATTCAAAGAACAATGAGTTCATCAGCTTGAAGGACTATGCGCAGAACCACGGCATGCGCTTTGTGGTTCGTGGCATGTTCCTTTATGAAGGACAGAAGGGAAAGAGGGCAGCTATCGTAACTGACGGTTTTAACGTTAATGTTCCCGGTCACTTAAACGAAGATGTTTTGTCGATCATGAACACACCCGAAGAAGTTGACGCAGTTAACAACGGCAAGTGTGCTTTTAAGATCACGACTTATGAGGACACAAAGTTCGGTAATGGCACATGTTACTCCGGCTCATTTGTTGACAACTAATACCACTATAATAATCCATCCATACAGTTTGAGGGGGCGGGGCTTATGCCCCGCTTTCTTAAAGAAAGGAAGTACAACATGGGAAGAAATGTATACACACCCGATAACAAGACAGAATTGATAACAAAAGAAATGCTTCACGGCATTTATGGTTGCCCGGAATGTGACATCAAGTGCATTAACTGCAATCTCATTAACTGGGACACTGTTAACTTCGATCAGCATACAGTGCATTGCATGTATTGGAAACAGCGCATTATGTGGGACTGCTTTTGCGGGCACTTTCAGTTAAGAGGGGGTAAGAAAACAGTATGAATGAACCATTTATTGCACATTCAGAAATAACAAATGAAATATACATCATTTATGGCAAAAAGAAGTATTGTGTAACAGATCAAGCGATTAATGCTATGAAAGCAACAGGCAGATTAAACTTCTGCCCTAATTGTGGTGCTGATATGAGAGGTAATAAAAATGATGTTTGACCTTACTATATGTAAAAAGTGTTTTTGGTATAACCAGTCATGGTGTGAAGCGGAATACCATAAAAAGGCTGAAGAAGTTTATTTTAAATGTAATAAGCACATTGAAGCACATAAAGGTCAAATGAGCATTGAAGATTTACTACAAATTAATGAGGTCAAATAAATGATAATCCTAATTAGTCTTTTATGTTGCATTTTCTTGTTTTGTTTGGTCATAATTGTTTTATATCTTGATTCTAAGAATTGATAAAGGGGGCACGGGACATGGCACAAAAGTTTTACACAGATGGCATGACTGTTGACGAGATTTTGGCTTTAGGTGATGACGTACTAAGGCACATGAGCAAGCGTGACGTTTCCCGTGCACTCCGTACCGTTTCACTTGCTGCGAACAAACGTGTAAACCGTTTGTTAAATCACGCAGTTTTGGAAAATAACAAATATGTTGAGAAGTCCGGGAAAAAGGCAATAGCACTTGACGCACTTAACAAGCTAAATGAGGAATCGGGCGGTGACTTGAAGTTTGGTGTTAAGAATAAGACACGTAATCAAATGATCGCTGAATTAGGCCGTGCGAAAGACTTCATGGCATTAAAGACCAGTACCGTTGGTAAGGCACTTGAAGTAAGGCAGGCAAGAGAGAAAAGGGCTATGGGTCAGACCCGTGAAGAATACATAAAAGACGTTGAAAAGAAGTTCAAAGATTCTTATAAGCAGGAAACGGGAAAAAGGCCCACAAAAGAACAAGTTAAAGAAGTTGTCAGTAAAGACTTTTTGGAGTACAAGAAAACAGAAAAGACAATATGGTCAAATTATCGAATGTGGCAAGAAACTTACGGCCATAAAGGCAAGTTTCAGGGAAGTGACGTTGTTATCAATGAGGTTGCAAACCGGACTGCAAGCGGTATGGCTCAGGAAGATGTGTTTGAAAAGGCAAATGACGCATACGAACAAGAATACATAAGACAACAAGAAGAACAAAACAACTTGGTTGATGAAGCACTTGAAAACTTAGACTTAGGGGGTTATTGATGATCACACTTGAAACAGATGTTATACATTCTGTTTCCGAAGTTGATGACATATTAGACGAAGCATTTAAGAAGGGCACTTGCTATAAATCTAAGAATCTGAATTACCATAACATCATTTGTGCCTTTGACATTGAAACAAGCAACTTTAGGGAAGAAACAGAAGAAGTACAAATTGACTTGGTTTTATATAACTTTCTTAAAGGGGTAACGATCAGGGTAACTGATTGTACCCCCATAACTCATTCTATGGTGCATTTTAGCGCAAGCAAGGGTCAACCGATAGACGAATACTATAACGAAGTGCGGGGGCTATTTCCTGGCTATTTTGAGGACACGACAGACCCGGTAAGGCAGATGGAGAACATCATAGAAGTTTTTGAGCAAAACAGACCCGTTAACAAAGATGATATTGAAAAGCGCAGCATTATGTATTGCTGGCAATTTGCAATAGACGGCAAAGTTGTTTTCGGCCGTACATGGGCGGAGTTTCTCGAATTGATAAAGAAGATTGAAGCACGGTGTGATAAACAGAACCGTGTCATTGTTTATGTGCATAATCTTGCGTTTGAATTTCAGTTCATAAGATGTTTACTTCAATGGCATAAGGTCTTTTCGATCGCAACGAGAAAACCAATATATGCGATAACAGAAGGGGGCATTGAATTTAGATGTTCTTATATCCTGACTAACTATTCACTTGAAAAGCTATCCGAGCAGCTTAATAAATACAAGATAAAGAAGTTAACCGGAAATCTTGATTATGAAAAGGTAAGACACACGAACACACCTTTAACATGGCCTGAGATTCAATATTGCATTAATGATGTTTTAGTCGTTTCCGCATATATCCAAGAGTGCATTTTGAATGAACGTTTTATATCTAATATCCCGCTTACTGCAACCGGATATTGCAGAAGATATTGTCGTAAGATGTGCTTATATGGAAATGTCAAAAAGGAACGTAACAAGAAATATAACGAATACCATCAATTGATGGAAAACATGAAGATAAGTTCCGTTGATGAATACATGCAAATGAAACGTGCTTTTAGCGGGGGTTTTACTCATTGCGGGTGTCTATGGAGTAACCGACTTTGCCGTGATGTTGATTCAATCGACTTTACGAGTTCGTACCCGTTCGTTTGCTTGTCATCATCCGGGTTTCCCATGAGTACCGGAAGGGAAGTGAAACCGAAGAACCGGGAAGAGTTCGAAAAATATCTCAAATATTATTGGTGCATGTTTGATTGCGATTTTGAGGACTTGACCGCAAAATACATTAACGAAAATTACATAAGTGCTTCACATTGTTTCAGAAAAGAAAAATGCGTGACTAATAACGGCCGTGTCGTTTCTGCTTCAAAGATCAGCATAACATTAACGCACATTGATTTTGACATCATAAGAAGGACTTATGGTTGGAAACATTTAAAAGTAAGAAACATGCGTGTATACGAACGTGGATATTTACCTAAATCGTTGATATTAGCGATCATAAAACTTTACCAGGACAAAACAAAGCTAAAAGGTGTTAAGGGTAAAGAGCAGGAATACCAGAACGGCAAAGCCTTGTTAAATTCCGTTTATGGCATGATGGTAACTGACATCAGCAAAGACGAGATTATATATAACGACACATGGGACAAAGAACCGGCCGACATTGAAAAGGATATTAAGAAGTATAATAACAGTCCTAAACGTTTTCTTTTCTATGCCTGGGGTATTCATGTTGTTAAGGTTGCAACTTATAACTTGTGGCTCGGTATCCTTAACTTTGGTGATGATTACATTTACTCGGATACAGATAGCATTAAGTGTTTCAACATGGAAAAGCACCGGACTTTCATTGACGCATATAACAAGCAGTGTGAAATGAAGCTAAGACGGATGTGTAAACACTATGACATTGACTATTCGGAGTTAGAACCGTTGACCATTAAGGGTGAAAAGAAACCGTTAGGGGTTTACGATCACGACGGACACTACACCCGCTTTAAGTCGTTAGGCGCAAAACGTTACATGGTCGAGGAAGATGGTAACATCAAAATTACTGTTGCCGGAGTTTCCAAGTTTGCCGGTGCTAAATATCTTGTGGATACATACGGGGACAAAGTGTTTGAACACTTTAACTTAGGGCTTCACATTGAAGCAGGACACACGGGAAAATTAACACATGTTTACATTGATTCATTCCAATCAGGAAAATGCGTTGATTATCTTGGTAATGAATATAATTATAGGGAACACCCGCCAGGCGTTTTTCTTGAAGCTGCAAGTTATGATTTTGATGACAGTGGTGACTACTTAGACTTTTTGAAGGGAGTACAATATACAAAATGATTTATAGAAATTTCACAATGGGTTTTTATTATGAAGGGTATCTTTATACGTGGGACTTTGCACATGGAACATTCACACCAATAGTCCCCACACCGGAGAATTATCCTGAATCGTTCGATCACATACCGGATGAAGCAACAGGGATATTATTTAAACGAGGTAATGAAGAATGAAATACTATTCACTAAAAAAGATATTGGAACAAAACGCACAATATAATCTCATATTCGGTGAACGTTCATCCGGTAAGACTTACGCATGCTTAGAAGATGGCGTGGACAACTATTTTAAGACCGGAGAAAAGATGGCCGTGTTAAGACGTTTCCGTGAAGATTTTAGGGGCAAACGTGGTCAAGCATACTTCGAAACGTTAGTTACCAATGGCAAGGGTGTGAACGTCATTAAAAAGCTGTCTAAGGGCAAATATGACCGCATTATATATAATTCCTCAAGATGGTATATGGCTTACTGGGATGAGGACTTGCAAAAGGTCGTTACGGATGACGAACCGTTTTGTTATGCGTTTGCCTTAACTGAAATGGAGCACGACAAAGGTAATAACTATAACTCCGTAACAAGAATATTCATGGATGAGTTTATCACCCGTGGCGCATATCTGCCGGATGAGTTCATTCTATTTATGAATTGTTTGTCTACCATCATACGTGGCCGTGACAACGTAAAAGTGTTCATGGCAGCTAATACCGTGGCTGCGGGAAAGTATAACCCGTACTTTAAGGAAATGGGACTAAAGCACGTTGACAACATGCGCCCAGGTGATATTGAAGTCTATAATTACGGAAACTCAGGGCTTAAAGTTGCCGTTGAATATACGGATAGTCCGAACAAACAAGGTAAACCAAGTGACGTTTATTTTGCATTTGATAATCCGAAGTTGCAAATGATCACGGGCGGTCAATGGGAGATAGACATACACCCTCACTTGACTAAGCCCATAAATGAAAAAGACATTGTATTTTCATACTTCATCCAATTTGAAGATAGGACAATGCAAGCTGACATAGTAATAAACAGTGTTGATAAGTTTACGTTCATACACGAAAAGACAACACCAATAAAATATCCGGAGCAGGACATTATATATAACTTAACACCTAATGAGCAGCACAATTGTTATGTGTCCTTGCTTAATCCGGTAAATGAGATAACAAAGAAGATAGCATTATTCTTCAAAGCAAACAAAGTGTTTTATCAATCAAATGAAATAGGGGAGATAGTTAACCAATATTTGACCCAGTGCACTAAAGCATATATTATGAAGTAAAGCGGTTATCAAACCTCCTTTCATTATTACAGTACAAAGCCCCGTTGCCCATCAGATCAATAAGGCAGCGGGGTTTTATTCTGCCCCTTCCGTGGAACAATCCGTGGAACAATCCGTGGAATATCCGTGGAACAATTTTGTAACACGATTGTAATGTTTTGTTACACTTTGTAGCTTGACTTTTGCTTACTGTCCCTTTATTGCCCCATACCCTCCCACATAGTCTGCCATCCGTGTGTAAATCAGGTCATTATGCACACATATGTTCTGTTTTGTGTCTTGACTGTCCCATAAATAGCCCTAATTTAAGTCACAGCCGAGGGGAGGGGGGGGTACACCGG
>Ga0213919_1000712_pt1 | contig 13688 bp, 11 predicted proteins | sample McNCre317MG_FD_161056 | JGI IMG/M metagenome (GOLD analysis project Ga0213919, IMG submission 161056) | Freshwater microbial communities from McNutts Creek, Athens, Georgia, United States - 3-17 MG | ecosystem: Environmental > Aquatic > Freshwater > Creek | place: USA: Georgia | collected... | reverse complement strand
AACTCATCGTTTATGGCCGGCAATCTTTCAATCATGGCGACAGCACCTTTTAAGGCCCAATAAGCATGGTTTTCAAGATCAACGGGAGCCCCCCAATAAGCAACCATAGCGTCTCCAATATATTTATCTAGAGTACCATTATGTTCAAAGAGAGTGTCTGTCATCATGGTCATGTATTTATTTAAGCAATGTGAAAGTTGTTCTGGAGTAAGTTTTTCAGATATAGAAGTAAAATCTCTCACGTCAGAAAAAAAGACGGTGATGACTTTCTTTTCTCCACCAAGTCTGACTTTGTCTGGATTTTTCAAGAGGTCATTAACGATGGAAGGTGCCAAATAGCGAGAGAAGGTGCCACGGATTTTATTTTTCTCTTTTGATGTTTTATAAAAATGAAGAAATGTCGACCATGAATAACAAGAGAGGACAGAATAGAGACAAAAGAAAAGTCTATTATTATAGCCTCGAGGAATATAGTAGTAAGTATCTAGTAAAAAAAGTCCCCCCATGATTGAAAAAACGGCGATGAAATCGATGATGGCGTTTTCAAAATACATAATGATGATAATAAGTAAGCTGCCCCATATGAGCATTTGCCATGAGATAATTACATTTTGAGAGTTACTGACGATAAATTTTCCATCTAATAACATTTGCGCGAGGTTCATGTGGTAATAAACCCCGGGGAGCATTGGGTCAATTGGAGTATTTCTTAAATCATGAGCTCCAAAGGCAGTTGAACCGATAAATATTAATTTATCTTTTAAATAATTTGTGAATTTTGGATCATTCTCTTTTGCATTCAATACATCTACAGCGCTCAGAGTTCGATAGTCATAGTGCTTACTAAGCCATCTTACTTTTGTTTCACCAAAGTAATTCAAGTACATTATGCCATTTTTAGATTTCAATGTTGTATCATCTGGACTTACAACGAGAGAAGTCTTGTCACCAGAATAATACTCATATGCTAAGAGGGAAAACGAAGGGACATAAATAGAGTCTACATTTGCTACAACAGGATAATGTCTAAAGACTCCGTCATCGTCAGCTTCGGCTTCGATATGACCTAGCCCTAAAATGTCTAAGTTATCTGCATTACTAAACAATTCAATCGGGAAAACCTTTTTTTCAATTTGATATTCATAAAGGTGTCTTCCTGCTGGAATTTTAGAATCGATACTTGAGAAAAGGAAAATATCTGGAACTGTTTTTAGGAAGCGCTCTTCAGTTGAGCTAGATTTCGCTTCCAATGCCTCTTCAATCGGAGTTAGCTTCTTTTTTACTGAATATGGTAGAATAATTTTATTCCCTGGTTTAGAGGAAAAGTTTTTAAATGATTCTAGTAATTTTTTATCTGGAGATTCTGCATTACAAGCTAATTCCGGCTCTGAAAAAAAGACATCAAATGCCACAACTTTTGCACCAAAATGGTTAAGTTTGTTTACCAAGTCTGCTGTAACATTTCGACTCCAAGGCCATCTCCCAACTTTATTTAAAGATTTGTCATCAATTGCAACTAAAACAATTCGTTGATCTAAATTTTCCTCTTCATTATTTTTCAGAGATAAATTATTTTTGATTTTCTTTTCTTCATTTTTTTTCATAGCAAGATTCATTCGCAAATCAAAAAAACGATCTTCAAAATATGAAGCATAACCAAAAAAGACTGAATAGGTATTATGCACATCTAGGTCTTTTCCTGCATTAGATAGAAAAACACTCATCGCACTGAAACAAACAATAAAAAAAATACCTAAATATTGAAATAATTTGAATTTCATTTTTTATAAACTCCAAAGAACTAAAAATTGTATTGAAATTCAAGGGCAAGAGAACTTTTATCATAAGCATAACTAGAAGTTTTAGACTTTGATTTAGTCATGTCGTAAGTCAAAGAGGTTTTCATATTGCTTCCTATTTGCTTTGAAACCTCAATCGAAGGGTTATAGTTCATCTCAGTTCCTCTGGCTTCTTTTTGTTGTTTTGTGTCTGTCACAGTGGTGGCGAGAGCAATGGAAAGAGTATAGTCTGGAAAGATCTCTGGTAGTATGTAATCAAATCTTAATAAATAGGTATCAGTACTTGAAGATTTCAAATTGAAATTATCAATGCTACTAAAATCAAATAAGAAAATAAGTAGCTGTTGCTTTGGTAAATAATAGGTTTGATCAACACTCAGTGACGTTGTCTTATTACTGATGTCGGTATTTTCACCCTTATAATTTTTATATTTCAATTTTAAGGTTGTTTCACCGAAAGAAAAAAGATTAAAGGATTCACCAATACTAAAAGCCAAACTGCTTGCATAGAGCTCTTTTTTCTTTTTTTGATTCCAATCTTTGTTAACTTGTGAAAATTCTAAATCAAATAGTAAACTTGCTGGTTGATTTTTAAATTGATGCTCTAGCTTATTTTTTAAATTTGCATTTATTAAAAATGAATCGTTTTGATAAACTTCTGGACTTGAACGATCTGAGTGTTGAGCCTGTGTGATTCTTATTTCAGGTGACATCACATACATTTTCTTAAGGACGAAGTCGTATTTTGAATAGGCTTCCGTTGTAAAGACAAAGGATTCTTTTTGAGTTTGCTGAGTATCATTTTCTCCATTACTTAGTGTAATGTTGTCATCAAATTTAACTGATTGTGAAAGTGATAAAGTAAATCTTTTTGAAGGTAATCGCCTTCCATTCGCTAATAAATTAGGATCTAATTTAAATTCGTTATAAAGTTCATTTTTGCGAGCTTGTATATCTCTAGCGAGATCGGTACTTTTGTCAACGGCATAGGCCGTTTCAAGCATAGGAAGAATAAATTTTTCAACTCGCTGAGATAATTCTTGGGGATTCTTGAATTTTATTCTAGCAATTGAAAGCAGCGATTCACATAATTGGAAATGAGAAATTTGTTTTAAGTTTGTGTCTAAGTTTTTGTCTTTAATAAGACCTAAATAAATGTCTTTTGAGATTTCAAATTCTTCGAGGATTTGTGAAATATGAGCAACATAGTAAAGTGAAGTTTGAACATTGAATTTTTTTTGAACAGAGGTTCTAAATGCTTCTCTCGCTTTTTTAATTTCATTTGCTGCATAAAGTGCCTGTCCGTACTCATAAAACAAGTCTGGAGATTGATTATTTGAGGCGATGGCTTTTTCATATTGATTTAATGAAAGATCAAATTCTTGCAAACGCGACAATGTCACTGCTTTCAAATAGAAAATTGTGGAGTCAGAGGCATCATTTGGTTTCAAGCTTTCTAGAGTTTCTAAGGCTGTTTTAAATTGCCCTTGCTTAAAGTGTATGTAGTATTGCTCAATTGAATTCTGAGAAAAAGCCATTGGACTTTTACATAAAAATAAAAATATTATGAAAGCCCAAAAACTAGTCTTCATTTTTTGTTACATCCCTATAACAAAAAAAGTACTTTTCAGTACTTTTTTAACTCAAATATACTTAACTAATTATAATCGAATCTTTCTAGTCTGCATTGAAAATAATTTTGGTCTTAGTAGCTGTATTATTTGTTCCAGTATTAATGGTATTTTCTCTGTTTTGATAGTTATCTTGGATTACTCCAGTGGCAATAGCACCTAAGTCAGTTCTTTGAACAGATCCTGGCGGTGGAGGAGGTAGTTCATTGACCCCGCCATTGCCGTATATTTTAATAAAATTTTCAGCTCCATTAAATAGTTCTGGTGGTTTAATGGCCGGTCCTCCCGTAGAAGTAGGCGAAGAAGTTGAATCAGTCGATCCCGTGCTTGTGGGGCTTCTACTATTGTCAGGTGTTTTAGTCGGCAATTGTGACTTTACAAAAGTGACTTGGTTAACCACAATAAATTTTCCGCTTGCACTGAGTTCTAAGCCTGCAGGTGCAATATATGTTCCTGATGACTTGTCTATTTTTCCCACAGTCTCAGGAATTATAAATGTTCCAGAAATTTTATCAAAATAAGAGTTATTGGGAGGAGGAATGATATTTACTGTCTTCAAATCGACGACACTACCAGCTGGCAATTTATATTCTCCAGTAGTGACATTGAAATAACCATCCGGATTATGAGTTGAGCCTTGTTTTAAATTCTCTGAAGTGAAGTCCTTAACTTTTTTCTCAATTTCTTCTGGAGTATTTGAGAATTGAGAACCAACTGCACCAGGTGGAATCGGATTTCTAAATTGCTTACTCACATCATCTTTCTTTTTTTCTTCAGATGATTTTTCATTTTGGTCATCTATAATCCCAGTTTCATTTTTTTCTAATGCTTCAATCTGCTTTAAGCCTAGCTTCGTTGGTTCCATCGCTCTTTCTGAAACGTTTAAATTGACCGCTGAAATTTCACCTCTGGTTACTAAAACAGCTTTATCACTTGAGATGATAGTTTCAAGTCTCTTTTGGTCAAATCGCACACTCGCTTGTTCTCTCGCAATATGTACCATCGCCACTTTTCCTTCAAACGTAATAAGCGAAGTATTCTGGTTTACTGGGTTGTAGTTTACTTGAAAATCCGTTCCTCTAATCCCCATTGCCGCTGTTTTGGTTTTAATGTAAAGTTTACTTTTACTTTTATCATCCATTTCCATGTAGTCTTTGGTGACTTTTGATCTTATTTGTCCCTTAACTAAGGTGATGATTCCTGCTTCTTTTTTAGGAAAAGCACTAATAATCATTTGAGAATTTGGACCTAAATTCATTTCAGATTTATCGATAAAAGTTAATTTAACAAAACTTTTTTCTGCCGTTTGAAGTGTTGTACCTTCTGGAATGTCTTGATCTATTTTTACATCAGAAACACTGCCATTATTGAATTTTGCTTTGACGGAACCTTTGAGAATGATGACTTTAGCAACCTGATTACTGGCTCCAAAAACTAAAGATGCATCGTTAATCATAAAGATAAATGAAAAAGCGATGAGTGTGAGTAAATAGTTAGTTTTTGCGGCATTCATTAAAAATAGTCTCCGATATCCTATTCGTTAATTATACGAGGATTCTTTAATGAAGTGTGTGATTGTGCCAAGCTATTAATATATGGTTGACGACATAAAAAGGTCTTTAAACTTTGGCCAATTTAGTTGTCATAGCTAGGCTAAATAGTGAATTTAATAAACAAATCACTTCAACTATGTTAGACATAAAAGACTAATTTAAGGGTGATAAAGATGAAGACTGACTTAGAAAAAAAGAAGTTAAATTTCCATGAACATGTAGTGAATCTACAACAACAAATAACAAATGAATTACTGAAAATTGATCCGACGATTAAGTTGGTTGAAGATCGATGGGAGAGACTTGATCACGATGGGAAAAATGGCGGAGGAGGAATCACTCGTGCCTTTACAGGTGAGCTCATTGAAAATGCCGGAGTCAATACCTCCATGGTTTTTGGAAGTGTAGATCCCAATTTTGCTTTAAAACTTGGTGGCACAGGAAATACCATGTGGGCCGAGGGTATTTCTCTCATTATTCACCCAAAAAATCCTAGGGTGCCGACTGTTCATGCAAATTTTCGCATGATTGAAGCTGGTGAAAAATTTTGGTTTGGGGGCGGAGCTGATCTCACTCCATTTTACCCACATGTAGAAGATTTTGAGTATTTTCATAAAATTTGGAGAGATGCACTCACTCCTTATGGCCACTATGAAGAGATGAAAAAAACATGTGATCAGTATTTTATGAATACTCATCGGTCTAATGAAATGAGAGGAATAGGAGGATTTTTCTTTGATCACTTCAATACGAATCATTTAGAAAATGATATTGAAATGGTTAAGAATCTCTCTTCTTATTTTATTGATTCTTACTTTCCCATTGTTAAAAAAAGAAAGGATGAAGCTTATGATTTAGAGGATGAAGATTTTCAATTGCATCGTCGAGGAAGATATGTTGAGTTTAATCTCCTTCACGATAGAGGCACAATGTTTGGTCTTAAAACCAATGGGAGAGTGGATTCTATTTTAATCTCTCTACCTGCCAGAGCGAAATTCACTTACAAATATGCTCCTAAACCAGGAAGTCCTCACGAGAAGATGATGGAATTTTATCACCCTAGAGACTGGAATTAAGGGCCTGTGAAATTTAATATTCTCATCTTATTATTTGTGACGAGCATTTGGGGATTTGGCTTTATTGCTACTCGCTGGAGTCTTTCTGGACTTGATCCTTTTTGGGTGAATGCTTTGAGATTTTCTATTGCGGGCCTAGCTTCGCTGCCTTTTTTATTTTATAAAAAATCTTTTACCCGAAAAGATAACATCTTAAAGAAATCCTTTATCAGCTCACTTTTTTTACTTGGTATTTTGTTATTTCAAACGATAGGTCTTGGTTTAACGACGGTTGCAAAAAGTGGCTTTATCACAACGCTTTACACTTTTTTTATTCCAATTATTGCGATGATTTTCTTAAAAAAGAAATACAGACCAACCTTTTGGCTTCTCATCTTTATGGCCATGACGGGAATGGCACTCATGTGTAATTTAGAATTCAAAAACATGAATTTTGGAGATCTTCTCACTCTGATATGCTCTATTTCAGCTGCTCTCCACATCATTTACATTGGAATGGTTGTCCATACGATTGATTCACCCATTGAATTTAATTTTCTACAAAATTTTTTTGTGGCACTTTTATCTATACCAATTGCTCTTTTTTTCAAGGGACCCGTCAATCTAGCTTCAGTCATGGCCAATGATGATGTAATGATTGGTCTTTTTTATCTCGGAATTATTTCAAGTATGATTTCTTTTACAGCGCAAATCGTCGCTCAGAAAAAGATTCCTGATCATATTGCAGGACTTATTTTTTTAACTGAGTCACCTTTTGCTGCTTTTTTTGGCTATATTATTTTTAAAGAAAAATTAACGGTCATGAATCTCTATGGAGCGGGTCTTATTATTCTTTCGGTTTGTTTAGTTCCAGTTCTAGGAAGAGAAGTGACCGCAAGGAAAGGATAAAACTAACCTCTTGCGGTCACTCGTTTTTAATTATCTATTAAATTGCTTATAAACGTTCATCATTTGTGCTTTGATTTGTCCTTTCATATCAAGCATTAAAAGAACACCAGCATTTTCTCCGTTTTGATCTGCACCAACTAGAGAAACAGTACCTGCCCTTTTGTCACCAATGTAGTATCTGAAGCTTGCGATAGCGCCATCAACACCAGTTTTTGTTGGAAGGAAAACACCAAAAACATCTTTACCTAAGTAAACTGACATATTGTTGAATTTTTCAATTGAAAAAGCCACCGCTGGAAGAGATCCTGCTTTAACACCTGGAAGGTTTCTTCCACCTGGAAGTTTTTGTGGATCAAGAGTGTCTAGGTTTCCATCGATAATATCTTTTAGAGAAATAGAAATTTGCATAAGCGTTCCATTACTTTGTAAATCTGGTGAGATTTCTAGGAACGAATACTTATATTTTGGGATATTATAACGAAGACCACCGTCAATTTGAATGTTTTCAAAAACAGCAGAAATCATAAGATTATCTTGTAATAAAGAAACAGTTGGTCCTTTCATACCAGCAATTTGAATATTTGAATTGTCATTTTTTCCACATGACGTTGCAAATGTAAGTGAGACGACAGTCGCTACTGCGATCAAAGACGTTTTCCATTTCGTTAACATAAAAATGTTCTCCTGTTAGTTAATTAAGGCGGAAGTTGTTTGGAATTCGCTTCGGAGAAAGAAATAAAAATCTTAGGATCTATTCTCGTTTTGGAATTTATTTTTCAGGTATTCGATGATTTCTTCATCGCTTAGGTCAGGTTGTTGAGCTCTTTGTTCAACAATGAGGGATTCAATTTTCGTGAGAATAACTAACAAGAGAGTGCAATTTTGAACGATCATAAGATCCTCCTGTTCTTATTATATAACAGAAGTTTGATATGTCAAACAAGTTTAAAAACCTCTAATTTTATTAAAATTCTGGAGCAATATAGACTTCAATATCTGGGTTAAGTTCGTCTCTTAAAATGGCCCGTATCGCTTCAAGGGTACCAGTTGTTGAGCTTGGACAAGTCCCGCAAGAGCCTTGGTATTTAACCATGAGAATATTATCTTTATAAGTTAATGCTTGAATATCTCCACCATCTCCTTGTAAGCCAGGTCTAATGGTCTTATCTAAAATAAGTTCAATTTCTAAAAGCTCAGGAGAAAGATTTTTTCTTCTTTCCGCTTCAGGATTGGGGTCATTGTAATCAGCATTGTGAGTAGGCATTAACTCTTTTAGCGTTTTAGTGATGTTGATTTCAAGTGTATTCCAATCTTCGTAAGAAAATTTTGTAACAGCGATAACGTTTTCAAAAAAATGCAGTTGATCTATTCCACGAATTTTAAACAGCTCTAAAGCAAGTTGATTTTCTCCACATTCACTTGGCGATTTATAGGTTGAGTTGCCAGAATTTTTAACAGGAATACTCGTGATAAATTTAAGTGCATTAGGATTTGGAGTCGGTTGAATGTCAATGTCCACATCGATAAGTTCCGATGCCACTGGTTTTGTTACTTGGTTAGTTTGTTCATTCATATTTTATCCTTATAGTAAAAAATCTTGAGCTTTATTAATTCCTGCAATGAAAGCGTCGACATCGTTCTTATCATTATAAAATGAAAAACTCGCTCTGGCAGAGGCCGTAATATTAAATCGTTTCATAAGAGGCTGAGTGCGATGATGACCCGTTCTGATGGCCACTCCTTGCTTGTCTAAAAGAGTTCCTAGGTCATGAGGGTGGATGCCTTCTATCACAAAAGAAAGGACACTTGATTTATCTTTTGCAGTTCCAATAATCCTCACACCTTTTATTTTTTTCAATTCAGAGGTCGCATAGTCTAAGAGTTCATGCTCGTATTTTGCGATTGTCCCCATTCCTATTTGACTCACATATTGAAGTGCTTCTTTAAAGGCAATGACTTCGGCAATAGCTGGTGTTCCTGCTTCGAACTTATTGGGAAGAATGTTGTAGGTCGTTTTTTCAAAAGTCACTTCTGAAATCATAGACCCTCCGCCTTGATAGGGAGGCATCATGTTTAATAGGGACTCTTTACCGTATAAAATTCCCAGTCCATTGGGGCCGTAGAGCTTGTGGGCAGAAAAAACCAAAAAGTCACAATCTAAATTTTGCACATCAATTTTTTGATGAGCGATAGATTGAGCAGCATCTAGGCATATCTTTGAGCCATTTTGGTGGGCAAGCTCAATAAGTTCTTTGACTGGATTATTAGTTCCCAGAGTATTTGAAGTGTGGACAATAGAGACGAGTTTCGTTTTTTTGGTCAAGAGTTTTTTATACTCTTCTAGTTTTAACTGTCCTTCATCGTCGACGGGGATAACTTTTAAATGAGCATTCTTTCGTTCACAAAGCATTTGCCATGGAACTATGTTTGAGTGATGTTCCATTTCAGAAATGAGAATTTCATCTCCCGCGCTTACGAAAGCCTCGCCAAAAGAATAGGCCAGTAAGTTAAGAGAGTCAGTGGTTCCTTTGGTGTAAATGACTTCGTGTGACTCTTTAGCGTTGATAAAATCTTGAATCGCTATTCTTGTTTCTTCAAAGTGACGAGTTCCTTCTTCAGAGAGGCTATGAACTCCACGATGAACATTGGCCACCTTTTGAGAATAGTAATTTGAAATTCTCTCAACAACGGCTTTTGGCTTTAAGGTTGTCGCTGCATTATCTAAATAGACGAGCCTTTTGCCATTAATAAGAGTTTCAAGTTGAGGAAAATCTGATTTGATTTTTTTGATGTCAAATTCACTTTGAGTTTTTGTCATAGTGTAATCTCATTCAAATTCATTTTTTCAAAAACACTCAAGGTTTGAGAGATCGCGAAGTCTTGCACTTTTTTATTTTCTATTTTCATTAAGACATCAATGGCAAATCCAAGACAGAGCATTTTTTTTGCCTTTTCTTTATTGATACCGCGAGACTCTAGGTAAAATTCTTCATCTTTTGAAAGCTGGCCAATAGTGGCCCCATGAGCACACTTAACATCATCAGCGGCAACGAGAAGTTGAGGTCTTGTGTCTATGTGAGCTTTTTTTGAAAGCATAAGATTTTTATTAAGCTGATGAGAGTTCACTTGTTGGGCATCTTTAGCAATAACAATTTTACCAGTGAACACCCCGTGAGATTCTCCACCCATGATCCCTTTAAAAAGCTGATCAGATTGAGTGTGAGCCGCTAAGTGATTAATAGTGGAAAAAACATCGGAGTGTTCATTTTTTGAAAGAGCAAAAAGTCCATTAACTGCAGTTGCTCCTCCTTCTTTACTCAAGGTCACTTCTAGATTGTGTCTTGAAGTCAGGTTTCCTAAATCGATGGTCATTGAATGAAATTTTGCATCTTTTTCTAAACGCGCTTTTGTGAGTCCAATGTGAGTTGAAGAAAGGGCCTCATGTTGAATTTTGACGTGTTCAACTTGAGCATTATCTAAGAGTGTAAAGTTCGTTGAACTATTGGTCGTATACTGAAAAAGTGAGTTCTGAGTAGATGTAAAAATTTCAACAAAAGTCGTTTTTGAAAAACTTTCAGCTTTAATATTTATTCTCGGAGAAGTAATTTTGTTGACGGCATTTTCATCGACTTGATGAATGATTGTAATAGGGTAATCAATCACCGTCTTTTTTTGAATTTTTAAAAAAAGCGGGGAGAGTGCCACTCCAAAATTGAGAGCGTCAAAACTATCAAAGAAATCGCTCGAATGAACTTGTTGATCAAAGGTGATGCCTTCCGGAAGAACAGATTGAAATTGATTGAAAATGCCATTGTTAAAAATGATCACAGCGCGAGGATCAAGCAGAAGACTTTTATTATCTATATCTTTTGCTTCTGTTTTTTTGTCAGAAAAAAAGCGCGGAGAAAGGTGTTTAGCGATTTGAGTGTACTTCCAATCTTCTAATTTTTTACTTGGAAGTCCTCTGACTTTAAAAATATCTAAAGCATTTTCCTGGGCCATGTTGTAACTGGCCCCTAAGTCTTTAGCATTTTTTAAGACTTCATTGCTTTGTTTTAATAATTCATTTTGTAATAAATGTTCCATATGATCTCTAATTAACTTTAATTTCTTAGTGTTTTGTTTTTAAAGCGTGCTCTTTAATAACCCAGTCATATCCCTTTTCTTCTAATAAAAACGCGAGCTCTTTTCCACCAGATTTAATGATTTCTCCCTGATAAAGAACGTGGACGTGATCAGGAACGATGAAGTCTAGTAAACGTTGGTAGTGAGTGACTAAGATCGTGGCATTGAAGCGACTTTTTAGAGCATTCACTCCTTTAGCGACAATTTTTAGAGCGTCTATATCAAGACCTGAATCGGTTTCATCTAAAAGAGAAAGCCTAGGATTTAAAACGGCCATCTGAAGAATTTCATTTTTCTTTTTTTCGCCACCAGAAAATCCTGTATTCACCGGGCGATCTAAAAAAGAATCATTCATTTCTAAAAGTTCAAGCTTAGGTTTTAAAAATTGGCGAAACTCTTCCGCCGACATTTCAGGAGCACCATTAAATTTACAAGTTTCATTGAAAGATTCATGAAGGAAAGTAAAGTTGCTCACCCCTGGAATTTCAACCGGGTACTGAAAGCCAAGAAAAATTCCACTTTTTGCTCTTTCATCAGCTTCAAGTTCAAAAAGATTTTTATCTTTGGCATTAATCTTATAATTAATTGTTCCCTCTGTGACTTCAAAAGAAGGGTGTCCTGCAATCACTTTTGAGAGTGTACTTTTTCCTGAACCGTTAGGTCCCATGATGGCATGAACTTCGCCAGCTGAAACTTTAAGATTAATTCCTCTTAAAATTTCTTTTTGTTCTCCATTCACATTGACAGAAGCATGGAGGTTTTTAATTTCAATCATATCTTTTTCCTTTTAACTTACTATTAACCTATACTATTTTCTAGTTTCATTTCTATGAGTTTTACGGCTTCAACTGAAAACTCCAGAGGGAGTTCTTTGAAAACATCCTTACAAAAACCATTGACGATCATGGAGATGCATTTTTCTTCAGAAAGTCCTCTAGATTGCAGATAAAAGAGCTGTTCTTCCGATATTTTTGAAGTTGAAGCTTCGTGTTCGACCACGGCCGTATTATTTTTCACGTCTATATAGGGAAAGGTGTTGGCACGTGCTTTATCGCCAATAAGCATAGAGTCGCATTGAGAATAATTGCGGGCCCCAGTGGCACTTGGATTAATTTTTACTAATCCTCGGTAATTATTTTCTGACTGCTCTGCGGAAATCCCTTTTGAGATGATTGTCGATTTTGTATTTTTTCCGATGTGAACCATTTTGGTTCCAGTATCGGCTTGCATGAAATTGTTAGTTAAAGCGACTGAGTAAAAAGCCCCTTCAGAATAATCTCCTATTAAATTACAAGAAGGATATTTCCAAGTAATGGCCGATCCTGCTTCAACTTGAGTCCAAGAAATCTTTGATCCCACTCCTAAGCAGTTTCCACGTTTTGTGACAAAATTATAAATTCCGCCAACACCATTTTTATCCCCAGCATACCAATTTTGAACGGTAGAATATTTTATCTCGGCATGGTCTAGGGCCACGAGCTCGACAATGGCGGCGTGAAGTTGATTTTCATCTCTTTGAGGTGCCGTACATCCTTCCAAGTAATTCACAAAAGAGCCTTCTTCAGCAATGATGAGAGTCCTTTCAAATTGACCGGTCTCTTTAGCATTGATTCTAAAATAAGTTGATAGATCTAAAGGGCATTTCACTCCTTTTGGAATGTAGACAAAAGATCCATCTGAGAAAACCGCTGCATTTAAAGCTGCAAAAAAATTATCAGAGTGAGGAACAACTGTTCCAAGATATTTTTTTACGAGTTCTGGATGTTCTTTAACGGCTTCAGAAATAGAACAAAAAATAACGCCCACTTTTTCTAGTTCTTCTTTGTGAGTGGTCGCAACAGAAACTGAATCAAAGACGGCATCGACGGCGACACCACTGATTCTTTTTTGTTCATTAAGTGGGATTCCCAGCTTTTCAAATGTAGCCAGTAACTCTGGATCGATTTGATCCAAACTTAATACGGCATCTTTTTTCTTAGGAACAGAGTAATAATAAAGAGCTTGATAATCAATTTCGGGAATTTCTAATTTTGCCCATAGAGGAGACTTTAAAGTGAGCCAATGTTTGTAGGCTTTTAATCTAAAGTCTAAAAGCCAAGTAGGTTCATCTTTTTTAGCGGAAATCATGCGGACGATGTCTTCGCTTAAACCTTTAGGGAATTCTTCCGTTTCTATATCGGTATAAAATCCGTATTTGTAATCGGAGTTCAATACGTCTGTGCTCATAGTTGTGCCTCAGTTATTAAAGGTGAATGATTAAACTCAACTCCGAGAAGAAGTTCGGCGAGAGTGAGTCTATGTAAAAAAGCATTAAGCTTATGATTCAGATTTTCTACCGGGGTCGAGATGTTACATTTTCCGAGAAGTTCACAAGTGCCTTTGTGAGAAGAACACACTCGCCCTACAGCTTCTTTTCCTTCGATCATTTGGACGAGTTCCATATAAGTGATTTGATCGAGGGATTTATTGAGGGAGTAGCCACCTTTAATGCCTTTAACAGAACTTAAAATGTCGTGGTTGTTCATGACTTGCATGACTTTTGCAGTTGTATCAAAAGGTGTTTGAAATTCATCGCAGACTTCTCTCGCCGACACGAGCGTGTTTTGATCTTTATCG
>Ga0213919_1000711_pt1 | contig 13713 bp, 17 predicted proteins | sample McNCre317MG_FD_161056 | JGI IMG/M metagenome (GOLD analysis project Ga0213919, IMG submission 161056) | Freshwater microbial communities from McNutts Creek, Athens, Georgia, United States - 3-17 MG | ecosystem: Environmental > Aquatic > Freshwater > Creek | place: USA: Georgia | collected... | reverse complement strand
TGGGACTGGTAATATAGAAAAATATACAAATTGCACAACATTTTTTTGTGCAAGTTGCACAAAACGTGTAGAATAATAAAAAGGGTGAGATTAACTCACCCTAAAACTACTTAAGTATATACTTAAGTATATATTGGCCGTCTGCATCCGTTCCAAACAGAATCAATACGATTTTCAACTACGCCGTAAGCTCTGCCCTTTGCTTCTATACACATGCCAGGTGCTGAAACAATGCCGACATGATAAGCGTTATCGTCTGAGTCAACTTTAAATATCAGATCGCCCGGCTGTTTGTCAGAAATTGCAACCGGTATAAATTTCTTATCATGGTATAAACCGTTTGCAGTATCGTCGTACCCTTCAGGAAGTACGCCGGCATAAATTAACGCGCAGATCGTGAGTCCTGAGCAATCAAATATCTTAGAATATTTAGTGATGCTCTTTCTGTGGTTGTAGATAAACTCTGCAACCCTTCCGGCATTTGCTCCTGAGTTTTCCATATTTGCCAGTTTAACAACTGTTAAGTTTTTCACTTTCTGTCCCTGGCCGCCCCAAACATAGGGGCTACACCTTCCGGCCTGCTTCTTTGCATAAAGCAATACTTTGTCTTTCTGTGTCACTGGTCTACCTCCTTGTCAAGCCTGTCTGTCAGCTTCTGCAATACGATTTTTACCTCGTGTACTGCTTCCGTCAGCTGCTTAGCTTCCGCCTGGTGCTCCTTGTTCTGGTCAAGCATCGTCTTATATAAGATAATACAGAATACAATAGGAAAACCTACGGCGCTAACTGCGCTCACAATCGTTGCAAAATCCATGATTAATCACCTCCTGCGATAGTTAAAATATAGCTGTTTGCATTTCTCGGCAAAGTTAGCTCTTCATTATGCTTATTCAAGAAGGGTATATAGCTAACCTTCTTGTTAGCCTGCGTCCAGTACTGGCCGTCGTTAAAGTATGAATTTATCAGACTGCTAGAGCTTGCCCTTTCGATTATCGTCTCGCAGTTCAATATCTCCGTTTTGAAGCTCTGCAAAGGATCGCATTTTAGTGATACTTCCATAAGATTACCGCTCTTTGCTACAAGATCGGTTATATAGTAATATCTTCCAAATAATGCTATATAACAATAATTGTATCCTCTCAGATCGCCGCTAATCAAAAATTTAGGCGTCAAGATGCTCTGATCAAATATCTGCTTACCTTCGATCTTTAAGATAGCGTCCTCATCTGTTCCACGGTTCCAGGTCTTGCCAATCACGTTGTTTTCGGACTTCATATTCATAAATGCAAGGACCGTATTGCCTGCAACAACCGGCGTCACTGTCGGCGTGGGTGATCCAGCTTCTATCAATACGCCTGCCTTCAAGTTAGCTTCGATTTCGTCCTTTTCCTTGCCTGTGCAAGGTATGTTTTTAATATGCGCATCATAGCACTTAACATAACCCGATGCATCGGACAACGCGGCTTTCATAAACGACGGCCGCCCGATAAAGTTTTTCTGATTACCTGCTATTTTTTCGTTAGGCGTTTCAACTATCAGATAAGCGGTCTGACTTGACAAGAAGCCTGTTATAGCTCCGCCGCCGCTTGAATACTCTGTATTGGGACTCATAGCCATACCATTATTGAGCGTATTGCCGGCTGCTCCGATTGCAATCGGTGCAGTCAGCCCACCGGTGAAAGGTGCGGCCAGCGCACTACCAAAAGCAACGCCGCTCGAGAGAATACTTGAATACTGCCGGCTAAAGTCTTCAGATGATGTCGGGATCTGGACTGCGCAAGCTCCTGAAAAGAAATATCTGTGATTAGTCCCTCCGCCCGATGCGCATATCTCAGCTACGCAGCATCCATTTAAGAAGTCATAAAGATAAGTCAGTGTCAATGTTTTGCCCATGACGTCATGAACGTTTAGTTCATGGTCCCCAACATATGGCAAGTGCGCTATGATCCTAGTGTTAGGCGGAAAATTCAAAAACTTAGCTTCTTTTGCTTCTTTTATGTTTATGCTTCCCATGTCATCGTCTAACAGATACTGAGACGTCAGAGGAAGCCCGTAAACGCCCGTTGATATTCCGCCGGCTGCTATTTCCTTACTGCTTCCAACTTCAGGGTCCACGGGCATTATGGAAAGCCCCACAATGATTTCGCGCGGATCTGCGAAAAACTTTTTAACGTTTTCCACAAAATCGTTACTCCATAAAAATTGTGCAAGCTCCTTCAGCTCTGTAGTTCCGACTTTATACATGCTCGTAAATCCGGTATCAATAGCGGATGCAGTCGGTTTCGTAAGCCCTGTTATCCCAACATCGTTCCAGGGGTCAGCCTGTCCGTCCGGCTCAGGTCCGTTCACATCGTCGCTGTCACTGTGTGAGTGCAGCCATGTATAAAGCTGTGCAGAATCACCGCTTGAAAAGTCAAGGTTGTAAGCTCCTGCCGATTTCTTGACAAATGAAAATCTTGCGACCTGCCTTTCATCATCTACTATGAATGAAAGATAAAGCGGTTCAGGACTGCTCTTGCTGACGCTTATCTGCTTTGTATAGAATGGCAGCGCGGCGCTTGTGTAGAATTCTACTGTTACAATGATATATTCGTCCGGATCTACGCCGGCCAGCCCGTAACGTATGCCCATATGGTCAACTTTTCCTGCGTATATCGGATAGATCTCCTGCATGTACGGTATACCTGAAAGTAAGTGCCATGCTTCCGTCTGCTCTTCTATGGCGCTGAATTTAGAAGCGGATATATTTGTCATGGGTGAAAAATCGTTTATCTCCGCATCATAAAGCGTCGTAAAATTAAACGTGCCATTCTTTCCGGTTACGTCCGGCCATGACTTCCAATTGCCTTGCACGTATGGATAAGCCACCACAACTCTATATATATCAACAAAAAATGCTTCGCTGAAATACGGCGGAACAGTTCCACCCACTGCTTCAACATGCCCGTTACGCTGTTCAATAACTATAAACATTCCATGTTCGGCGTCACGATTAGCAATAGCTATAAATGAAACAGGATAATGGGTTGTTTTAAAAAATTCTTGCATATAATCGCCCGACAAGTTGTATGCTTTACATTGGTACAATGATGGGGTTCCTTCACGCGTATTGCCTACAATTTTATAATTTGTATTAGGGTCCCCAGCTACAACAACATTATCGACATATTGTGACGGGTCAACTCCGTTAAAACTTGGACCGGCATATCTAGTTAGTAGGGTATCAAGGTCGTCCGCTGTATTATAAAAGTCATAAACAAATGCTTGCGGATCTGTCAGCATTGTTTGCGGTATCCAGCAAGGTACCTGCTGTATATTTTCCCATGCCATGCCCTCACCTCCTTACACATAGACGCATACGCTGTCAATAAATCTAGTGATCCAGCGTTTTACAAAATCAGTATCGTAGAGCGCGATAACCTGCTGTATCATATTTTCAGTCGACAAAACGCCGATATTACCCGTTATCGTCAGCTCTTTACCATATGCTGTCTCTTCTTCGTATGTTCCGGTCTGTTCCGTGGTCTCGGTCCTGCTTCCTGTGGTTTCACGTTCTGTCTTGAATGTACCACTCTGGGCGGTCTCGCTCTGGTATGTTCCGGTTCTTTCCGTTTCGGTCTGATATGTACCTGTGTGGCTTGTTTCCGTCTGATATGTTCCGCTCTGCGTTTTTGTATCTGTTGCAGTTCCGGTTATTTCCTTATCTGTCTCATAAGTACCGTCCTGAGCTTCAACTACCTGATACGTTCCGCTCTGTGTTTCCGTGACTGCTTTCGTGCCGGTTATGCCCTTTTCTGTCTTATAAATACCGCTCTGGCTTTCGGTCCTCTTTTCGTACTTGTTGGAGTCGGCGCCGCTTACGTCCACGAAGTCACTGCCGCCGTACGGTATGATCTTGTTGACTGTCGTTTCTCCATTTGTAATACTTCCTGACTGCTGCTGTGTCTCAAAGCTCTTAACCCATGTGTTAGGCTTCTGCTCTTCCGTCTCCTTGTAATCGGTGAAAGAGTCCGTATCTGTCTTAGTCCAGTTTGTAGGCGTGTCGGTTTTTGTCTTCTCCCAGTTGGTCGGGGTCTGCGTTTCCGTCTCGTGATAATTCGTATATGACTTTACGTTTTCCTCCTGCCAGTTGGTCGGGGTCTGTGTCTCTGTCTCTTTCCAGTTGGTCGGGGTATCCGTTTTTGTCTCTTTCCAGTTGGTCGGTGTTTCGGTCCGTGTCTCCTTCCAGTTGGTCGGGGTCTGTGTTTCTGTCTCCTTCCAGTTGTCAGGTGTTTCTGTCTTTGTACTTATCCAGTCTGTAGGCGTCTTCGTCATCGTATCACTGCCGCTTGTAACTTCGTGCCGGTCGTAGTTGTAGATCGGATTATACTTAGACAAAAGAGCGCTCAGCTCGTTAGCGATAAATCCGCCGTTGCGCGCCAGCCACTGGGTATATCTGTTTTTGAACGCGCCCCACGGATCCAGTGTTTCTTTATTATAGAAACTCTTTTCGCTCTGCTGCTCAAATATATCCTCAAACTCTGCCTCGCTCCACAAGTCAATCTGCTGAGCGTTTGCCGTAAATGTCGGAGTTCCGACACCCTTAAAAAAGTTGTTGATATTGCTAAAGTCCGCGATATCGTCGAGTTTATAAAACTTCTTACTCATTCTCTTCAACCTCCTTTGTCTCCGGCTCTTCCTCCGGCTCTTCCTCCGGCTCTTTCTCCGGCTCTCCGTCCTGCTCAACGTCTGCCTGTGCTTCGTTCTGGTATTTGATCTCTTCAACCTTCCATGCTTCGCTGAAGTCAATTTCTGCGTCCTCGCCAACAAGCCCCTGAGCCTTCATCCTGTCAAGCCATAGGCGGCGCTGGTATAGCATGTCATTTGGAAGTATGAAGCTTGTAGAAGTCTGGCCGTTCACTTCGTCAACGGACTGCTGCGCAAGTTTACCGTTGCCCTGGATCGTCTGGCCATAAAGCCCGAAGCACCAGCGCATGTAATCATCTACGACCTTTGTAATATACTGCAGCTTATCGCTCGTTAAAGGGTCTGATAAATTTATAACGTTGGATGCGGCGCCCGTTGCCTTGCCCTCTATGAGATCGTCCATTATATTATAGGAAGCGATTGCAAGATCGTCGTCGCCGTCGGAGTCCTTCACCTTTGCCCAGTATGAGTTTAGAGCTGCCGCCTCTTTGTCGTCCTTTGCCTTATAGATAGGGTGATTTTTTGCATAGCGGATATCTGAGCGGAGCGTTACAAGCGCGTTTGCTATGGCCTGCGCAGATGTTACGATGAAGCTTTTTAAATTGGTATGCGCTGAGTTATTCCAGCCAAAAGCAACCTCATCAAAGCTCTTTACTTCATTGTACCCGTTTGCAGATGTTACGATGCATTTACTGCCTAAACCGTATACGTCCGGATCCTCCGCAGTCTGAGCGTACAGGAATACGGCGCCGCCCTTGTAAAGTCCTTTGTTGTATTCTTCCGGAACGTTTCCGGCTGCTACGCATCCGCACCATATGAGATATCGTTCTGCGTATTCCTTCGGCATCGAGTCCGGAAAGTTCTTATAATCAAACATGGAATAAAAGAAATTTTCCATAATATCGGTAATGTATTCTGTTAATACCGCTTTTGTAAACGGCACTTTTCGGAGTGCCTTAAGATCGCTTAAAATATTGTTTGCCATTTTACCACCTTCCTTTATAAGAAAAGAGGCAGGGCCCTTATAACCCTGCCCCTCTTCTTAGGAGTTTACTATATGTATACGAGAGCTTATTATCCCTCCGCAGCGGCCTCAACTGTTACTGCGCATGTATCTGTGTAAGATACGCCGCCAACTGTGATAGTAGCCGTTATAGTTGCGTCGCCTTCTGCTACGGCTGTAACCTTGCCGGTCGAAGAGTTGACGCTTGCATATGTCCCGGAATCCGATGCGCTCCATGTTACGGTCTGGCCGGCAGGATATGTTACTGCGCTAAGGTCTGCAGTTCCACCCTCCTTAAGAGTAAGCTCGTTGGGTGATACTGTAACGCTCGGCTCTGTCGAGATAATGAAGACAACGGCGTTCTGTGTCGGGATTACTGCCCTGTTTTCGACTGTCTGGATAAATGTCTGCAGCACGTCTTCGGGCTCGTGGTATTTCTGTGCGACTCTACGAGGGTACTTTAACCCGTGGAGGCATGCCCATTTATCAGCCATAAGAGCAACAATGCCGTCTCTTGTGACAGTAACGTTGTTGTCGTCGGTCACGCTGATCTTTGAGAGCTGGTCAAATGAAAGGGCGGTTGAAGTAGCATCCTGAAGCCCTGAGCCCTGCCAATAAGGTACTGTCTCATATCCCGGAAGGGATGTAAAGATCTCGTGGAAGGTTCCGGACTGTGCAACGCTGTTGAATGCCTGTTCAGCATATCCCAGGATCTGAAGCTTGATTCGTTCCTCAGGAACAAAGGTTGCACGCTGAGCCATGTTGAAGAGTTTAGACATCTTCTTGAAGTAGTCTTTAAACTCTGTGAGCTTGCGTGACATGAACTTTAAGCAGTCAGCATTAGCAAGAAATGCTGCAGCGGTTGTGATATTGCTTGAAGGCTTCATCTCTGCATTGTATGCCTTTCTCAGATCCACAACTGAGATTGAATGACTTGTAACCTTTGCGTCGTTCTTGAAGCATTCAGCTATAAGAGCGTTACGGAGTAAGTCGTCAAGTTCTTCGTCGTGAGCTTCAAGAGCGTTTGCAATTGCAAGCCTTATTGCTCCGACAAAACTTTCAACTTCTGCGCCCGATGTAAAAGCATCGTCCCACTGGTTGCCTGTCAAGTCATACTGAAGTTCCCAGCTTGAAGTCTTGCCGTAGAGTGTAGCATCAACGGTAGGAAGCTTAATATTATAAGTTCCGATGCTGTCGCCGTCTGCAAAAACCTTCCAGTTATGCGCTGCCTGAACTTCGGGGGCTGTGATAGTGATCGCCTGAAGGATTGCTTTAAACTGCATGTCCTCAGTCCTGAAGCCGTACTGCTTAGCGCGTCTGTAAAGTGAATCCATAAATACGGACTTTACGCCCTGAAGGATGAGCGCCTTTGTGAACTGCTCGCGGTATTTGCCCAGATCATCGTGAGCTATGCCACCATCAATGAAATCAGCAAGCGACTCTGTAGCGACTGCCTTATCACCGACTGCCTGTTTGTATGCCTCATTTACTAAAGAGTAAACGGCATTACTGTTTAAGTATTCAACTGACATAATTTTTCTCCTTTCTAAGAAAAAATGAGTGTAGATTGTTTCTACACTCATAGTACAAGATTATAATATTTTTGTCAAGAAAAATTTAGAACGGAAGATCTTCACCCATAGCCGACATAAAGCCGTTATCGTCTGTATCAAACATGGATGCTATATCCTGCTTATGCAGCTCCTTGATTATCATCGCCGCCGGATAAATAGCGCCGGGCTTGATAGTAACTGCAACTACCACCTTGCTGCCGTTAATGTTTCCGCCGTTGTCTGCAATATAATCTGTCATGCTGCCCATGTCAACGATTTCGCCCTGGCGATATTCTCCGCAACGGATATCAAAACCGGATGCAAAATTGATATAGCCGCCCTCTTTGTCGGGCTCTTCCTTCATCCAATCTGGAAGCCATTTATCTTCAGTGTCTACATAGTAGGGTTCAGCTGCTTCCCTTAACCCGTTGATAGCGTCGGCTGTACATTTGAGGCTGAGTCTGTATTTATCCTCTTTGTCGCTCTTGCCATTTGCAAAATTTCTCTTTCCGTACATAGCCGTGGTGATCGTTCCGGCAAGATAATACTTGCCGTTTTCCTGCTCCTGTGCTGCCTTCTTGTTTGTTGTCTTTCCTGCCATAATTTGGCTCCTTTCCGCCCTTTTGGGCATCATAATTTATTTGCTTTGTTGACGTATGTATCAACAGTAAAGCCGATATCATTGTTTAAGTAGTACCATTTATTATTATTGTAAAGCGTCCACAACCTCTTGTCAATCGGCAAACTGCCGAATTTATAGGCTTCTTTTTTGTCGCTAATGTCCCCGACTGTATAAATACGGCGCGCTTTTTCGTTCACCTTTATTGCATCGTGCACAAATACATGCTCGCCCAGCTTCGGGCTGATGCAGTAATCAAGCTGTAAAATTTTTCCGGCGTATATTATATAGAAGTCCTTGCTCACTAACTCGCGCTCTTCGTCGCGGAAGAAATGCGGATATGAATCCACGGCCCAGCTTCCGCCGGTAATGCTGGCAAGCTTCGGATTATCAAAACCGAAGTATAACGTGTTGACTTTTGCCCTCTGCTTGTTTCTGTTCGAGATAAGATGCACAAATACCCTTGTTTTTTTCTTCGTCAGTTTTACAAATGGTTCATCTTCACCGACCTTTAAGACTTCATCCTGTATGTATAACTCGCGCAGGTATTCATTATAATAATTTGTAGTGTTTGCCAGCATGAAAATTTTGCAAGTAAGGCGGTCTCTGAATATCGTTTTTAAGAGGTCACAGAGACTGACAAATTCATTGTTGGCATAAATACTACTAATGAATTCATCGAATATAGCAAAATCACCCGTGGGCATGTTTAAAGAACTCTTATATATCTCATTCTGCGTCAGGTCTAAAGCGTATAAAAACGGCTCGCTTCTTGCGTCTCTTTCGCCCTTGTCGTCGATATGGCATAAATACATCTTATGTCCGAAATAATATACATTATTATACTCTCCGCCCGTCAGCTCCTGGATGTATCCGCAAGCGCGGATCACTTCAAAGAGCTTTTCAATGTTCTGCTTAGCGGTCATGTCCGGCCGCTGCCTTATATATGGCGTTGTTATCCCGTACATAAGGAAAAGGATTATACCTATCAATAAAAGATTGGTTGTCTTTCCTGTCGATCTGGTTGAAATCAGAACGAACCATTCTGCACTTTTAGGATCCAGCTCCTTAGCAGGGTTATAAATGCCCTTTGGGACTTTCAACCCTTTGTAATATGTGAAAACCTTGTCCCAGTCTACAATGATGCCCTGCTGAGGATCATTATTTAGATACTTAATCTCTTCCAGTAATACGTTCATAATACCCTTCTTTCTTGTAAGTCAGCCTCTATAAAGGACCGATAAAATTTATCAAGCTTCATACTGAAAGTTATTGGAAAGATACAAGCGCTTGAAAGCTCGTGCATAATCACGCCGTCCGGCGCTGTCCATGTGCTCGCTGCGTCCTCATAATGTATTGTATTCTTTCCGGACACTTCAGCCTCTAACTTCATGCCCAGGATGTCAAACGCTTCGAATGCATCGCCCTTTACTTTCAATATCGCCTCTTTTGGCATTCCTGCAACGGTTGCTTTTATCTTGCCATTTTCTTCGACAAGATACCTTTTAGCTCCTAATGTCTTTATTCTTTTAATGTCCGGGCTTTCAAGATCAAACATGCCCAGGTCGTCAAAAGCCGGATCAGTAAGCCCGACTGCTTCAAGCTTCTTTGCAATCCATTTATTGTACTGCTCGAAGATCTCCAACACTCTCGGATGCTTCCTGCATTTATAACTGTCTGTATCATTGTATATGATGTAGTCAGCGCCCAGCTCTTCAATGATCTTAAACCCCGGCTGAAATAACGCCCACCTGCCCCACGCGCAGACCCAAATCCCCCACTGAGGAAGAAGGATCTGTTTTGACTTCTCGGCTTCAAAGTCAAGGTCGTTTTCTAGCACGGTCCAGTCGTCTTTATAAGTGATCTTGTCTAGCTCCATTCTTGTACACATCATTCCAAAAGAAGCATTAACGCCCGACTTTTCTATGGCATATTCAGGAGTTCCCGAGAGTCCGGCTTTTTTCATCCTGGCCTTATTGATATAATGGCGGTTGAGTACATTAAGTATAAACTTAGGCAATCGGATCCGGTCCGAAGTCCACAAACATACAATTTCCATTTTCTCCCATTTGTAAATCTTCTTATATATCTGGTAGTCTAGCTCAGTGATTGCGACCTTCATTCTTTTTGCCATAGCAATACGGCCATTGTCAATAATAGCGCCTTCAAGCTCCATGCATTTATGTTTGCTTTCGTATGATATACTCGTTCTTCTTTCAAGCCCGGTAAATACTGCAGTAATGATGCAGCATTTTGACTTGACATACTCTTCAAGATTTTCAATATCATATCTTGCAACGAACGGAGTGCCGGGATAATAGCCAAAATTCATCCAAGCGGGATAAGCGCTCGTTTCATCTTCGCCTAAAGCGTCGTTTATTGTATAGCCTACGTTCGTTATATTTGCGTGAACGTATCCGCCGCGGAAGAGCCAACGGAACCAATATTGATAGGTGTCTTTATTTGGAAAAGCATCTTTCACAAGCTGCTTGTATGTCTTCATTTGCTGATAATCAAGTAAGCTCTTCAGCTCCGCTTTTACTTCGGACCTAAGCAAGCCTGTTTTTGTTAAAGGTATTTTCTTATCGGGGTAGATGTATTTATCATATATGAAGCTGCTCCACTCGGCAAGAATTGCCACGTCATTAATACAATAATCTTCCTCCGTCTCTGTAAGCGGCGTTTTTGAGCTTCGTAAAATGCTATAATCAAGATCACCCTTTAACTTCTGTGTCGTCGTATAGTCCTTCGCCAGCTGTGCAAGGCTTCCACCCGATATGCTGAGCGCCTCGTGGAAGTCCCACCCGTCAACTGTTAATGCTGCCAACGGGTGACGCTCTTCTCGTGCGAAAAAGTTGTCGGGGTCCCATTGGTAACGCTTGCGCAAAAACTGAAACTCAAAGCCCAGGTTAGCATCCCATACAAGAAGCTTTCTATTATTATAAGTGGGCCCCAATTTGTAAAAATCGCATATCTTGTTATAAAGTAGTTTGAATCTGTCCCATGTCCTGCCCAGGAAGATAAATCCTATTTCATTTGAAGCTATGGCAAACTGCCAATGATACATAAAAGCACTCTTTGATTCTTTCGTGACAACGTTCGTTGTTTCAATATCAAATCCGGCATATAACGGAAGATACCAACTTTCTTGCCGTTCCCCGTTAACGATCTTTTTGATGCTCACCGGATCGCCGCCTAAAGGAAGCTCCGGAAGATCCTGCCCGGAATATCTGTATACATAGCAGGGGACTTTACACTTTTGCCCTTTTACTATCAATGTCAGCTCCACCGTTTTTATAGCTTCCTTCAACTGCGGCTGCGTTTGTATTTTCTTTCGATGCTTCGGCATTTGCTCTCGTTTCTCCTTCCTCTAATATGGCTCTTAAAAGCTCGTATGATTTCGCGCCGGCCGTGGCCATTAGATCAGTCACGCTTGCGTCATATTTCAACTTTCCGCGTGAGTCCTCCTGGCGCCTGACGTATGATTTTGCGTCAACGTAACTTTTTACTTCTTCGTCTGATACGCTTTTAGCTTCGCGCTGGATATCTACCTCTGTAACTTTCTTGCCTGATACATATAGTTTTTCTTCCGCAATATCTCTTTTATAGGTTGCTTTTGCCTGCTTTACGCTCGGCAGTCCTTTTCTTGCCTTCTTGATCTGTGCAGCTGTCGGCATGTTTGCACCTTTTGAAATCTGGATAAATCCGCCCTTTGATATGTGCACGCTTCCAGCCGGTAAAGAGGCAGTTAATTTATTGACGTACATTTCGTAAAGCTCGGAGTCCGGCCCGAATGTTCCATAAACTGCTTTTATCTGCTTATTTGCTGCATCCGTGGCGCGGTATGCAGCGGTTGGTTTATATTTTGGCATGTTATACCTCCTTTACTTCATAACTATGCGACATACCTTTGTAGGTATGCTTCAGTATCCATTTTCTCGCGTCGGCCATACATTCAAATATTTTTGGCTCGCCGTATTTATTTGGCTTTCCGGTCTTGTCAATTATCTGATGCACCTTGCCGTCATGCTCTATGATATAATACTTCATATTAGCACCTCCTTTATTTTATAGAAAATTTGATTGATACCATGTCATCAGCTATTTCTCTAAATATATCAAAGATGTCATTAAACGAAAGATCTTTAATTTCAGCTTCGTCAATTTCTCTAGCATCATATTTTGAAACTATTTTATCAATTCTGTTTATAACACCCTCTATCCTGCTGACGGCCTGCTCCTGCCAGCTGCCTTTTATAACTTTAAAATCTTCTTTGATGCATTTTAAAGCTTGTTTCGTTGTCATATCAAATCACCTGCCTTTATCTTCGGGCCTGTTACAAGCCTGCCGCTGTTCGGGTCGTATGTCTTTTGAATGAGCTGTTCTTTGTTGCTCTCAAAGTATAAATTTGCTAAATCGTATAACCTTTTACGTCCGATCTGATACTTCCACTCTTCAATTATTGCTCCGTCGTTTGCATCGTATTTCTCGATTGCTTCTTTTATCGTCCTGCCAACGCCGCGCGTTTTGAGTCCGCAGTTAAACAATGATATCAGCCATATAGTCGAAGATATGCGCCGTATGTGGAGCGCTACGCCCTTATGCTCGAAACCTTCACCTTCAAACTCTTCAAGAAGTTCCTTGCCGTTCCGTTTAACGTATGCTAACATTTTATTCATTTGACTACCTCCTTCATGAATTGCAACCACTTGCAAATTGTTGATACCTTCATATTATTATAGATGTACTTTGATACATCCACCTGAGCAGCTCCGCAGATTACATACTGGCCGCGGACCGGTAAATTGATTGTTTTGGCGAAGTCACGGACCCTGCCAACATCTCTAAATTTTTCAAGATCTTTCATAAAATTTTAATGCCTCCATAGCTTTATAGTATTTTTCAAATTGTTCCGGATTTTCTTTTATAAGTTCCTTGATTTTTTTCTTAAGCTCAACAGTGCCATAATATACGCCGATGTAGTGCATCTGATCTTTTCTGAAGCTCTCGATCTGGCCGGCTTCGTCGAGATATGGCAAGTATAATCTATACCATGTATTTTTTAAGATAAAGCCCTGGATCTTAACGTCTTTTGTATCTTCTTCAATCAGGACTCCGAAAAATGACATCATGTGCGCCTTGTATTTGTCTATTCTGAGCCTGTCTATAAATGTGTTATAAATTCCTTTTAACAGCAACTCTCGGACCTCCTTTTCAATACATCTGTAAGCTCGTCTACTATGTGCCTGATCTGCTTGTCTGTAAACCTCGCCTCAATCTGAGTGATTACCGCGTCGGCCCAGTGCTCTTCGTGGATCGGCGCGCAGTTCTTGGATTTGTAAGCCATGATGCAGTCAAGGTTAAATGCAAAGTGTTCATAATTAATTTCATCTGATGCAAAATGCCAGGTATAAGGGCTTTTCATTTGTCTACCTCCGTTATGTGCTCGTCAATAGCATCCAGCACGTTAAATAACGCCATGTTGTTAAAGTATACTGCAGATATCTCCTCCGGATCGTCTGTTGGCTCAACCGTCTTCATTAAGTACTTTATCTGTTGCCTTAACTGCTGCAAATACTCCTTGATTGCTGTGTTTACAAATTGTTGCTCTGCTGTCATTTCTGTAACCTCCTAATATTTAATTTGTGGCAAACCCTGCCCACAACTATATACTATCACATAGGATACATTTTTACAATTGGCAAAGTGCACAAAGTTTTTGTTATTTGTAACAAGTTTTTTGTATAGTTTGCCGGATCCGGCCGGATCCGTACCGTGATGGAGACCTTTTGTGCAACTTGCACAAAAAAATGTTGTGCAATTTGTATATTTTTCTATATTACCAGTCCCA
>Ga0213919_1000709_pt1 | contig 13729 bp, 18 predicted proteins | sample McNCre317MG_FD_161056 | JGI IMG/M metagenome (GOLD analysis project Ga0213919, IMG submission 161056) | Freshwater microbial communities from McNutts Creek, Athens, Georgia, United States - 3-17 MG | ecosystem: Environmental > Aquatic > Freshwater > Creek | place: USA: Georgia | collected... | reverse complement strand
GCTTGTAGTGAGGTTCTAACGGGCTGTAGTGAGGGGGGCGATTGTCCCCCTTATTCATTAGCTTAGGTTGGCATTGTATCGGGTACAATATGGGGGAATAGAGAATGTTATACTATAACAATATAGTCATATAGGCTAACCGAATCACTCACCTCTTTAGAAATTGTCAAGTGTTTTCTTTCTATTCAATAGCTTAGACCAATAGCATCTGGACTCATGTATCCAATGCAACTGTATATAAGCATCTTTCCGCTTATGATCACGACACAATGCAGATATAGCTTGACATGGGTCCCTTGAGATTATAAGGGATTGATTCTCATGCGGGGGGTTAGCGAGGACATATCCAAAAGAAAAATACCAAAGTGTAATCCATAGCAAATATATATCCAAAAGAAAAATACCAAAGTGTAATCAACCACTTACCCAAATAGAATAATATACAATAGAATCTATACAACCCAAAAATGACCTGTAGAAATCTAAGATTTTCTTAAAGAATCAGTATAATTTTGGATAAAAAAGAAGATTTTCAATCTGTAATCATAAGTAATGTTTATTTTTATGTAAAGAATCAGCAAGTATCCTGTATTTTTAATAGAAACCTTGATTTTACCCCTTGACAAGCACACCAACAGCCCCTATATTGAGGAGGAAGGGTGACAGGTAAATATTTATTTTTTAGTGACCCCTTGACAAACGAACTTATAACACCTATATACTAGAGAAGGGGAAGGGGAGAAGAACTTTAGTTTGGTTCCGGTTGATTATATACTATAGTATCTATAGAGTATATAATACTATAGCTTAGTAGACTTATAGCTTAATAGACTCATAGTAATGTATTCATACTATTAATCTATTAACCTATAAGAGTATAGAGAACTATAGTATAGGAAGATGTAAGCTGAATGACTCCTACATATTTAGGTATGACTAAAGAAGACTATCTTCAATACTTCATATATGATCAAGATAGTGGTGTAGTGAAGAGTCGTAAGACTGAGAAGGTTATTGGTCAAGTAACAGGTTATGGATTGATTCATACTTTTAGAGTAGAAAAGAAGATTAAGACAGTCTCATTAGGGAAGTTGTGTTATTTCTTGTATCACAATGTAGATATTGGTAGTGGTAAGAAGATTGTTTATTTGGATGATAACACATACAACCTAAAGCCAGATAACCTTAAGCTTGTTGGTAAAGTGGATACTAAAGAGGATTTAGGTAGATTGTCTGTTGTCGAGACAGAAACTGTAGGTGTCTTCTATAACCCCAATAATAACTTGTTTGTTGTGAGAAGAAAGGATGATCAGGCAGTCTATAGAACTTTCTCCTATCAAGAGGCTGTAGCAGTAAGAGTGGAGTGGGAGTCTGACAAGTCAATTCATAGGTGGGACAGATTCAGTGAGTCATTTAGAAAATTCTTGTAACTACACAGACTACCTACTCTCTATTATAGGTGTGATTAAACCTAAACCTATTTTTGTTGTGGAAGATACGAAAGTATCTATACCTTTTAAACCCTCTTATAAAGGTGAGGAACCTCCGTTTTGAAATCACCTGTTTCTGGTTTAGGTAGAAATAGAAAACATAGACCCGGTAGGCGTAGGTCTGCTGCAAACGTCAACTTACGGGGTAAAAAATTCAAAATTATGTCGTGTCGTTGTTGTGTAGCTATTAACAAGAAAAATGAAATTATTCTTAAGGAGACAAGCCATGACCAGCCAGAATGACCTGATCCTGCGCAAAGACGCGCTGCAAGTTTTGAGCGATGAAATTGACTTGGCAAGAGTGGCTTTCCCGCAGGTTATTCCAATTCTTGCCGCTGATATGCGGGCAATCGCCGCCACTCCCGCTTCCTTCCGGCCGGACCATCCGGCCATCGCGTACGCGATGCGGTGTAGACGCCACTTTGGCCGAACCTCAGCATTATCGCGCATGTGAGATGCGGGATAATCCTATGGCGATCCACTTGGTCGGAGAAACGCTCGATGCCAAACGCGCCCACCAGCGCGCACAGGCCGGTGAGATTATCCAACTGCTTCGTGGCGTATACGTTGATGACGGCATCGATGCTGACGCCGCCGGATTACTGGAACGCGCACTCAGCGGATTTCAAAGCCCGCACTCTATTGGCCGAACTGGAGACGAAAGCATGACCGACGAAAACAAAGTTCCGCTCGAAGACAGGCCCATTGTCGAGCGAGCATTGGCAACGATTTACAAGCAAGGATATGTGGCTGGGTATAACGCAGCCGCAGGTGAGAAGCCCTTAGGTGTTCTTTGGGGTTTTGCTTGGGCCGCAGCAGGTATGGTGATCGCGTTTATCGCGGCGGGAGTTGGGTCATGACCGCGACATTTGCTTTTGAACGATATGTCAACGGGATCTTGATGGCGGAAGGCGTCACTATTGAACGCCAGAAAAATCTTTCATCGGCCATGCGGGCCGCATCGAAGCTAGCTGCCAGAGGTTCTAACGGTGAAGTGCCTGTCTTGGTGTATTGCGCCAAAACCTACACCGAAGTCGAGGTGCAATCCCTTGCAGACCGTGACGCGCGGGTCAGGCGGGAAGCCTTGGCGTGGGCGGCGATGACGGCATATCGGGTTTGTGCCGAGACAAGGCACGTTACCCTTGGCCAAGCCTGTGAAGCCGCCATCCTCGCGGACGGGGGGAAGTGATGGGCAATTGTGAAAGGGCGAAGGGTTGATATGTAACGCAGCTTTAATTCTAACTCAAATGCTCTATTATGAAGGCAGAGGGGAAGATTTACAAGGTCAACTCGCTATTCTTCAAGTAGTAGAAAACAGGTTAGACTATGAGACAGAAACCTATTGTGATGTTGTAACAGAACCCAACCAGTTCGCCTACGGAGAGATTCCAGAGGATACAGAGCAAGAAATTATTGTAGACCTCTACTTGACAGGGGAACTACAAACACCTATATGGAGTGAAGAGAAGACTTTCTTCTACAGCGGAGAAAAGCCCTACTGGGCAGAGGGGAAGACCTGTATTACACACGGTAATCACATTTTTTGTTGACTACCCCTTGACAAACGAACTTATAACACCTATATACTACAGACAAGGGCAACCAAGAGATTTCCACAAACTTGATTGTTATATTTAGAAACTAGCTTGCCGATGCCCTTACCTTATTCTAACATCTATACAGTTGCAGGGTATCCTGCCAAACTTCTAATCTAAACCCGACACACTCATCATTCATAGGAAAAAGATGAAAAACCTTCTGACTTTTGTTGCGGCCACTTTCGTTGCTTTTGCTCCGGTTGCTCTCCAAGCTAACCCGACTTCGTATACGCAATGTGAAACCCGTAAAGCTGATAACGGTAACTACTTTGTTGCAGTTGATCCTACCTGTTTTGCTGCTTTTGATACCGCTACGCGAGACGGTAATCCTGTCTCTCATTAAAAACAAAATTCTTAAGGGGTGGTAAGATAAACCCCTACGATACTCTTACGAAAAAGGGTTTATAGTAGTTCTGACAAACCAGAAACCCCAGCGTTGTATAGGGCATAGCCCGCGAGTTCACCTGTGTGGGCCAACGTATTCCCATTAAGATCGACTGTTAGGTCAGCAAAAAGCCCTCGTAGCTACAACGGTAGAGCAGACGCCTTGTAAGCGTAAGGTTGTGGGTTCAAGTCCTGCCGGGGGCACCATTAGAGTAATTACGGCACTTTTATAGTGACCGCTGTTTGAGTGTAGGCTAGTTAGGTAAGTCGTTCCGTTTGGGGTCAACGTTTTGTTAATTTGTGAATCTTGCTTTAGTATGTTTGAAGTAATTAAAGAAGGTTCTGGGGGAAATAACAGAACTATATGTTATGTATGCTTTCCAAAAGGCTTGTCAAAAGCGGAAAGAAGTAAAAGACGTTACTCCCTCTTAAAAATTAGAGCAAATAAAGAGAAATTAAACTTAGGTTGTTCTGTCTGTGTGTATAAAAAGTGTGCTAGTGCTTTAGAGTGGCACCATGTAAATGATGATAAAGACTACAACCCCAGCAGAATTTTTTACTCTTATGGTTGGGAAGTTTATCAAAGAGAGATTAAAAAGTGCATACTTCTGTGTGCTAATTGTCATAGAGAACTGCACGAAGACTAAACCTACCACTCGAACCAACTATTGCGGGGTAGTTCAGTCTGGTAGAACAAGCGGCTCATAACCGCTAGGTCATCGGTTCGAATCCGGTCCCCGCAACCACTTCTAAACAACTTGTGGATATGCTCTTATTAGACCCCCACAGGTGTTTGTAAAGTTAGAGAAACGATCACTGGAAATAAATCCCTCTAACTGATGAGTCGGACTAATCTGTCCCTTGTCGCGGATTAGATTAGGGTAAGGGTCACATGATCATAGCCCCATTGAACAAGGTGAAAGAGCCTGTTGACTGATCCTCACAGGACAAAGTTTATTGTTCTCTAGCCTTCCGGGCGAAGGCACCTAACTGTTAGTCAGGATAAAGTTTGGTTCGAGTCCAAAGAGAACAGCCAATAGACCTCTTACTAGAGGTTTCTTTCCAATCTTATAAAACCCAGATAAGATTGAGTAGACCTTTGGTCACTGGTAAAAATTCCTTTTTTATACTGCCATTGCACAAGGTGTGTCCTTCGCCTTCCAAGTGATAGTGTGAGGTTTCGATTACCTCTGGCCGCTCCATTATGGTCAGGAAGAGTCACTGTTTCACATTCCCTGATAGTAAGATATTGGCCCTTGTGGCGCGATATCTTTTTACCCAACATCTTCAAATATTACTAGGTGTACAGATGAGTAATCAATCTCTTCCCCACGATATCAAGTTATCTAAAGAGATTCAGAGAATGATTCTCGCAGGTGTTCCTATTTCCATTATATTCGATAAGATTAAAGATATGGCGAATGCACCAAGATCACTTACAACTTTCTATAAAATCTACAGTAGAGATATGGCCCTTGCTAGGGCTATGCTTAATGAGTCTGTGGGTTCAAAGATCATGGACAAGGCTCTGGTAGACGGCGACTTGAATGCTCTTATGTTTGTTGCGAAAACCAAACTTGGTTGGAATGACAAGATTATCATTGAAGAAAGAGACCCGAACGCTGTTGACGAAAATACGTCTGTTATTGACGATCTTATGGCTAAATTGGGTATTGAACCGGAAGAAAACTAATGGCTGGTCAGAACGGTTTAAAACTACACGCTGATGACCTTCGTGCAATGGGGCACGATCTAAAAAAGGTTTTAGAACAGTTAGACGCCTCAAAAGCAGAAGAGCTTATTTACACTTGGAAGTTCTGGGCAAGACCTGCTCAGATTGCTCCACCGGGAGATTGGAATACTTGGCTTATTAATGCTGGTCGCGGTTTTGGTAAAACTAGGGCTGGTGTTGAGTGGGTAAGAGAACAGATCAAATCTGGTAAAAGGCGTATTATGGCGGTAGCCGCTACCAACTCTGATATTGAAAGAGTTATGGTAAAAGGTGAAAGTGGTTTCCTTGCTTGTTGCTGGAAAGGTGACAAAACTTACTCTGGCGTTGAATTAGGCTATCCTGACTGGTCTCCAACGAAAAGAACATTAACTTGGGCTAATGGGGCAACTGTTACCTTCTTCTCAGCGGAAGAACCCGAACGCCTTAGAGGGCCTCAGGGTGACGGTGCTTGGTGTGACGAGCTGTGTGCTTGGAACAGAGATAGAGATACTTGGGATATGTTGCAGTTCTGTCTGCGATTAGGTAAACACCCTCAAGTTTGTATTACAACAACTCCAAAACCTACTAAACTAATTAGAGACATTATCAAGAACGCTAAGACAACCGTTACTAGTGGTTCTACTTTTGATAACTCAGCTAACCTTGCCAAAACCTATATTGAAGCTGTTCGTAGTCAATACGAAGGTAGTAGAATTGGTCGTCAAGAACTTTATGCTGAGATTTTAGATGAAGCTTCCGGGGCATTGTGGACCCGTGCAATTTTAGAAGCTGCTGAGGTTGATATTGAAGACTCTCTTGAGTTTTCTAAGTCCCTCGCTCGTGTGGTCGTTTCTGTAGACCCAGCCACAACTTCCAACGAAGAATCAGATATGACAGGCATTATCGTAGCAGGCATGGACCTGAACGGTATTTGTTATATTCTAAAAGACGCTACTGATAGATATACCCCTGAACAGTGGGCTTCTAAAGCTATCGAACTCTACCATAGTTACTCTGCTGACCGTATTGTCGCGGAGAGAAACCAAGGTGGCGATATGGTTAGATCCAACTTTAAAACAGTTGACGAAACTATCCCCATTAAACTGGTTCATGCCTCAAGAGGTAAGTTTGCTAGGGCAGAACCTGTATCTTCTCTTTATGAGAGGGGCAGGGTTAAGCATTGTAGAGGTCTTGATGATCTTGAAGACCAGATGGTCCAGTGGGAACCTTTAGGTTCTATTGGCTCTCCTGACAGATTGGATGCTATGGTGTGGGCTATCACAGAACTTGCCTTAAAAGGTATTGCAAGACCAGATTTAAACTTGGCATACTCCGATAACAAAGGGTTGTCTCATAAAACATAAACATTTTGGGTGTAGAACATGAGTGATCTGAGTAAACCAAAAGCAAAAGTCGAACTCGGTATTTATGGTCGTAACACCTATACCGGGGAGATTCGTGCTGACGAATTTCTTAGAGAATTAAAAGGTAAGTCTGCTATCCGTAAATATACGGAAATGCGAGATAACAATGCTATTATTGGTGCTGTTATGTATGCTGTGGAACAGACTCTCCGCGATGTTAAGGTTAAGGTTAAGCCTGCTGATGATTCAGATGCTGCTAAGAAAGAGGCAGATTTTCTTAAAGAAGTACTAGAGGATATGGACCACTCCTTAGAGGATCATATTGCAGAAGCCCTCTCTTTCTTAACCTATGGCTTCTCTTGGTTTGAGGTTGTCTGGAAAGTTCGTGGCGGTCCTTTAAACGACAGTAAAAAGAAGTCTAAATATACCGACGGTAGAATGGGTGTAAAGAAATTTGCTATTCGTGCCCCTTGGACAGTTGATAGGTTTGAGGTTGATCTAAAGTCTGGGGAAGTCTTAGGTGTTCACCAAGAGTCTTCTTTTGGTAGATCAAACATCTTTATCCCAGCTTACAAATCAGTTTATTACAGAACTACAAGTTTGAATAACGATCCCTCTGGTAGATCAGTTCTTAGAAACGCTTTTATTTCCTATACCTACTTGAACACCATTCAAGAGTTGGAAGCTATCGCTATCGAAAGAGAATTGCACGGTGTTCCTGTTGGTCGTATGCCTGCTGAGTATTTCAGTTCTGATGCTTCCGAAGATCAAAAGCTTCTCTTAGAGAACTTCAAAAGGGTCTTAAGAGATTTGAAAAAGAATGATCAAGGCTTCATTCTAATGCCTTCTGATCTTTACATTGATGCAGACGGTAAACCAACTAACCAAAGACTTATGGACGTAGAATTAATTGCTTCTAAAGGTACAAGAAGCATTGATACTGACCCCGTTGTAAAGAGATACCAACATGACATTGCTCGTTGCGTAATGGCAGAGTTTATGATGCTTGGCGGGGGTAATACAGGTTCTTATGCTTTGTCTAAGTCTAAGACAGACCTTTTTCTACGCTCTCTAGAAAGTTATATCAACAATATCGTAGATGTACTTAATAAGCAGTTTGTAGAGCGTCTGTGGGAATTGAATGGTCTTCCCTTTGAGACTATGCCAAAGCTTGAAGCTGGTGATGTTGCTCCCCACGATTTAAAAGAGATTGCAGCTTTCCTTAGAAATCTCAACGGCGCTGGTATTAATATCGCTGACCAGATTGAGGTTGTTGAAGATTTAATGGAGATTGCTGAACTTGACTTTGATGAAGAGTCTTATATCTCCAACAGAGAAGAACAAAAGACTTTAGAGCAACAACAAAAGAACAAAGAGTTTGACCTTCAAGCGCAGGTTGCTCAGTCTAAAATGAACCCAAAAACTCCACCACAATCTCCAATGCAAAAGGCATTGCTAGAGAGCGCAATGAGGATTTTATCAGATGACTGATGATTCGACTATTGTCCTTTTAGCCAATGCTGTTGTTGAGAAGAAGTTGAATAAACTCCTCACTAAACTTTATGAAGATAAGGGGATTGTTGGACCTAAAGGTGAAGACGGCAAAGACGGTCTCACTATTAAAGGCGACAAAGGTGATCGTGGCGAACCGGGCGCTACTGTAGTTGGCCCAAGAGGCCCTACAGGCCCCAAAGGTGATCCCGGTAAAGATGGGAAAGACGGTAAAGACGGTGTGTCAAAGGTAGGTTCTCCCGGACCCAAAGGTGATCCCGGTAAAAGTGGGAAAGACGGTAAAGGTATTACTAACATCGCCATTACCCCAGATGGTAGTGTGGTTGTACAATACTCTGACGGAAAAGCCCAGAACATCGGCCAAGCCCAGATTAACAACATTACAAACGTATCTGGTGGTGGCGGATTAATCCCTGATCACTATATCATCAATAATGTTGCTGTCGTAGGTTCAAAACTTACTATCACTTGTAACAACAATAAAAAGTTTGAGGTTACTTTACCTTCTGGTGGGGGCGGTACTAGTGCTTGGGGCGGAATCACAGGTACTCTATCTGATCAAACAGATTTACAAACGGCTTTAAATGGTAAGTCAGATACGGGTCATACACACTCTGACGCTACTACTTCTGTTTCTGGCTTTATGTCTGGAAGTGATAAGACAAAGCTTAATGGTATTGCATCAGGCGCAACAGCAAACTCTTCCGACGCGACTTTACTGACCCGTGCAAACCATACAGGTACACAATTATCTAGCACTATTTCTGACTTTAATACAGCCGCATTAACTGCCGCTCCTGCTGAAACTCCTACAACTGTAGGTAATCTTATTAGTGGTGCGACGGGTAAGCCTACTCCTATAGACGCTGATTCTGTAGCTTTATCTGATAGCGCAGCCAGTGGCATTCTAAAGAAACTTTCTTGGGCAAACATTAAAGCAACCCTTAAAAGTTACTTTGATCCTTTCTATGCTGTGGGTGGTTCTACCACTCAACTACAGTATAACAACGCTGGTGTTTTCTCTGGTGCTTCTAGTGCGTTGATTGAAGGTGATGAATTACGTTTACCCGCGATTAGTACCCCTACAACACCGGCAGCAAATGGCGCTAAGATTTACGGTAAGTCCTTTGCTGGTAGGATTATGCCTACCTTTTTAGACCCAGAGGGTATCGAGAGGGTCGTGCAGGAAACCTTGCAAGGTCGAAACATTTTCATTACTACGTTGAACAATAACACAGCACTTTCTGCCATAGGCGGTTCGCCCACCGTAGTTGGTGCTACTCACGTTCAAACCATAGCCTCGGCTAACCCTTGGCAAGCTATTAGAAGAATTAGGCTATCCACTACAGCAATTGCAGCTAACGCTTCCGGCACTCGAACAGCTTATACCCAATGGTTCCTTGGCAACGCGGCAGGTTTTGGTGGGTTCTACTTCCATGCAAGATTTGGTATGAATATCAACTTGAACGGGGGACAGAAGTTCATCGGACTTTGTGCTTCAACGGGTATTCTTGCAGGAAACCCTTCTGCCCTTTTGAACATGATTGGTGTAGGTTATGACGCTGCTGATGCTAGTACAGGTAACTGGTTCCTTATGCGCAATGACGGCTCTGGTGTAGCCACCAAGGTTGATTTAGGTGCAAACGCAGCTAGAAATACTACGGACGGTTTCGACTTGACTATATATGCAAAGCCCAACGCCTCAGAAATCTCTGTCCGTATTGTGAATATAGTTACAGGTGTTGTTGTTTTGAATACAAGTTATACAACAGATATTCCGGCTGTTAACACAGGTCTAGCTTTTAAGTGCGATGTACAAAACGGAGCCGTGGCTTCTATTGATAACATTGAACATGGCACGGTTTATATTAGGGCACTACAGTAATGACTTATTTTGTAACAGTAGATAAAGACGGTGTTGCCAGCAACCTTTGTGATAAAGAGGAAGAGGGTTTTATTCCTTTACCAGATAACGTGGCGTATGCAGACGCTTTTATGAACTCTCACTTATATCTTGACGGTGAGTGGCAACGTAAGCCTATTGTTGAGGTGAGGTTGACCCCAGAAGAGATTATTGAGGCTCTTGAGGTTGAAAGACGCACAGTAGAGTCTGCAAAAAAACTAGCTGGTATTGAGTTTGAAGGTGTTATGTGTAGTGCCACAAGAGATGATCAAGATGGTTTAACCGCTGTTTTGGCTAGGATTCAAATGCGGGGACAAAACTTTAAACCTACGCGATTTGACTTTGAAAATGGCTCATCTTTAGTTATCCATTTAGGTAATTATAAAGCTTTTGCCGAGAAGTGGTGTGACTTTCGCGAGTCATTCTATCAACCACTTTAAAATCAACTTTACCCTTTTAGGTGAAATATGCAAACAGCTAATATAATTAAGGTTTTAGAAGACCAGAAGCTTGTCTATGGATGGGCATATGTTTCAACAGTAAATGGTGAAATCAGTCTAGATCACTCTGGGGAGTACATTAGACCGGAGGAGATTGTTAAAGCAGCTACTAACTTTATGTTAGAGGCAAGAGTTGCTAAAGAAATGCACTCTGGCCCTCAGATTGGCGAAATTGTACACTCTCTTCCTATTACTAAAGAGATTGCCAGTTCTCTTGGCTTGACCACTGAAAAAGAGGGTTGGGTTATCTGCGTAAAAATCCGAGACGATAAGGTTTGGGAGCAGGTTAAAACTGGTAAATTGTCGGCCTTTAGTATTGGGGGCCGCGCTTTGAAGGAGACTACTTAATGACAACAGAACTCACTGATCTAGAGTTATTTGAAGTGTCTCTTGTAGACGCAGGAGACGATCCCTTAGCAAAGGTCACACTTTTTAAAAGAAAAGGAAATTCCGACATGACGGAAGAGGTTGGTAAAACCGATCAAGAGGTTGAGAAGTTGCTTGAAGAAGCCACTCAAACTATTGAAACTCTAAAAGCTAAAATTACTGAACTTGAAACTCAAGAAGTTAATAAAGCCAAAGAGGAAGACACCATTGACTTTGATGGTGAAAAGATTGCAAAGTCGGCAATCCCCCCCGCTGTACTAAAGGCTCTTGAAAAAGAGCGTACAGAGAAAGAGGCCCTTGAGAAAGCTGCTGAAAAAGAGGCTCTTGAAAAGAGGGCTGTAAGTGTCTTTAAGTATATGAAAGGAACCCCTGATCAAAAAGGAAAACTCCTTAAATTTGCTGAGACAGATGAAGCTGTCCTTGAAATTCTTAGAGCGGCTGAAAACCTTTTTGCAGAAATGTCTAAGGAACTTGGTGATGTTATTGTAGACAAAGAACCTAAAGAAGCTTTGGAAAAAGCTATCAAAGACGTTCAAGAAGTTAATAAAGGTCTTACTTATGAGCAAGCCTTTGCAAAACTCGCCAACACTTTAGAAGGCCGAGAACTTATTAACAAAACCTATACAAAAGGAAACTAAAAAATGGCTTTTCAAGAACAGATTGTTGCCAGAACTTACCTTGCTAACGCTGCTGTTACGCAGTTCACTTTCGTAACGCTCCCAGACTCTAACGGTCGTGTTGGTCCTGCTGGTGCTGGTGTTCGTGCGGCTGGTGTAGCCCTACAGGATGCTTCTGCGGCCCTTAAGCCGATTGCTGTTGCTTATGATGGTCGTGTGCAGGTTATTGCCGCTGGTACTATCACAGCGGGCGCTGCGGTTATGTCTAACGCCACGGGTCGCGCAGTTGCTTGGGCCTCGACTAACGCCGTCTTGGGTTATGCCCTTGAAGCTGCCGTTACTGGTCAGGTTATTACGGTTGAACTCGCCCGTTCGGAACGTGCTGCTTAATCTTAGCTATTAAAGGAAATTTAAAATGGCTTTACTTACTGCTTCTCAGGTCCACATTGATCAACCTCTGAGCAACCTCACGATCGCTTTCCTGCAAAACACTACGGGTTTTATTGCTGACAAAGTGTTCCCTCGTGTCTCGGTTATGAAAAAATCGGACAAATACTATGTCTGGCCTCGTGGACAGTTTAACCAGATTGACGACATTAAAGAACGAGCGCCATTCACCATGGCACCGGAAGTTGGTCTGACCCTTTCGAACGATGCTTATAGTGTTCGTGTCTTCTCGGAAGCTGCTCCTATTGACTTTGAAACGGCAGCTAATGCTGACGCGGTTCTTAATATCAAAGCTGCTCTGGCTGCTCAGAAGACCCAAAAGTTCCTTCTGCACCGTGAACAAGTTTGGGCTGACGCCTACTTTAAAGCGGCTGTTTGGGGCACTGACTGGACGGGTGTTTCGGGTGTGCCTGCTGCAAGCCAAGTCCGCCAATGGTCGGATTATACTAACTCGACGCCTATTGTTGACTGTGTGAACATTTCGCGCACTATGCAACTTAAGTCGGGCGGGTTTAAGCCCAATGTTATGGTTATGGGTAAAGAGGTTAGAGATATCCTTATCAACCACCCAACCATCCTGTCTCGCCTCAATGGCGGTGCTACGGTTACTAACCCTGCAATGGTAAATGACTCGAAACTTGCTGAGATTCTCGGATTTGAACAAGTTCTGGTTATGGAAGCAGTTCGTAATACTGCGAAGGAAGGTCTCACTGAGACTAACGCCTTTATTGGTGGTAAAGCGGTTGCCTTCTTCTATGTTCCGCCTGCTTCGGGCCTCATGGTTGCTTCGGCGGGTATGACCTTTGTGTGGGATGAACTGGAACATGCTTCCGGTTATGGTATTACCATTAAATCGTACACTGGTGATTGGCTGGCTGAACGTGGTATTGCTGAAAAGATCGAAGTCAACATGGCTTACGACCAAAAGGTTGTAGCTTCTGACCTTGGTGCTTTCATTGCAACTGTCGTTGCCTAATATCTGAAAGAGGTTCATTGTGACCCGACTGCATTTTGATCCTCGTCGCCCTTTGTTTGTGACTCAATCGTTTCAAGCCTTTAATCGGGTTTGGGCGGTTGAGTCCAACTTTCCTTGGGAAGATATGGGCATGAGTTACCAAGAAGACACTATTCATCAACTATATAACTATAACTTCCTAAACCACAGACCTGATCTAGAAACTCTTTTTGTAGATGAATCTAGAAAAGCTATTGGTGATGGTTTAGAAGAGTTACCTCTTGATGGACTGCATATGCTAGTGCAGACAATTAATAAACAAGTTAGAGATAAGTGTAAAACTGATAAAGAGTTCTCACTTAAAAAATGCCCAATGTCCCGTATCAAAGATAAACAAATCGGATTGATTCGACGTTGGAGAATGACTTATGGAAACTTAGAAAACTAATTTGAGGTTGATATGGCTTATACTTATGACGCCTCTAATCTGCTCGTAACTACCTATTCTGGTAGACTTAATGTGGTAAGGCTTCTCATTGGTGACAATGTGGTAGCTGACCCTCAACTACAAGACGAAGAAATTAACTTCTCTTTAAGTCAAACAGGAGATAATGTATATTTTGCAGGTTCTTACTGTGCGAGAGTTCTTGCTGGGAAATATTCAAGAGAGGTTGATACTCAACTTGATGGGGCGCTAGAGGCTAAGTATAGCGATAAGGTAAAGCAGTATAATCTGCTTGCTATCAGACTCTCAGAAATGGGTAAAAAGTATTCTGGTAAAGCCCTTGGTGTTGTTGCTGGTGGCATTAGTCTAGCAGACATTTCAACAAACGACTTGGACACAGATAGACCTTTGCCCTC
>Ga0213919_1000707_pt1 | contig 13773 bp, 18 predicted proteins | sample McNCre317MG_FD_161056 | JGI IMG/M metagenome (GOLD analysis project Ga0213919, IMG submission 161056) | Freshwater microbial communities from McNutts Creek, Athens, Georgia, United States - 3-17 MG | ecosystem: Environmental > Aquatic > Freshwater > Creek | place: USA: Georgia | collected... | reverse complement strand
GGGAATCGAAGAGGCATGGAGCGGGAAGATTTTTTCATGCAAGAATTTTTTTCGTGCGACAACAAAATTTCGTGTGTAAAACAAATTTCATTCATAACAACATTATATTTCATCATCACATAATCGAACTTTCCTGAACCGGTTGACATCCGTCCGGGCATCAGTTACAATTATGGTAAGTATGCATTCGAGGAGGTGATCCGATGACCGGAGAAGATCCGCTCTGCGGACCCTGATACCAGGCGGACGGGACTGCTGGCCCTGAAGGGCGCCTTGCAGCTCATGATCGCCATGATCGACAACTACATCGAAAAGGAGGACAACCATGCCCAGAAAGACAAAGAGCCATGAGTCGGCCGCACTGAGGGCCGCCAGAGACTTAAACCGTGAACAGATGATCAAAGAGATCCGGGCAATGACCTACAAGGCCAACGCCCGCCTCCGCTCGCTGGAGAAGGCCGGGCTCACGCGAGCGTCGGCGGCCTATCGTTACATTGAGCGCAGGAACTTCGACAAGGACACAGCCGTGGACACAACAAAGAGCGGAGCTTTGAAGTTCAGCCAGAAGCTCGCGAAGAAGTCGATGCAGCAGCTGGTCCATGAGAAGCGTGAGCTCGAGCGCTTCCTATATGAAGCGAAGACTTCCACCGTCAAGGGGACGGAGCAGGGATATATCAAAGCATTCGATAAGTATGTGCAAAATCATCCGGGACTCGGTATTACCAGGGAAGAGTTCGGAGAGATGGCATCGATCCAGGGCTTTTCCGCCTTCGTTAAGCACTACGGCAGCACGCAGATCGAGACGCTGCTGTCGCTCGCGAAGGATAACGAAGTATCTCCGGACGAGGTGGAGGATATCCTGGCTAAATCCGCGCCGGATGAGCCGCTTTCGAACATCTACAAGGAGATCCAGAATGCCGGGCGGTTCGCTCAGGTTCCGGACTACGGTGAAGGCTGGGAGTCTTCGGATCCGTGGGAAAATATCTGAAATGAGGTAAAGACGTATGACAGAACTGGAATATGAAATCGAAGGGTTTCGACCGCTTAAGGCGGCGCCTCGGATCGAAGCGCTGCCGAAACGCGGAAAAAAGGCTCAGTATCTGAAGGAGGCCATCTTCCTGGATACAGAGACGAGCAAGATCATCCATCCGGACGGAACGGCCGAAGGATGGATCTATCAATGGGCCTTCCGCTTCTGCGGTTATGACTGCATCGGAAGGCGGCCGTTCGAGCTGATCGAGGATCTGGACGCAGCCGTGCGTCCCTCGATCGAGGCGGCCGGAGGAGATGCAAAATGCATCGTATACATCCACAACGCGAGCTATGACCTTCAGTATATGAAGGACTGGCTCTTTGAGAAATACGGCGCCGAGGAAGGCACCTGGTCGATGCTGGCCGTCGGTGCGCATAAGCTGATCACCTTCAGCATCGGCCCGTTCGAGTTCCGGTGTTCGTGGAAGCTGGCGAACCGTTCCCTTTATAAATGGGGAAAAGACTTAGGCATCCGCCAGCAGAAGAAAAAAGGCCTGATTGACTACGACGTCGTGAGATATCAGGACACTCCGCTCACGTTCGAGGACTGGCTGTATATGCTTTACGACGTATGGGCTCTGGAGGAGTGCCTGAATAAGCAGCTGGCCATCTACGGCGACGATCTGGCGCACGTTCCCCTCACATCGACGGGATACATCCGGAGGGAAGCAAGGCGCCATTACAGGGAAGATATAGGAAGGAACCGTCGAGAGTTCCTTCGATGCCGTATGGATGCCGATGTTTACCAGGCACTGATCCGGGCCGGAGCCGGTGGTATCTGTCACGGGAACAGGTTCTTCGAGGACTTCCGCGTGGATGCTGACTGCGTGTATAAGGGACTGCCGCGATCCGAGAAGATCGACGGCATCGCTCACACGGACTACATGAGCCATTATCCGACGCAGATGCGCGCATCGGATTCGATGTACGGATATCCGGTGGACAAGTTCGCGCACTACTGGACGTATACGGCAGGATGCGACAAGTTTACCTGGCATCAGCTGGACAGACTCACGACGAAGCACTGCGTCCTGGTCAACATCTTCCTGCATGATGTCACGATCAAGGAAGGCGTGACGCTTCCGTATCTCATGCGGTATAAGTGCTACGAGGGCCGTCAATGGGATTATGGCGGCCCGTACTGGGATAATCAGGGACACATGCATCCGGGCAAGGAGATCGTGGATAATGGCCGTATATTGCAGTTTACGGGCGGCACATATCTCTCCTGCACGGAATGGGATCTTAAATGGATCCGGAAGCAGTACAACATCGGCGGCTATGAGATCATGGACGTCTGGATATCGAAGCGCGGACCGTGTCCGCAGTTTTTGCAGGATACCGTGGACGAGTTCTTCATCCAGAAGACAATACTCAAGAACCGCGTGAAGGAACTGGAAGCAAGCGGAGCTCCGGAGTGGGAGATCATCGATGCGAAGATCAACCTGATGAAATCAAAGAACGGCCTGAACGGCATCTTCGGCATGTGCTACACGGATCCCGTGCGGCCTGAGATCACGATGGATCCGAAGACAGGAAAGTGGCACGTCCCCATCAAGACGAAGGAAATGATCGAGGACCAGCTGGAAGGCGTGCGCGATCCGGAGACCGGCGAGCGCAAGGGCGGCTATTATGCGAACTTCAATTCGTTCATGACCTACGCCATCGGCGTGTATGTGACTGCACTGGCCAGGAACGAGCTCATGGAAGCGGTCGAGGCGATCGGATACAAATACGTGCTTTACGTTGACACGGACAGCATCTTCTTCATTAAGACTGAGAAGTCCTTCGCGAACCTGGAAAAGATCAACCGCTGGCGGCGCATCCGCGCGGAGAAGATCGGCGCAGGCGTGGAACTTCCGGACGGCTCAAAGCTATATTATGACGTACTGGAACTGGAGAAGGAAAATATTACTTCCTTTAAGTTCCTGCACGCGAAAGCATACGCCTATATCACGGACGGCGGAACGGAGAAGGAAAAACTGCATTGTACCATTGCAGGAGTCTCCGAGTATTCGCCTGACTATGATCCGAAGGAGCATAAAGGCATTAGCCGCGTAGAAGAACTTGGAAGCATCGACGAGCTGAAGCACGGTAAGAGCTTCGCAGCCTGCGGCGGAACGACGTGCTCCTATACGGAGTCCGGTCCGCTGGTCAAGGATATCAACGGCCACATGACGCAGATCGCGAGTGCTGCCATCATCACGAACATCACGAAGACCATGTCGGGACCCATCGCTAAGGATGAGGTCTGGTGGATGTGGGACAACATGGAGGAGGTGACATAATGAGTAAAACATATAGAAAATTCACGCTACACGATGCGCTGCTGGGTGAAAAATACCTGGCGTATGAGGAGCCGTGCTGTGTTATTTGTAAGCATTGCACTGACGTTTTCTGGGATTATACCCATGGTCCATACATGACATGCTGCGAAATATGCCAGGGTGAAACAGGAGACACATGTGGGAAGTATGAGCCGGATCCTGATTGTCCTTTGGTAGATGTAAATGAACCCGGATGGCACAGAAAGGAGCGTAAATGAAGAGACTTCAGAACATTAACTACGACTCGGAAGACTTTCAATATGACTGGACGCTTCTGTTCCGGGACTTCAAGAAGCTGGACGTTCCGAAGGACGTGTTCGATCCTACCACGGTTCCGCTCAAGGATATCTCCTACTACTTCGGGCTGTCTACCAGAAGCACCGGCAAGACGACGAACTGGATCCTGCTCGGAATGATCATGAATGCCAGGTACGGAACGACCAGCGTGTACGTCCGAAACACTGAGGAGCAGACGGCTCCGAAGTACACGAGGGAGCTGATGAACGTCATCGTATCATATGAGGACGGCAGGTATATCAAAGAGATCACGGACGGCAGGTATAATCACGTACATTATGACACGCGGCGCCTCTTCTACTGCCTGAGAGACGAAAACGGCAAGGAAGTGGACCGCGCTCCGGAGCCGTTCCTTCAGATGGTTTCCCTGGATAACTGGCAGGATTACAAGTCCACGCTGAACGTGAACCGCGGCGACTTCTTCATATTTGACGAGTTCATCGAGCAGTTCTACCGTCCGGAGTCCTTCGAGCATTTCATGGACATCACGAGCACGATCGGCCGCTGGAGGGACTGCCGGAAGGTGATCCTCCTGGCGAATACCACACGGTACACGTCGCAGTGGTATCGCGAGTTCTGCATCCAGAGCGAGATCCGCAGGCTTAAAATCGGCGAGAAGATGCTGCTGGAGTCTCCCGGAGGGACGCCCATGTTTCTGGAAATCGTCGAGCCGCTCATGAAGGAAAAGATCAAGAAAGCGAAGAGCCGGTTCTTCGGCTTTCCGAATCCTGCGCTGAATGCCATCGTCGGCATGGATACCGCGTGGAGTCTTCCGATGGTTCCGCGCATCGAATACCTGGAAGACGATAAGGTCATCACGAAGAAGATCCGGATGGCTGCCGAGGACGAGCTGAAGCTCGTGGTCGTGTTCAACAGCAAGGTCGGCCTGCACGTGAACGTATACCCTGCCACAACGAGCCGCCATGCCGATGAATGGCTGCTCACGCTGGGAACGCCGCAAAGCAGGAAAGACCTGTATGCGCTCGGCACTGGCGACATCTTCAAGAAGATCTGGGAGCTGTACAGGAAGAACCTGTTCTTCTACTCGGACAATGAGACGGGCGTCGTCCTGGCGGACTATGTGCAGCGCTCGAAGGAAGCTCTGAAAAAATTGTAAATTACCTATTGACATTTAGGAAAGTAGTTGCTAAAATGATAATGAAGGCAGGACAGACCTGCCGGAAGAAAGGACGTAAAGAGATGAAGAAAGAGACATTTATTCAAAACCTTCGACACATCCGGCTGCTGGCCAGAGATCTGTACATCACATTACTGCGTGACGTATCGGAACGCTATGACGAAGCTGACTGCGTGCTGGATGACATTGATGACAATGTTAACCAATTGATCGACGACATCGATGATCTGTTTGATCGTTTAGAGGTTGAGGAGGTGTAAAACATGAAGACTAGAGAAGAAATGATCACCATGATCTGCGATCTGTTTTTTGACGCGTATATCGCAGGATGCAAAGATGACTCTGACTCGTTCACACGTGTCCGGGCCCAGAGGGACAAGATTTATGATGCTGTCGTTGAGCTGTATGCCGAGCTGGAGCACGAAAGCTACAACCGCGAACAAATCCAGTTCGAATATCGCAAGGTACTCGAAGCACACGACGAAGACATGGCAGATAAGAACCGCGAGATTGACAGCCTGCGCGACCAGGTACGCAGCCAGCAAGCAACGATCCGCAAGCTCACGCATACCATTGACTTTGATGACATCCCTGACGATGCAATGATGTTCTCCGAGCAGGATCTTCCCTTCCCGGACGTGGAAGAGATGGTACCGGCGGAGGAAGTAGAAGGGAGTGAAGAATGATGGATGCTCAAACAATAAGTGACATCAAGAAAAAGGCCGATACCGCTTTTCAGCGAAACTTTCAATATTACCAAGAGACAGGCAACTCTCGTTATGAGAGAGAATACAGGAAAAACGAAGATATAGCGGATATCTGTAGATTAGCTCTCGAACATTTGAACGAGGCCGACGTCGCAAAGATGAGGCGGAAGCATAATATCATGGGCTACGCTACCAGAATAAACGATCTATACGACGATACCGTACCTAAAAAGGAAGTATTGAAAATTCTAGACGAAATCAGTCTTTTGTAAGGAGGACTCAGATGACTAATCACACATTTCCCTACGCGAACATCGAGATCCGGCAGGACGGCGCCATCGTGCTCCGTCCGATGCCGAAGGAAGAAATGGACATCAATGACCTGCACCGTGCGGTCGGCGGATATATCGAGATCGTGAGACCGCACACGATCACGCTTCTGGATAAGCTCGGCTATCGCATGATTGTGAACGACGAAGGCGCGATCCGTCCGGAGTTTAAGATAAACGTCCTGGCATCCATGCTCTACTGCGGCAACATCTACGGGGACGTCGTGGTCGGTGTATTCCAGGACACACCGGAGCCGGATGTCTATAACATCCCCTATTTGGAAGCGCATAAGCTTGTGGAATATCTTCAGGACATGAAAGGAGCGATTGCAGCGTATGACTAAGGTATTCGAGGAACGGAAGAAAAAGAAGCAGCTGTCCCGGGCGATGAACCTGCGCGACGCTGCCATCTGCCTGAACAGCGACATGGACGAGATCATCGACTCGATCGACAGCATGACATCCTCCGATATGCTTAAGGCGATCCGGAGGGCGCTGAATGACTTCGAGCGCAGAACCAACACGGCCGTGCTGGAGTTCGAGTGGCCGAAGACGGAGCACGACCTTCAGCTGAGCAGAAAGGAGGCGGAGGATGGACAGATATGACATCATTGCATTTATCGAGGGACAAATGAAGTTTCAGTTTATGTCCCAGAGAACACTGGCACACAAGGCGAACCTGACCGAAGCGCAGATCTCGCGAACCATGAGCCGGAAACAGAAGCCCGGCTACACTACAATCGTAAAAATGCTCGACGCTTTAGGATTCGAGTTAAAGATCACTAAAAAAGGAGAATAAAATTATGAACAATGTGCAACTTATCGGAAGACTTACCAGAGACGTGGACATGCGTTATACGCAGGGAGAGAACCAGACAGCCATCGGCCGCTTTACGATCGCGGTCGACCGTCCGAAGAAGCAGGACGGAACCCATGAGACTGACTTCATTGACTGCTTCGCCTGGGGCAAGAAGGCGGAAGTCATCAGCCAGTACTTCTTCAAAGGATCGAAGATCGGCGTGGTCGGCAGGATCCGCATCGGCTCCTATATCAATAAGGACAACCAGAAGGTGAAGACCTTCGAGATCGAGGTCACGGATATCGACTTTATTGACCCGAAGGACACGCAGCCAAACCCAACGACACCGGAGTACAACATGCAGCAGGGGCAGCAGTACTATCAGCAGCCGCAGACAACAGCCCCGCAGCAGTCATCCGCGCGATCATCCACTCGAAGCAGACAATCAGCTCAGAGCTCCGGGAGATCCTCCGCTCAGCCTACGAGACAGGCATCACGCACGCAGCAGGTTTCTCCGCAAGTCGCAGCTGAGGGCGGATACATGAACATCCCGGACGGAGTGGATGACGAGGGCTTGCCTTTTTAATGGAAATATGCTACAATGAGGGCGTAGTGGTTTGAGTAGAGATATTCGAACTCCGGATTCATCATACGTCTTTCAAAGAAAAGCAGCAGCGCCAACTGTTGCTTTTCTTTTTGCTTTTCGGTATACTTAAGTATATAAAGCATGAAAGGAGGCTTCACATGTTAAGCTTTTACAAAGTCATCGAGAACGCCTATAAGTTCCTGGAGAACCGGGACCTGATCGCGTATCTCTACGGCGGCGACGGCCGCATCTGCACCGACGAGTACTTCAACGAGTGGCTGAAGAAATACCCGAACCGGATCGCTCCTGCCGAAGTAGACCGCATCCGCGACTTCACCGTCGGCAAACGGATCTATGACTGCTCGCAGCTCGTCGTGACCTGCTTCCAGTGTCCGGACATGACATCCGCAGGACTGATCAAACGCTGCAATCCCGTCATCGAAGACCTGGCACTCGGACCGGAAGCGTCCGTTCTTTATAAGAGGGGACACGTCGGCCTGGATATCGGCTGCGGATATGCCATCGATATCCCCTGCGAGGGGCAGACGGTGCGCGTCCGTCGTGTGAATGAAGGCGGCTGGACCCAGAGCGGACAGCTGACCATCTACTGCAACTATAACGGCGCAAGGGCCATGGACCCGAACCGGGAAAGGAGGTAAGCATGGAGTTTGATCAGATCATGACGCTCATCGGTTCCTTCGGCTTCCCGATCGTCATGTGCATACTCTTCTGGCACTATATCTCGACAGCGATGCAGAACATCGAGAACATCGTGGCGAAGAACACCGAAGCGCTGAACACGCTGGTCCTGAAACTGGACATTATCGACGCGATCAATCAGAGAGAACTGGAGCGGCAGAAAAGCGAGAAAAAATAATGAAACCTATTGACAATCAACACTTTTCAACACTATAATGTGGATAAGTACAGCACACCGCTCGTATTTATCCACATTTTATTTATGAAAGGAGAACAAAACAATGGCAGTTTTGAACAACAACCAGGTAGCTACGCTCGTGAACGCGGCGATCGCCCAGTCCACCGGCGCAAGCAACATTGCAACAATGGCACTCGAAGAGATCGTTGACCGTGGTAATGACGCGTCCGTCATCGGCTCCGTTGAGCAGTTCAACAAGTCCCTGCTGAACGTCATGATCGGCAAGTGGTACACTGACCGCTCCTATAGAAGCCAGTACGATGATCCCTTCTTCCAGAACTCGGAGGCATTCGCAGCAATTGCTTCCTTCATCACGATCCAGGCTCCGGATGTAACAGCATCCCACGCATGGACCGACTTCGTAAGCGGAACCACGACCGCAGGCGTATATACGCTGTATCTTCCGACCGTGGACGAAAGAGTCTACGGAAAGTCCATTTCATGGGAGCTTCCCGTTGCGATCACTGACGAGCAGTGGAACACCGCTTTCCATTCGGCTGCGGAGCTCGCTGCGTTCGTAAATCAGATCTTCCTCTGCGTGGATAACGCGCTTGTTATGCACATGGAAGACCTTGACCGTGCGAACCGCAACAACTTCATGGCTCTGAAGATCGAGGCGCAGAACGCTCTCGGCAACACAGGCATCCATGTCGTTGACCTGGTAGCAGGCTGGGCGGCATTCTCCGGAGCTACCGCAGACATCACCGTGGAGGACTTCCTGAACAGCCGCAACGCGCTGAACTGGGCGAAGTCCGAGCTCATCTTCTATAAGGACTTCCTGAAGAAGATGTCCGTGAAGTTCAATACCGGCTCTTTTAAGCGCTTCACACCGGAAGAGGATCTGGTCGTTCAGGTTCTGGCTCGTTTCGAGCAGTACATCAACGCGGTAGCTGAGAGTGACACCTACCACAACGAGATCCTGTCTCTGCCGAACCATCAGACCATTCCTTACTGGCAGGCAGAGGGCGATCTTTCCTTCGATGCTACATCCGAGATCAAGGTCGAGACCGTGCCGGCAGCAGGCGGAACACCTGCAACTGTTGTCAACCAGGACGGCATCGTTGCATTTATGGCTCACAAGTGGGCAATCATGCACACGATCGTTAACAAGCGTACAGCTGTAACGCGTTTCGATCCTGAAGCAGTTACACAGTACTACAACCAGAACACCGACCGCTACATGAACAACCTGACCATGCCTGCGGTAGTATTCGTTCTGTCTGACTGGACTGCACCGGAAGACGACGGCGATGGCGAGTGATAAGATCCCATACACTTCATAAATTGCACCTTCAGGAAGGAGGCACTCGTAAGAGTGTCTCTTTCCGTATTTAAGGGTAGAAAAGGAGGTTAATATGCCCGTTATAGCAAATTACGACGAGATCGCCATGGCCCTGGCATGGAGCCCGAGATCCGCCAAAAACATCGAAGCACGCTCTGCGGTAGAGTTCAACCTGACGGAAGGACTCGTTTCCATGTTCGAGCGTGGCAACTATCCGGAGACGGTCAACGTGAAGCTTCTGGAGCGCTTCCTGGTCCATGACCATCGCGCAGCCATTACCACATACCCGTCAGGAAAAAACCCCATTTATGCAGGCGCGTGGATGGCCTGCCGCGTGGATATCGGCGGCGCACCGGATCCCGACGGCCTTGGAGAAAAGGCCATCTGTACCTTCGGCGACGGAACCGTTAAAGAGGTAGCGAACTGGCGCTTCTCGGATGATATCATTGTATGCTGGGACGCTTGGGATTATTCGCTTGACTTAAGCATCCCGGACACATCACGGAAGATCCAGATTGCGGACGTGTCCCTTGACATGCTCGTGAAGAACAGCCGCCTGCATCCGATCCCCGTCGCAAGGGACAGCAAAGAGCAGGGACTGATCGAGACCGCTGCCCGGAATATCCTGGACGGAAAAGAGAACACGGTAGCAGCCAAAGGCGACACAGAGGACCTCATGGATGCCATGGGCAACTTGAACAGCCAGATCGAGGTGCTGTCCCTGACAGATCCTGCCGCAGCCGTTCACATCCAGAATATCAGCCAGTACCGCGAAGACCTTCTCCGCTGGTTCTGGAACCAGTACGGCATGGACAGCCGTGGCACTTCCAAAAGAGCGCAGCAGTCCGTCGAGGAAGTGGATCAGGGCGGCGATCTTTCCATGGTCATCCCGATGAGCCGCTGGAGAGCACGCCAGGAAGAAGTGGAACAGGTCCGCGCTAAGTGCGGCGCAACGGAAGCCTTCTGCGACTTCTCGACCTGCTGGAAATCCCGTATCATGGAAGCTGTGACAATCGATGAGGAGACGGCCGAAGAGCTTAAGGTGGAGAATATAGTAACAGAGGAAGAAAACGCCGAAAATGAGGCTCCTGACGCGGCTGAGAGCGAAGATAACGAAGGAGAGGAGGATACAAACGATGAGCAGAACGATTAAATATAAGGACGTGTATGAGCTATACACGGAATGGCAGCACTATCACGTTGATCATCCGGAGGATAGCTGGCCTGAGATGGTATACCAGGACGAAGACAGCAACGACGTATATGTCGTAAGCGAAGATATCTTCTGGGACAATCTCATTCTGAAATATGTGTCATTCCGCTTCCCGGATCCCATGGCGATCGCGGCAGTGAACCATGATATTCCGTACCCGGGAACGTCGGCCATGCTTAATTTCAAGCTTGCCTGGGCAGACTTCATCGAAGAGCATCCGGAATATATCCGACTGGCGGTCATGATGGACCGCACGGACTACGATCCGCTGGAGAACTACGACCGGAAAGAGGATGGCGGATGGAAGGATACCACCGACGACAACGCGACTCACAACATGGAATACGATGAAGTAAAGACGACCACGAAGAACGACCCGAAGCTGAAGATGAAGACGGCATCGAGCATCTATGCGGACGACTCCGCGAGTCCTTCGCCGCAGTCCCAGATCATCACCGGCCCGGAGAGGGACAATGTTGACGACGTGGACACCGTGGAAGTAGACACTCCGAAACACACGGATAAGACCTACGTTGTCGGCGACGTGGATGTGACCAGAGTCTTCCAGGACTACCGCATCCATGGTAATGTCGGCGTTACAACGGCCGCTCAGATGATGGAGGGCGAGCTGAAGGTCCGCGAGAAGTACAACCTGACCACGCGCATCATCGACCGCTTCGTCCGGGAGACCCTGACGCTTCAGAAGGAGGTATGGAAGGATGAATATTAAACTTTACACCATCACCGACGACCCGAAGAACATGACGAAGACATTGATCGACTCCGGAGCAGACGCGAACCTGATCGGAACGTATACCGTCACGATGAAGAACCTGGACGACATCTTCGAGCCGGAGTTCCATCTGACAGGATCGGACCTGCACGGCGCGAATTATGCCTATATTCCGCGCTACGGCCGCTATTACTTCATCACGGTGATAAATGTATCACCGACGGGCGTATGGCAGTTTAAGGCCCACGTAGACGTGCTGATGAGCCATGCGGCGCAGCTGAAGGAACTTCCCTGCACGCTGGACCGCTCCGAGAGCCTGTTCAACGGTTACGTCCCTGACGCGGAGTATAAATCCAAAGGATACCGTGCAATCGCGATGAAGAAGTTCCCGAGCGGAATGTATGACGATAACTTCATCCTGATCACGACAGGCTAAGGAGGTGAAAAATATGGCTATTGAATGGGTTGAACAGCCCGCTTTTGGTTTTGGAGCAGGAGCCTGCCCGGCAGATGCTTCCGTCATCGCTTCGCATGTATGGCAGTACATGGAGCCGACATGGGGACCGAAGAAGGACATAACATATTGGGGAGGCTCAGCGTATTCCTTCTATTTTTCGGGTAATCAGTCATGGAAGATCACAAACAACGTCGGAGGAGCTTATCCTTCCGCCTGGAATGGCGTAAATTCAGACGCTGCGCTTCCATATGACAGCACGCTGATCACAATCGTCTTCCCTCTGGCTAAGCGTCGTTTTACGCTGCGCGAGAAGATCACGAAGGTTGACGCGTCGAACTATTCCATCGAGATCAATGTAAAATGGTACAATTCAGAGACCGGTGAAGTAGTGAATGATGTGCAGGGAGCATCGTATACAACAAATCTGGGATGGTATAAAACGGCCTTTGATATGCCTTATCCGGGACAGTTCGTCTGTATGTATGAATACGCGGACAAAATGTATTATGGTTATATGGGCGTATCTTCGCAGAACTACGGGGACGGCCGGTCCGTCATCAACATGAACCCCTTCATGTTCAACCTGGACGACCTGGCTGTCTATCTCCAGGAGCAGAACCCTGACCTGGACTTCGGCGCATACGAGGTTGAGGTCGAGAGTCCCGAAGCAGGTCCTGCATCCGAATCCGGAGGTTATACCGGTTACGGCGGAGATATCACGGCGTCCGACTCTTACGAGATGGATCCGCTGCCGACCGCTTCGGCCGCGTCCCTAGGTTTTATAAATATGTATAACCCCAGCGCAGGCGGCCTTATTGATCTCGGAGAGGAGATATTCCCGGACTTCACATGGAGCAGCGTCGTGGATCCGACAGGTAACGACCTGCTGGATGCGATCCTGAACGGCGTGAGCGCCCTGATCGAAGGCGTCAACCAGATCCCGAAGATGATCGAGATGTTCGTGAACTCGCGCCTGATCGACTATGTGCAGGACTGCCACATCGTCCCCGTAAAACCGACGACAGGCTCGCCTGAGCACATCAAGCTCGGCTTCCGTGAGCTGACCACGACGGCAGATAAGATCACGTCCGAGTATGTTTCAGTGGATCTCGGATCCATCAACCTGAGCGAGTTCTATCACATGTTCATCGACTACAATCCGTTCACACGGGCGAAGCTCTACCTGCCGTTCGTCGGATATGTTCCGATCGAGCCGGAGTACTTCCAGGACGGAACGCTGGCAGTCAAGTATAAGTTCAACGTCTACGACGGATCCTTCACGGCCAACGTGATCGTGACTCCTGATCCGAACAAAGTCAGCAAAATGCAGAACACTGTCATCGGCGTGTATACCGGCACGGCCATCGTTCACATCCCACTGACCGGCCTGAACTACTCGAGCATGGTCGCAGGACTAATCGGCGGCGCAGGCGCGATGATGTCAAGCCTGGCATCCGGGAACATGCTGGCGAGCGCCGGAGCCGCGCTGAATACAGCCACGGCCTCACCGCAGGTCATGAGCTCGAACAGCTACACGGCCAGCGCGGCCTTCCTGGCACAGCGGACGCCGTTCTTGATCATCGAGCGCAGCCAGAGCCACTTCGCGCGGAACTACCAGCACGATGTCGGCTTCCCGAGCTACATCACGAGCACTCTGGGAGCACAGAGCGGTCTTCAGGTAGTGACCGCGATCGACCTGACCAACCTCGACGCAACTGCGGCAGAGAAGGAAGAGATCAAGAAGCTCCTGGCCGGTGGAGTTTACGTATAAGGGTAAATTATCGGACAGTTCAATAAATCGGACAGCAAAAGGCAGACTTCAGTCTGTCTTTTGTATTGACCGAAATTCTGTTTGTTTACACACGAAATTTTGTTGTCGCACGAAAAAAATTCTTGCATGAAAAAATCTTCCCGCTCCATGCCTCTTCGATTCCCA
>Ga0213919_1000706_pt1 | contig 13784 bp, 17 predicted proteins | sample McNCre317MG_FD_161056 | JGI IMG/M metagenome (GOLD analysis project Ga0213919, IMG submission 161056) | Freshwater microbial communities from McNutts Creek, Athens, Georgia, United States - 3-17 MG | ecosystem: Environmental > Aquatic > Freshwater > Creek | place: USA: Georgia | collected... | reverse complement strand
CTGGGCCGCCCCGGCAAAGACCACCGCCGACGCGAGCTGCGCCAGCCACACCGGCATCCCGGCCGCCAGCGCGCCGATGCCGTACAACATCCCGAAAGGCACGACACCAAGCAGCAACGGCGCCTGGCCACGACAACCGGCAAGGAATTCGGAGAGTCTGGGAGACATCAAGGTCGGGCTAGAACCAGCGGTTTGCGGACGGCGGCTTGCACGCTGCGCCCTTGAGAAACGCCGTTGAACGGATCGAAACCGTGCCCATGATACCGGCTCATCCCTACACTGGTGGGAAACGCCACCTCCGCAAGCGCAGCACGAAGCGAGGCGCCGGTTCATCCCCACGCCCGTGGGGAACGCAATCCGAACAGCCCGGTACATCGCATCTGGGACGGTTCATCCCCACGCCCGTGGGGAACGCCGGTCGCTGCGTACTTTTTCGCGTACTTCCTGCGGTTCATCCCCACGCCCGTGGGGAACGCTGCGAGTGCAGTAATACCGTATGACGCTATAGCGGTTCATCCCCACGCCCGTGGGGAACGCGCTATCTAAGGGCGTCACATGCTCCGGTATCTGCGGTTCATCCCCACGCCCGTGGGGAACGCCTGTTCAGGCTAAATGATTTCTTTCCGCATGGCGGTTCATCCCCACGCCCGTGGGGAACGCAAGCTCAATCCGATGCTCGAAGAGACCCCCGCCGGTTCATCCCCACGCCCGTGGGGAACGCATCCGGCTTATGAAAATGATTTGAAATCGGCTCGGTTCATCCCCACGCCCGTGGGGAACGCTTCCTTTATCTCCATGAATTTACATGGAAATCCCGGAAACAAAAATTCTACCGGTTTCCGCGGATCCCATTGCCATTTCTGTAAATTGTCAAAGATCGTCGGATTTCGCTTCCGGGTGGAAACTGACAAGGCGCACACCATCCCAGTCGGCGGGCAGGCGGCGGTTGGCGCCGAGGGTCTGAAACTCGAAACCCGCCTCGTTGTTGGCGTACCACATCATTACTGCGTTGCCGTCCTCGATGCCATCTTCCACCTGCCGCCAGATGTGCTCACGGACCTTGCGCGAATAGGTGCCCACGTAAACGCCCGCGCGCACCTCTAGAAGCCACACCGCCAGTCTGCCGCGCAGCCGAGGTGGGGCGTTCTCAAGCACGATGACCAGCATCGCCCAGGCGCTCCGGATTGGGGATGGCCGGGCCGACCGACTCATCCGGGGCCTCGGGGCGGGGGATCTCGCCGGCGGCGAGGATGTCCTCGATGTCCGGGATGACACGTTCCAGCAGTTTCGTCTTGCGAAAGATGTCACGGCAGGCTAGGCGCACGGCCCGCTCCGGATTAGGCGGGTTGCTGGAGGCCACCTGGAACGCTGCAGGCACCACGGTATCGAATTTGTAGATGTCAGCCACGTCGTACACGAAGGAAAGCGGTTTGCCCGTGTGGATGAAACCCACCGCCGGAGCGTAGCCCGCGGCCAGCACTGCCGCTTCGGTCACGCCATACAAGGCGGCGGTGGCCGATGACAGACAGCGGTTGGGCAGGTCGGAAACGTCCCAGTCCTCCGGGTTGTAAGCGCGGCCGGACCACTTCACGCCGAACTTCTGCGCAAGCAGCTGGTAGGTCCGCTTGACTCGCGCCCCCTCGATGCCACGCAACTGTTCTACGCTGCGCCGGGCCGGCGGCTCCTCGCCGAAGCGCAGCGCATACATCTTGCGTACCACTTTCAGCCGCAGTGCTTCGTCCAGCGCCAGGCGCGCCTGGTAGAGCAGCCGGTCTGCCCGCGCACCACCGGGCTGGCCGGAGGAATACAGGCGTACGCCGGCCTCCCCCACCCACACCAGCAGGGTTCCCACCCGTGCGGCCAGCGCCGCCGCCATGTGGGAGACCCGCGTGCCCGGCTCCAGCATGATGCAGGCAACCCCTCCCACCGGGATATGAGTGAGCACCGGCCGCACCCGGAAGCCCTGTTGGTCAACAACCACGAAAGCGCCATCCACCACGTCGATCTCGCCCTTCTCGACGAAGACGATAGACAGGCGCTCCTTGATGGCGATGGGTTTGAGGGGTGGAAGCATGGTCAGCCGTGCGCCGGGGCAATCGACAGCATCCCTAGACCCAACGCCTTGGCGTGGCCGATGCCGCTCACCAGCGCCTGCCCCAATTGCACCGGCGCCTCCGCCCGCAGCAGGCCATCGAACTGCACCACCTGCAGCGTGATGCGCTGGCCGCCACGACCTTGCCGGTGGCTGACTCGCTCACTACGGCCGATGCGGGCATGCAGCGGCGAGAAACCGTGCTGTCGCCCCTGGCGGGCCAGCCATGCCAATTGCTCGTCTTCGCGCAGCAGGCCATAGCGCTTTCCGTCACGGGTAACGGTGGGATTGCAACTCAACCGGAACACATAGCTACGACCGGGCTGTAGCAGTTGGCCCACGGCTACAGCCTTGTCGGGGTATAGGGCGCGGACATAACCGGGCAGTTCCTGCAGGCATTGCCACCGACCGGACGTTGCAGACTGCACCAGGACGGTGGCGCAATCATCCGCGAGACGGTCGCCGTTGTGCTCCAGCCGCCATAGAAAACGTCCCGGTGGACTTTCCGGGCTGTCGGCATAGACCCGACTCAGGGTGCGGTGCATCTCATAGGCATTGCCCAGATCTCGCCGTGCCTGCGGATGGGCGGGGTCAAGCACCAGTTTGGACAGGAACATTCAACACCTCCGAAACGACGAAACGGGGGCCGAAGCGGCGTTCGGCGAAGGACGACAGGGGCTGATCGATCTTCATCAGGCCAGAGCGGTCGACGGATTCCAGTGAAAGGATCCATGGCTGGCGCGGCGGCCGTGGAGAAGGCGGAACGATGGCAGGCCACTGGGTCAGGGCCTTGCGCAAATCAGCGTCCACTACTGCATCGTTCATCCAGATGGGTTCTGACGGAACATAGGACTTGCGCCCAAGGGCGAGGGGCCACACCGGATCGGCGAGTGCAGCGTGGATGCGTTCGAGCAAGGCGCGCTCCTCGCCGCACAGGCCGACCAGGAAGGCTGCATCGGCGAGATAGTGACGGATGGTGACGGCCGTTTCATGGATCTTCGAGCCGTCCGCGGAAATCACTCGCTGTGCTGTCTGATAGTCGCGCTTCGGAACGCCGGGCCGGTCGTGGCGGATACCCATACGTAGGCCGCACAGCGGCTCCAGGTCCGACCAGTTGTGCCTATCGACGCCGAGTGCGGCCGCCACCAGCCCAAGCACGCCGGACTTGCTCGGCTCCTTGCCGGTGTCCCGTTCATCAAAGCGGCTGGTGGTGCCCCAGGACTGCATCGGCCCCACTAGGCGCAGCAGTACGGTGGCCATGGTCAGCCTCGCCGCACTTCGGCCATCACGGCATCAAGCAGGGCCACAAGGGATCCCACCGCTCGCGCCACATCACCGATTTCCGCGCCGGACAGATCCAGCACGAAGGCCGCAGCTTCGCCGCCATAAGCCGCCTGCAGTACCTTGGCCTTGTCCAGCAGCGCATTGGCGGAACTGCGCGTCAGGCTGTCGCGGGCGCGGATGGCCGTTTCGAAAGCATTGGCAAGATTGCGTGGGGCGGTATTGCGGCGCACCGTGACCAGTACGAACTCCGGCGGATTGTGCGCAGCAAAGGTGTTCTGCTTGCCGGTAGGCTCGGCGACGACAAAACCTTCAAGAAAGGCGCGCAAACCCTTGTCTGCCAGTTCGGTATCGTCCTGCAGGTTCTGACCCAGTTTCTCCCAATCGACCACTGCGTAGCGGTAGAAGCAGGCGGAATTGAATTCCACCGTACCCATCATGTCGGCCCCGGCGGTGTCTTCGGGCTTGAGGTCGTCCACGGCGGTGTAGAAATCGAATTCCCGTTCCACCGCGTGGGTGGACAGGGCGTGGGCAACCTGGCAGGCGGCGTTCTGATTCTTTTCGGGCATGTCGGCCAGCATGCGCCCGAACAACGCCACATCCAGCGCTTTACCGCCGTTGAACACCTTGTCCAATGCCTTGCGGATTTCCGGATCGATGCCCTGAGCCGCCTGTTTCTTGGCCTTTCTGACCTTCTTGCCCTCGACAGCAGGGGCTTCGGGTGCGACTAAGGCATCCCATTTTTCATGCACCACCCCGGCGATGCCAGCGATTTCCCGCTGTCCGAGGAACAGCAGGTATTCGGTCTTGCCTTCGTCCTTGACCGCCAACTCCATGGCCCCAAGGGCCAAGGCGGCCTTTTCCTTCGCAGCTTCGGGGTCGTGGCCCTTCTCAACCAGAATCCCGGCCAGGGCTTCCAGCACGCGCTTGCTACGCCGGGCCAGATCGTCGGCGCTCAGAATGCCTTGTGCCACCTTTTCGCCAAAAAACTGCCGCACAGCCCGCTTAGCGCATGAACAGAAAGAGTGGGCTGGAAGGCTTGATTTCTCTGCTCATGGCGTCGGGGGCTTTCATAAAGTGCCCCCAAATGTGCCCCCAATTTACTCGGATAGGGGCGAACGTCTGCGTACAGTGGGGGCCGAATTCATCTCTAAATCAGGGCTGAGAAGCGAATCCCCTCAGCCCCGCCATTTTACCCAAAGATGGCTTGCTCCACCTTCCCGAAATCCAAGTAACGGCCATGTAGAGCATCGGCAGTCTCGGTGTCTCCAATGGCCCGGAAGGTGGCGATGCAGTCTTCCAGTGTGACGACTTGGAAACCCGATTCTTGGGGATCGGCAGGAACCAAATGCTCCCGGTAGGAATTCACGCCCGCACGGCATTGATGGTTCTGCTCGGGATAGATCACGACAAAGCGCCCGGTTGAGTACAGGCCATTGTGAATCATGGCGCGGCTGAGCATGTGTTCCCGCCACAACTGTTGCACCGGATTGCCTCGCAAGGCAGGAGCCTCCGGGTCTTTATAGATGCCGGCCAGTCGGGAAAGCTCCTCGTAGCGAGGACGAAGCCCGGCCAATGGTTCGGCCATCGTCTCCGAATACTTCATCTCGATAGCGATAAAGCCGGTTTCGCCATCCGGGGTGATGCAGACCACGAAGACATCAAACGCGCTGTTGTCATCCGTAAAGGCAGGATTGCCGCGCCCCGGCGAATGCTCGAAGTAAATTCCCTTCACTACCGCCACATAGTCGGGGAACAGGTGGCGGAAGAACTGATTGGCCTTCTCCGCGTCCAGCTTCATCCAGCCAAACAGGTTGAAGCACAAGGGCTGGCTGGAAAGCATGTTGGTCCAGAGTCGTTCCTGTTCGATGACTGCGCCGATTTCCCGATAGACCGACTCGCGGAGTGCCAGTTTGGCGATGTCGTGTGACAGGAAGTTGCCTCCCTGCTTGGCGCTCTCTGCATCGAGTCGGCTACCCAGCTTGCGCCGCTTCCCCTTGGGGGAACGATGGGTGCCAATCGGCAGCCCTTTTTCATCTCGCCATAGCGATTGCAGGAAACGTGCTGCGGCCTTGAATCGAGTGTCGCCGGGTTCATTGACCCGATGCACCTTCAGGATAGCAGCCGGAACAAGGGGGATTCGGTTGAAGTGCATGTGTGGCTCCTTGCGTAGTGAAGGCCAACGGCAGCCTTCTCAGCAAGGGATTCAATGAGCCACAGGATTTCTTTATGGCTTGCCCTTCATCATGGTGAGCCGAACATGCCGCATGTGGTCACACAGCGCCTTGACTTGGCTGATGACGAATTCACCGTCTTCGGGCGGCAAGCTCTCCAGCCATGCCGAAATGCGGATTGCCTGATCGGTCGGGCAGGCTGATGCCTCGGACAACAAATCGGCTACGCTGGTTTTCAGCACTCCGGCCAGCCTATCAAGCGTGACCAAGGCTGGAACTGTCACGCCGCGTTCAAACCGAGAGACGGTTTCGGCATCCACCCCGAGTCGTTCGGCCAACTGATCCTGCGTCCAGCCAAGCGACTTCCTCCGCTCGGCAATCCTCTGCCCAAGCCGCCTTCCGAGTTGCTGCCGCGCCTCCCCTGCTTCGCCCATATCTGTTGCCTCAAAAAACAACTCGTATGGTTGAGTTGCATGACGATCAGCAGAAGGGTGTGATATGTTGCAAAACAACAAATTGATACGATTTTGGCATCAAGGGAGGTGAGCATGGAAAAGACTGGTGGCAACCCAAAATGGGTGGAGTACATTCAGAGCCGGATTGAAAGGGCCAAGCTATGGCGAGAGGAGATGCCCACCCATGAGCAACTGGCCAAGAACTATCGGTATGTACGAATTCTTGGCAAGAGCTTCCGCGCCATATCAATTAGTCCAGCCAATCCCTGCGGGCGCTTACTCAGGAAGGACAACAGCAACGCGGTATCGGGCTGTGCAACGATAAATGGTGCCATACTGAGCGCACAAAGTGCCCACCCCTATGACCACTCTGCGGACTTCAAGCCTGCCCGGCATAAAACTGCAAAAGCTGACACCCCAGCAAAACCAGAACACAAAATCCAAGCGTTTCTGATCCGTCATGCCCTGATGAGCGGGCAAAAGCTCGATGGCATTCTGAAGGGATTCGATGACGAACTAGACGAACTGATATTCGTAACCGACGAGCTTTCTACGGGTGAGTTACGTGCGGACGTCATTGCGCTAGGCGGGAAAAATGGACGATATTTCCCTGTCTTCATCGAGTTGAAGGTCAAGCGCGAGTTGAAGCGCCTGATGGGGCAGCTTGAAGGAGCGCAGGCCCTTATGAATATCGCCGGGAAGGAATTCATAAAAATGCTCTCGGCAGCTTCGGGTATTCCCAATGAAAAGATTTCTTTCGACGGCTACCGGCTCATGATCGTGTGGCCCCCCGTTTCAGGGGGCAAGGAGGCAAATCGAGTCGAGGAAGCAAGATCGAAGGGATTCCTGTTTGCCGAATATAGCCAGCAGGGCGATGCAGGATACGAGTTCAAACGTAACTGATTTGTGCAGCATTCAGTGACTGCAAATAACCAACTGCCTGGTTCGCCTTTGCGGCGGCGGTGAATATCGCCCGCTTGTCATCCTTCAGAATCCTGAGCCACGATTCGATGTAACGCGCATGGTCAATGCGTGGCTCAGGAGAAATGCCAAGTTCCGCACACAGAAACGCTGCCCCCAGTTCGGCAATCAATTCCTCGGCAGCATAGGCTTCAGTGCCGAAACGGTTACGTAGTTCACGATCACAGCGGCTAGCATGACCTGACCAATGTACCAGTTCATGCAGTGCTACGCTGTAATAGCCCTGCGCATCCTTGAATGCGCCATCAGGCGGCAAATGGATTTCATCCTTGCTTGGGATGTAGCAGGCCTGACGGCTATCGTGATAAACGCTTGCCTTGCTGGCTTTGATGATTGTCTCGGCTGCCGCATGTCGCTCGATGGGAGTCAGTTCGGTAGGCGCTGACGAAGTGAATCCATCGACCTGTGCCGCATTGAACACATAGGCAGCTTTTGCGATGAAATGCCGACGCGGTTCCTGTTCGTCGTTCGCCGTCGATTGCAGGCCTGCCCCGGAAGCCTTGAAGAATACGGTCAGTGTGCCCTTCTCTCCCTTGCGAACTTGTGCCCCGGCAGCCTGCCATTGTCTGAAGGTCGCCCATTCCGCTGTGGCATAAGCGCTATGTTGCTGGCTGGCCCATAGCGCCACAATGTTGATGCCATGATAGGCGTAGTGGCCGACGGGATTATGCGGCAGGCCTATTGCTGGCCCGGTACAGAGTTTCGGATTCCAGGGCATTTGATAATCGCCGGCCCCGGCTTCGATAGCTGCGACGATCTGATTGGTGATGCGCTGGTGAAGGTCTTCCCTCGGCGTGCCCTGCTGCATGTCTGAAATCCCCAATGGCTGCGTGACACGGGGAATTCAATGCTGAGAGTGGGAAATTTATCTCTTCGATGCGTCGGCTTTTACCGGCTTGCGGCTGGGTGAAACTGGAGAGTTCTTGCATACCCATACAAGCTATCGCCTCCATCAAACGGCTCGGCCACCTCTCCCTCATTGATGGCGGCGAACGGCTGGAAGCAGCCAGACGATTCTGTGAAATACGGCTCCTGCTTGATGACCCAGCGATTCTCCCATTTGGGCGGCACTGCCGACACCTTGATGCCCTCTTGCCCAATCACAAGAAAACATTCGCCATCCCACAGTCCGACATTCCCATTCCTGCCGCGCCCTACATACCAGCGCCCAGTCTCAAGCTGCTCCATCGGGATTTGCTGAACGTCCGCCATTGCCTCCCCCTCTTAAGGTTTTATCAGCTTGCAAACGTAGCTGTGTAGCCGGTCACTCCATGCTGCGCGATAGCGTTGCAGAATCTCTTGCCCGACGAAATAAAGCTCGGTCGGCTCTAGCTCGGTAACAGTTGAGTTACCGTTGAAAAACGTCTCCTCTCTTTCCAGCACCTCGGCATTCTCATGCCCCCTGACCTGTTCAAGGTACCAATAGTCATCGCTCCAGACGAGCGAGGCAGTGGCAAGGCGATTGCCGGACAGGTCTCGAATCGAGAACACTCGTGCCAGCCCCTGGTGACAAAGTTCGTCGTAGTGGCCGACGCAATGCTTCATGGCTCGCCCCTCCGCCCTGAGTAGCCTTGAGGTGGTCAGCGGGACAATCAGGTGGTCGCCGATTTCGCACTCCGGCAAGTCCGACGCCCATTCGAGGTTCCGCTTCTTCTTGCGCTTGGCATCCAGCCCGAATAGGGAGTTCAGGAAATCAGGATGCGCCCGGTTTTCTTTGGTGTCCGCCATTTTCATACCTCCCACCATTCGCCGTCTTGGCGATAAACCACGTTACTGAACAGTTCGCTGTACTTGTCCGTGGCGAAACTGTGGATCGGGATCAAAGCACGGGGAGCCAATGCTTCGGCAAAGCGTTTCAAATCCTTGGGGCTGGCATGTCCAGAGGTGTGAATATGGCGCATCTCGATGCCCAAGGTTTTCAGCCATTCTTCCGTCGAGGCATAGGTTCCCTGCTCAAGATAGCCCGCCCACTGGGAATAGATGTAACTGGCCTGATCGAGACAGCCTGCGTCGTCAAGATCGGGACGCATCAAGGGGCGGAACAGGATGACGGCGTTACGGCCAATCTCCTTCAGTTGCTCTTGATAAATGCGGTTTGCCGAGTGCTGCTTAAGCAGCGGGAACCACTCATTTTTCCTGACCTGAATGGCTTGCAGCTTCGGCAGGTAAAGATGAATGCCCGGCCAGTCGGACTGCGGAATATTCTTGTTCTCGGTGGCGGCAAGGATCGCGGCTGCATAGAGGTCGATGATGAGGGGGCGACCGGTACGCTTGCAGGCTCGGTAGAGGGTGACAACCCGGTCAATGTTCTGTGCCGAAGTGTGGAACATCACCATGCCTTGGTTGGCCTTGAGGTGGGCGACGATTTCGGCTTCAAGATCGCTTTCGGTCGGGAATGACTCGTCCGATTCCAGGCGCGACAGGGAGGAGCCTTCCATAAAGAGGGCGTCGATGTCCTTCGGTGGGTTTGCTACCAGATGCTCGTACAGCTTTGCCTTGCGGCCATGAGCGCGGAAATCTCCGCTATAGAAAATACGCTTGCCCTCGGCCTCGATCAGGAACGAATAGGCATCGTATGCCGAGTGATCGACCAGATACGGGGTGATTCGGAACGCTCCGATTTCGATGGTCTTGCCATGCTCCAGATCAGGGCCGTTGAGCAATGGCAATGGTTGCCCGGTAAAGGGGGCAGCGGCTTGAACAATCCGACGTGCGGCACTGCCCATGACAACCGGCGTACTCCCCGACAGGTGGTGCAGCAGCCCGTAGTGGTCGATATGGGGATGTGAAATCACGATACCCCGCAGGTCGTCACCAGCGATTTCCGGCACCAGCGTGGTGTCGGTTGCATCTCCATCCAGCGGCAAACCGAAATCCAGAGCGATGCGGTCGCCGGCTGCTGCCAATTCGATACAGGTTCCGCCGATTTGTTGCGTGCCACGGTGAATGCGAACTTTCATACTGAACTCCATGCGGGCTGGTTGATGTTGCCATTATTGCGCCATCAAGCGACACTCTGCGTCGCTTGCGGAATGCATCATGGTATTCAAACAGTCAGGAGAGAACTTTGGACGCTTTGCTACGGCACTGGGCGATGCTGCGCCTGATTCCTCGTCATCCAAGGCGAATTGATACCGGCAGGATTCGTGATGAACTGGAGCGGCAGGGTTACGACATTACCTTGCGCTCGATTCAGCGCGACCTCAATAAACTTTCGGCGGTACTGCCGTTGTGCAGTGACCAGAGCAAGCCGCAAGGCTGGTGGTGGCAGGCTGATGCCGACTTGCTGGAAATTCCCGGCCTCGATCCGCAAGCGGCTTTGGTCTTCAAGATGGCTGAACAGCATTTGAAACAGGTGCTGCCTGCTTCGACGCTGGATTCCCTGCGCCCGTGGTTCCGGGCGGCGAATGGCGTACTGGATGCGCTGCCGGATGGTGTGGGCGGCTGGGTGGATAAAGTTCGCATCCTGCCCAGCGGCCCGCCACTGATCCCTCCGAGTATCAATCCCGACGTTCAGTCGGCCATCTACCAAGGGCTGTTTGAGAATCGGCGCATGGCATTGAGCTACAAGCCAAGGGGGGCTGTGGCAGCCAAAGCCTACGAGATAAATCCGATGGCTGTGGTTCAACGCGGGCATCTGATTTACATCGTCTGCACCATTCGGGATTACAGCAACCCCATGCTGATGCTCATGCATCGTATCGAGTCAGCTACTGTGCTGGATCAGCAGGCGACCTGCCCCGTGGGGTTCAATGTGGATGCCTACATTGCCGAGGGGGAACTTGGCTATCGGCTGGGGCCACCGATAAAGCTGGTTGCTGATTTTGATCCGAAAGCGGCACAGGTCTTCTACGAAACGCCTATTGCTGCTGACCAGCAACTCCTTGAAGGGACGGATGGCAAGATTCGCTTGATGGCAACTGTGCCTGATACGTGGCAGTTAAGGGCGTGGCTACGAGGTTTTGGCGGTAGCATTTCCGTCATTGAGCCAGGTGCCTTTCTTGATGCCTGAAATATTTATGCCTTCTGAACCTACAGTGCCAAACACAGCCGACAACGCCGAAGGGTTACACGACCTCATTCGTGCCGAGCGCGATGAAAAGGCCCGCAATCTGATCGAGTCTGGCGAAATGGGGCACGATCACAAGGGCAGAAAAATGCCTCGCTTGCAGGGAGACGGGCTCTATGCCAGTATTTTTCAGTCAGCAATGGGCGTGACGGAGACCGTTCGGGCGGAACATCTCAAGCATCTACAGCAGGAGGATGAAGCCAAGTACCCGGAAATTTACCTGTGGAAGATAACGGGCCAAACGAAACGGGGAAATCAGCGAGCGACAAATCTCGCCGCGCAAGGCGCTGACCGTCCGAGTCCAACCCACATCACCAAGTCCCAGTTCATCGACCTATACAGCGCAGTCAGTTTCGCCAATGCTCAGGGCGTTGCGATGAACGTTCATGTCATCATCCAGTGGGGGCGAATGGGCTACACGGATCACGATGAGGCGACGAAAGTTCTTCAAGATGATTTCTTTCGCCATCTGAATGTCTGGTACGCCTACAGAAACAAGGTGAGATTGCAGTCAGGGCAACCAGCACTCCACCCGTTGTTCTGGATTTATACGCATGAGTGCTCACACAGAGCGGGGTTCCACACCCATATCCTTGCGGGCATCCCCTTGGAGATTCGGCAGGACTTCCGGGAGTGGGTTAAAAGCCGTATTGCCCCGCTGTCCAAGAAAACCCCAGCACCTAAAGGCATCGTGAAGGTGGTGTGTCCCCCCAGTGATCCCATAGGCAGGCAATGGCGATTTTTTCAGTATTTGTGCAAGGGCCTTGATCCTGCGGCAACGGTCAGAATTCCGCGCTACGATTCTCCGGTGCCCATGGCTGGCTTCATCCAATATGCCTATGCCTGTCCTGGCCATATTCGGTGCCGACTTCAGGTTGGCAAATCGAATAATCTAAGCCGGGCCAAGAGGGAGGCAGCCAAGTTCAAGTCAGCAATCGAATGGAAGGTGTTTCATAAAGACTTGCTGTACAACTCGGCTGAGTATGACCTCTGGCACAGGCGAAACGCTGCCGGCGGCTACTATAAAGGGGTAACGCTTCCAGAAAGCGTATTCAAATAACCGACAAATTGCTCAAACCTCAGAATGCCTGCCATGGTCGGCGTAAAACATTTTTAAAAACATGATGTTGCAAAGCATTTTCGGCAAGGGCGGTGACGTACAAGGGCACTTTTCAGTAAAGAGCGATAAACACTAGTGGCAGTGGCCGCGAACCGTTGAGGGTGTGCTGCTATGTCGGGGCGTAGCGGCGGCGGCAAGAATCGCCTCCAGTCCTATCAGCCCCTTCTCGGCGCGGCGTTGGCCTTCGCCATCAATCGTGATGGTGCCCGTTCTGGGCCAGAAATTGATGGGGCCAATCTTGATCTGGTCGGGCGGGAAATGCTGGTAATAAATCCCGCGCTGATCCAGCCACGCCATCGCCTCTTTCATGGCAAGGGCGGCAAGCTGTTCTTTATTGATAGCTAAGCTCATTCATTCTCCCCTTCGGGCATGGGCCTGTTGGTAGGTTTGGGGGCTAAGGCTGTAGGTATCCATCATTGGATGGATAGGTATGTGGGCATAGCGGGATTGTGGGGATAGGGGGGTAAGTTATGTCGCCCTGACCCAGCCACTGTTACTATTTTTTTTGCCAAAAATTTTTAGTCGGCCAAGGAATGCGCTGAGGCCATGAAAAAACGGCACTGCCGGTTGGTCAGTGCCGTTATCTTCTAAGGGGTGGGTTGGCTGCGCAAACATCTGGCCGTTAGCAATGCCGCTGGGCTGGTAGTGCCGCTAGCCAACGCTCGGCGTCGTTTATGATGATGAATGTACGCTTCCCAAATTTCTTCGCTGGAAGCCTCCCGGCTTTGATTTCAGCGTAGGTGGCGGTTCTGCCGATGCCTGCCCACTGGCAGAACTCGTTGATGGAGAAAACGCCCTTGAGCGGTTGTTGAGATTCCTGCTGATCCATGTTGCACCTGACTGGAAGTTGATGGTGCCGGATATAGAGTTGCAGGAAGCCTCATGCTAGGCGGCTGAAACGGTGAGGCCGGGGGTACTGCTGCCGCAAAAAACTATCTCAAAAATGGCGCAAAAAGCTCGCCTGAGATGCCTGTCACATACTGCGCAAACCCTAACTATCTCCCGGCCTCCGGTACAGGGCTAAGCTGCCCGTTCTTGCTTGATCGGAATCACGTTGCTCTCGCCCTTTTTCCACTGATCGAGCAAATCCGCCCATTGCTGCATCATCACGGCGCGATCCTTGAAATAGTCGGCATGGTTGTAGGTGCGGCGAACGGCGTTCGGCTCCTCATGGGCAAGCTGGCGCTCTATCCAATCGGGCGAGTAGCCCATTTCGTTCAGGCGCGTGCTGCCGCTGGTGCGTGTGGCATGAGGGCTGAATTTCCCTGACCAGCCCAAGACGTTCAGCATCTGGCGGAACGAGGCAGTAACCATCGGTTTGGTTCGGTCATCCCGGTGCGGGAAAAGATGTTTCTTGGTGCCGGTCAGCGTGTGCATCCCCTTGAGCAGGGTGACGGCCTGATGAGGCAAGGGAATCAGATGCTCCTTGCGCTTCTTCATGCGCTCGGCGGGAATGCGCCAGACAGCGGCCTCAAGGTCAAACTCCGCCCACTCGGCCTCGACAACCTCGGAAGGCCGGGCAAGGGTCAGCCACATCAGATTGAACCTAAAAATCTCAGTTGATGATGTGCAGCCTCCTCGAGTCCCTGGCAGGCTGCGGGTTTGAGCTCGA
>Ga0213919_1000705_pt1 | contig 13796 bp, 16 predicted proteins | sample McNCre317MG_FD_161056 | JGI IMG/M metagenome (GOLD analysis project Ga0213919, IMG submission 161056) | Freshwater microbial communities from McNutts Creek, Athens, Georgia, United States - 3-17 MG | ecosystem: Environmental > Aquatic > Freshwater > Creek | place: USA: Georgia | collected... | reverse complement strand
TGGCGAGCGGCGCCCCTGACATTCCGCTGACCGAGTCCGGCGAGGAGGCCGTGCTCGCCTTCTTCAAGGCACGCGGGATCAAGGCCAAGAAGCTGTCAGAGCTGCCCGATGGTGCGACGTATGAGTGGTGGCGCAGCGTCCAGCACAGCGAGAAGTTGATCGAAGGCATCGCTGTCAACGAAGACGCCGTGATCCTCTACGGCGACGAAGTGCTGGAATCCTATCAGCGATACACGACCGCGACCGCGCAGCTCGCGCGCGCACAAAAATTGTACGTCGCGGCGCTCGCCGGCAAGCCGATCCAGGCACGGTTTACAGCGCTTCAGGATTCCGGTCGTACGTCCTGCTCGCAGGGCGATCACAAGGGCACGGGCGCCCCCAGCGCGTTTGGGGCTCAGCTGCACAACCCGGCGAAGGACAAGAAGGTAACGCGCAAGGACGGCACGACGTTCGTCCGCAAGGGTACGCGCGAGATGATGGTCGCGCGCGAAGGGCACGCATTCCTCACGACCGACTGGGAAGGCGCTGAGGCCTCGGGCGTTGCTCAGGTCTGCATTTGGACGCCTGGCGTAGGCTTCTCTAGAATGGCGGAAGTGATCAACGCGGGAGGGAACCTGCCGACCGAGTTCGGTGCCATGATCCAAGGCATTTCGCGCGAAGAGGCGTACGCGATCCGTAAGGCTGGTGGAGAAGGAAAAAAGAAATTCGACGCGGGGCCGCGCCAAGCTGCGAAGATCGCGCTCTACGGGTACTTTGCGAACATGGGTGCGGCGAAGTTGCAGCTCCAGGCGCGCAAGCAATACCGCGTAGACATGACTCTTGAAGAGGCTCAGAGGTACAAAGATTTGCTGAAAGTCTTCGCGCCCGAGCTCCCATTATTTTGGGAATGGGGTCAGCACATGCTCGATACCCCGACCGGCAAGATCGATCAGTTCGGCCGACCTGAGCGGGTCTGTTCGAGGTTCACTCAGTTCTGGTCTGGCCGCGTGCGGGGCATGCTGCACTATGCCGAACTCCTCAACACGACGTTCCAGGGACTCGTGGCGGATTTGTTCAAGCTTGCTGGCTGGCGTTTGTACAAGGAGATGTACACCGGCCGTTATTGGGACGATCGCGGTGGCAAGTCGCCGCTGTTCAGCTGCCGCAAAGTCAACGCTCCACACGACGATTTCTTGGTCGAGTGCCCACTTGACATTTTGCACGAAGCAGGGCAACGTCAAGCTGAAGTGATGCGAGAGACCACCCGGGAAGTGTGCCCGGACGTGGATTTCCGAGTCGAGCCGGCAGCCTGTGTGCGTTGGTACAAGGACGCCGAGCCTCGATTCGAGAATGGGAGACTGATACCGTGGGAACCGAGCTGAAGACCCCGATCCAATCGCGCCCCAGTGGGCGTCTCAACGCCAGCAACGGCCGCCCCGTCTGGGAGTGCCACACCGGCCGGGGCCCAGCGCTTGCGCGCGCCCGAGCGGTTGGCTGGCGCTGGCACAAGCTGTCGCGCTCGGACGTTAGGCGTTACGCTGCTGAGCGCCTTGGCGCCGGCACGGTTTACAGTGAAGTGCCGACCGAGCACAACCCGCTGGAAGCCTACGCAATCGTCCAGGCACCCGGCAAACCCCGTCTGGTGTCAGTGATCGACCGCTACGCCCCGGGCGAGGGCCGGCGCCGCGTGTGCGCCCGCCTGGCCGACCCGAAGGCTGTTGCGGAGTACTTTGGGGGTGCGCAGTGAACAAGCCCGCGATCAACGCACGCGTGTCTCGCACCGAGTTCCGCTCCGACGTGTGCTGCGAGCATTCATGGGTGCCAGACGAGTCGAAGACAAGCGTATTTGATGACGTGTGCGCCAAGTGCGGCGCCACCTGCACGCGCGGCCGCGATGGTTCGATCGAAGAATACGACGCGGGGGTCTGGGCCGACTACGCGGGGGGCGAACTGTGAGCGACGCCTTGGCGCTACTCGTGCCCCCGGGCACCAGCAACGTGCTCGCGATCGAGGCCCAGAAAGCGCGCGCCAGCGCCCCGCAAATCGAAGCGATCGGTAACGAGCAGACGCTGGTGGACGTGCGTCAGCACATCAAGCAACGTCTGGCAGAGCTCGAAACCGAGCGCAAGTCGATCACCGGGCACCTCGACAAGGCGAAGAAAGCGATCGACGCGCTCTACCGGCCCGTGCGGGACGTCTACGAGGAGATCGTCACAGGCATCAACGCCAAGCTGTCTGCGGCCGAGCGCGCGCGCAAAGACGCCGCAGAAGCCATGCAAGCGCAAGCCCGGGCACTCGCCGCCGCGGGGCAGATCGACGCCGCGCAGGCCGCGCTTGCGCTACCCGAAACCCCACGCCCGGCCGGCGTTGGTTTCGTCGAATCGTGGGAGCACGATCCGCTCAAGGCGGACATTCGCGAGCTCGCGGCGGCGGTCGCGGCCGGCAAGGCCCCGGTCGAGTTCCTGCGCTTGGACGATTCGGCGATCCGGATCTGGCTACGCTCGCTCAAGGACTCGACAATCGCGCCCGAGGTACCAGGGCTGTCCATCAAGAGAGTTTCGAAACCCCGCACTGCGGGGTAGAAAAGGAACGAACATGCGAAGTTTGATTCTGTCTATCTGTCTGTTACTTGCGTCGTGCGCTGAGGATGCGCCCGAGACACCCACATCGGTCGAAGAGGTCCACGAAGCATTGAATGCGAACCGGTCGATGAATGTCGCGTTGATCAGCGGGGCCTCCGTTACGGCGTACAACACACCCGTGTCGGTGCGGACCAAGTCCACCAACGGCTCGATCTGGCCCTTCCAGAACCCCGTCAACGGGGCCAACCACTACTACTATCGCATTACGTCGTTTGGCGGAGCAGCGATGCTGACTTGGTCGGCTCCGACTGGGTTTCAGAACGTCCCCGCCACAGCCACCCTTAAGGTAGAGACGTGCATGTCTACGCGTGACGTAGCGGAGAGTTCGAGATTCATCACCGAGTGGGGTTGTTGGACTATGCCTAACCCGACTGCTACTTCTGGGGAGATCCAAAACTCCGCGTTCAACTACCCAAATCTACCGTGTTTTGGCTACGGACCGGGGGTGGTGGGGAGCGCGTCGCGCTCGTGCTTGTCGCAGGTGCGACCGGCCATCACCTACCGAGTGACGGTGGTCGACCCCAACAAACCTGTCGGTACGCTGCTCCCGACGCCGGTTGCCATCCCCAACTACACAACGTTTTTCTCTGTTGAACGGGCGGACAACCTCGATCAGGTTAACTGCTCGTTCACGTTCCGCTGCGACCCCTAGCGCCCCGCGAAGAACCGCTGCACTAGCGCGTCGATCTCTTCGGGCTTCGCGGTTCGGATCTTCTCCTGCCATGCGACGGGCACCGCCTGAATGTGCGGTAGATCGTGTAGGGTTGCCCAACGCCCTCCCCATGTAAGCGACATGTCTTCCGCTTGGTCGCCCAAGGACTCGAAGAATTTGCAGTGGTGCCGCGCGCAGTCCCATTGATGATCGCCGCAGATCACGTCGGCCGCGCACCCGTAACAGTGCATCGACAAGCCCCCGCGCGCCTTGCTCTTACCAGCGGCGACGAGCGCCGCCGCTCTCGCGGGGTCGCGATACGTCTCATGCAAGGTCGGCTTGTATCCTTGCCCTTTGAGCGCTCCGAGCACAGCTAGCACGCGCGCCCCGAATGCCGGAGTCAGCCTGCTGATATCGGAAATCACCGTACCCATTCGCGTTGCTCCTCGCTCACTTCACGCCCTCCGTTCATGACCGGAAACATCACGTTTGAAGGGTCGTTATCGTGATTGAGCCCGAGCGCGTGACCCATTTCGTGCATTGCGACGCCTGAGTCGTAGCAGACGCCTAGGCGAATGTCGGCGCTATGCATCGTGTGACGCGCACGGGAAAAAAGCTTGGGCCAGGTGTCCCCGGCTGCCGGCAACAGATCTTCGACGGGGACGTCACGCACTACGATTGTCCCCGCGTAAGTTGCGCCCCAGATTGGCACGTCGCGGCACGTCAGTGATAGATAGTGCACGCCTTGCGCCGCCCAAAAGTCGAGCGCGTCTTGCAGTGCGTCGCTGCATCCGGAGCTCATGCCGGGCTCGGGGATCACTTCGACGGGGCGGATTGTCCAGCGCCCGTAACCGACCTCAGTTGTCGCGCATCCCGTGAGCAAGATCGCGAGCGGGGCGAGCTTCAGCACCCACGCGAGTCCGTTGAATACAAGGGTTACGGCCGCGCTGGCCCCGAGTACCCAACCATTGCGCTTCGCGTTCGCCAACCGGATCGCGTCCACATCGGCGCGGATCTCTTGTAGTTGGTCATGTACCCCTGCGATCGCTTCTTTTGACTCGGCCCGGTGCTCGCGCAGGTCCTCTCTGACGTTGTCGAGACGCTCTACCAAGGCCGCCAACTTCTCAGCCAGAATCGACACGTGCTTACTCCTTTTTCTGCGCGAGACTTCCGAGCAGCGTTGAAATCGCCGCCACAACAGGGACGTATTCGACAGGTACAAGCCCCGCGCTAAGGACTGCCGCGACCGCGCCTGAGAGCGCGACGACGACCGAATAGAAGACCTTTGGCGACAACTTCATACGACCTACCCGTTTCCTGAAAACCCTGGATCGTTGTATTGAATCTGCAGGCTTTGGATCTCGTCGTTGGCGTGGCCCGCAATCGCGACGAAGTACGAACCTGAGCCCGTCCAAGTGTCTAGGTTGGCCGCGGCTCCCGTGTCTTTGAGTTGCACCGTGCCTGCACCTGAAGAAGTCATAGTCGAGCCGAGCTGCGTGAGTGTATACGGAGCCGCAACGACCGATTTCCAAACCTTGGCGACCATGGCCGTGGTGCTCACGTCCTTCACACTGACGAACACACGGCGCAGAGTGCAGCCGTACGGGATTCTGAAGTTGAGGTGGCAGTACCCTGTCGCGTTGAAAATGATTCGGGGGTCAACGTTGTTTCCGCCTCCGGCCACCGGCAGGCCGCCCGAGAACGACGGGACCGGATCCATTGGCACGTCGATCGTGCGCGTGCGCAGCGACGCCGCGCCGGCCGTGTCTGTGTAAAGCAGGTCCCCCGACTCGAGTCCGAGCCCCGCGGCACGGGCGCCGCCAGTGAAACGGTGCATGCCCGTCAGCCAGGTGTAAGACTTGTTCAAGAACTCGGCCGAGTTGTGCAGATCGTCAACGTACTGGAACCACTGATAGCCTTGGTTTTTCCAGTAGTTAAACCACGCACCAACGTAACCTAGAGCGTCGCCAGGGCGCCAACCCTGCGCCTGTACGCCCGCGCCCGCGTTGACCTTTGTGGGCGTACCGGACGCCGGGCCGGAGCTGAAGTTAGTGTCGGTCGCCCATGCGGCATTGGCGATTGTTGGTTTGCTGGCCACGTTCGGAGCGTATCACGTGAGAGACGTCGAGCCAAGTGGGCCGCGAGTTAGGCCTGAGGGAATCGCGTACAGCCGGTTGACACTTCGCCCTCCTACTACTCCCGCGCCGAGCGCGATCCGCAGCTGAAACAGCTGCGCGAAATCTGGGAACAGGTAATCGCGGGCTAGACCGCCAGACCGATCGCGCACCCGGCCGGCACGCCGTCCGTGTCGCCGATCGCACCGCCCGCGGGCGTGCCGTCCGTATCGCCGATCGCGCCTCCCGACAACCCTACGTCCAGTCGCACGCCCGCGGGTTTGCCGATCCTCAAAAGACTTGCGATGTAACTCACACTAAGACTGCCCGTCGTGCTGAAACCGACGTGGAACGCAGCAGGCCAACTTTCGGTGATCACAACTGTGGCCGCGGGGGATAGCAGGCGGCAGATCGCATAGATCTGCTCGATCTTGCCTTCGCACGACAAGAGTAAAATCTTGACGCGGATCGCCGCGCGGTAGTCGGTGTCGCTGCGGCCCGCGCGGGGCTCATCCACGAGCGCCCCGAGACGGTCTAGTAGTACCCCCGCGGCTGTGTCCAGGTCGCGCGAGCTCGTGTAGTATGTCCAGGCGAGATCTTCGATCGATTGCACCTGAGCAGTCAACGCGCCTAGAAACGCCGCGATGCGCGGTTTCCCGACACGGAAAAAGCGGATCAGTCGCGACAGTCCTTTGCCTTCGTGGTCTCCTTGGTAGTTCGCTGCGTTACCTTCCGCGTCGGTTAGCCCCGAGCCGATCGGCTGCGCGTCGAGTTGGTCCGCCATGCTCGCCAGCATAGCGCGCGCAGGGGGCGAATGGTATCATCGTTGACGCATGTCCCTACAAAGCATCGCCACCGTGCCCGAAGTGATCCACGGCCAGTGGGTCCAGACCGCGACTCTTCCTGAAGCCCCCGGGCTTGTTTTTATTCGTTGGGGGGAGTTTGAAGAAATTGCCTACACATATGCTACAGGCTTTCGAGGTAGGTGGTCTAACTCGACACTTGTTATCAATGGTGGGGGTACGTGGGACCTAACGATTGCGTTAGCGACAAACCATCACCAGCGCCCTGGGATTGTATTTTGGTCCCCTATGTCGGATGTACCAGTAGGACCCGCAGGTCCAATAGGTGCAGGAGTTCTATCCGGGGATCTGGCGGGTATTCCCGGGTCAGCTACAGGCCAGGTGTATAGATGTAGTGGTGTAGCCGCTGTAGGTTATGGTCACGGATGGTTTCGCTGGTCCGCGGGAACTGCCCCTGCAGCGCTCGCAGGAATGATAGTACCAGCCGCGGGCGGCTGGTGGACTCGGGACTATACAGGGGCCGTCGATATTACATGGCTCGGATGCAAGGATGACGGGTCGGTCGACTGCGGCGCGTTGATCAACGCGTATCTAGTCGCGCGTCACAATGCAGACGGGGTCAATACTCAGGTTACCTTGACCGTGCCTCCGATTACGGCGGGACAGGTCGGGTGGAAGCTTACGACGGGTATACGCATTCCAGGGCAAATGGCTTTGACGATCCAGGGCTCCGGAGCACCTTACATCGATGGGCTGCTCTGGACGGTCAGCACTACGGGGTGCCACCGCTCGGGCCCTGTGTTTACCGTCCCTGCAAACGTCACGGCGTTGGCCAAGGCAACACCGGGCGACGGCACGGTGCCTACCGTAAGACTCGAGCGTCTGGGTTTTGTAGGTCCGGGAGGATCGGCGGGGAGCGGATACGGCGTTGACTGCGCCACAGGCCTGGTGGCGACTACGGACAAGGTGCATATCGCCGGTTTCGCGATCGGATTCCGCGCGGTGTCTGTCGTCAGTCTGCACGGGGTCAAAGATCTCAAGTGCACGGGCTGTGTTGACGGGGTGCACGTTGGCGCTACGGGAACGAACAACGAATTCGTGGATGGCGAGTGGTACGGGCTAGACGTCGAATATAACCAACAAGGGGTGGTGATAGAGGTCGCGCGCGATTGCTATTTTTATGGCGGCTTGGTCCAGGGGAATTACAACGGTGTCGTGGTCGGAAACGCAGGGGGGACCCACTCGATCAGGGGGGTGCACCTAGGCTTCAATCACTACGAAGCCAACGGCGACGACGCCTCAAACGGCGCGGGTACGCCGGCCACACCGTGGGGCACCGCGGGGGGGAAGCACCTCGTGCTCAAGTCGGGCGGCACGATCGACACGCTCCACGTCTGCGGGTCCACGGCTGGGGGCATCGTGATGCCTGCAACGACGCCTCGCGATATTACAGTGCCGGCCGGGGCTAACGTCCGGTTTGACCGGTGCTTTATGTCGGGCCTTCTGACTGTGGCAGCCGGGGGTTTTGTCGAGATTCTGTCTGCTGCGAGAGACGGGGGTTTTACCGGTTTTTCGCTGAGCACAAACTGCGTAGCTAGCTGGCTCTCACGCGGCACGAACGGAGGACAACTGAGCGGGACCTACACACACGACTGGGCCGCGAGCGGCCCGGTGTTGCGGAAGCAGCTGACCGGGAACGTCACCATTTCCGGGGTAACAAATATACCTGACGGGGAGATCGTCACGTTCTTCTTCATTCAGGACGCAACGGCGTCTCGCACGGTGACTTGGGACGCGTCTTTCATCATGGACTCGTGGAGCAACACAGGATTTGCCATAGCAGGGTCGCGCAGCACAATAAGCTTTATGGCTAACGCAGGCGGCTTGATGCAGATTGCTCCGCAACCAGCCGGGAAGTGGCTGCTCTAAGGCGCCGCTGAAATCGCAGACGGGATCGCGACATTTGCTCCGATCGTCGCGCGCTCACGTACTGCGATCACAAAGTTCGCGGCGCTACCATTGACCAGTACCGCGCAGTCAACGACGCCCGGCACTGCGAGAGCCGCTGAGACCAAGCGCCGGTACAAGACGTCTCGGCCGACAAGCTGCCACGACGCGAACGCGTCGGCGATCGCGTCTTGCACTGCAGTTTGCGCGTCTGCTGCGCTCGCCCACACGTTGGATAGGTACGTGAACGCCGAAAGCAGCGTGACGGGCACCAGCGTAGGAGTGGAGTAGGCGATCGTCTGGGCGTTACCGGAGCTATCAGTAATCGTGCCGGAGCTTGTGCCGTACGCCTGGATCCCGACTGCCTTCGATGCGTAGATCTGCGCGCGGATCGCGGCCGCTGTCGCCGTGCCATCTACGATGCACTCGACCGAATGCGGCGGGAGCCCGTTCGCGTCTGTCGCGTCAGTGTCGTTTTCCAACACTGCGCAGTAAGTCACGCCCGTGAGCGTAATCAGGTCTGCGCGGATCGCGTTGGCATTGGTCGAGCCACGCCGGTAGATTTCGTCCACGCGACGCAAACGCAATGCGGTGTCGGACTCGGCCGGCGATCCTACCGTCGCGTCGGAAGGGTCAGACACCACTGAGTTGAATCCCGTGACCGTCTCAGCGATCGTCGTGAGCGTGCCCGCGGGAGCCCGCACACGCCCCGCTGTTTCAGCCCACATCTCGACCGCCGCGACCGTGCCGCCCGGTGAGGTGACCGAATATTTGTTCGCGAAACGCACGTCTGGTTGACCCGAGACGTACACGATCAGCGTGCCCGGGGCATATGTCCCGGCATTCAGCGAGAGGTCAAGAAAGTCGACGCTGTAGGTCGCCGCCGCGCGGATTGTGCCAGTGACCGACGCGACTTGGTTCTGGCCGAAGCCCGAGCCTTGCGCGGGGTCCTGCGAGTTGTACCCCGCCTGAATCAGCTCAAGCGCCTCGCGCAGCTGGACCGACACGGCATCAGCGATCTGTCCGAGCTCCGACTCATCCTCTACGTCAAGTTCTTGTGAAATCCCGTCTTTCCAGGCCTGTTTTATCTCTGACGTAATTTCGTCAAAGGTCTTGATCTGTAGCCCGTACTGGTCTAGGACGTTCGGCACGCCCTCAGCGTATCACGTTTGAGCCGCGACGACAAAGGGCCCATAGGTCGTGGTGCTGAACGTGCTCCCATCGGCCAAGCGCGCCTCTAACGCGACCTCAAGCGTCCGGTCGGCTGTGCGCGAGAGCGTGATGCTGTCGAGCGCTGTCACGCCTTTGCAGCCGAGGATCACGGCCGAAAGCGTTGCTTTGATTGCGGAATCGGGCACACCTTTCTCGAAGATCGCGTCAAGCCAAGGCGTGCCGGCGTCCAGATTGGAGAACAGCTCACGTTTCCAGAACCGGAAGCGCACGGTCAGGCGCTGTCGCACTTGGTCCGCCAGGTCAGTGGAAAAGAACAACGTGCCCTTGGTCAGGCGCAGGTCGCCGGCCACAGGATTGTCGACGTCAGTGTCAAGCACGATCGCGAGTTCCATTTGTTATCCTCCTAGCTTCAGCTTGACCGATGCGCTGGTCGTGTAGGCTGCCAGCGCGGCTTTGACTGCCGCCAGTCCCGTCTCGGTGCCCGAAGGGGTGCAGGCCGAAATCGCGCCGAGGATTGCGTCCACGACGCTCGAGAGCGCCGCCGCGTTAGAGTTTCCTCCGATGGCCGCCGTGCGCGCCACAAGGTCGGGGTCAGTTGGCTGGTAGCCCTTCGCCCACGGAAGGCATAGTGCGTGTGCGAGCGAACATTTGCGCAGATCGGCAGGGTCGGACACTTCGCCCGTGCGGACCCAGGTGCTCGGGTCGAGATCGCTCACGAGCAGAAGCACCGAGTCACCGGCCGAGAGTCCCGTTGCCAGATGGCCTCCGCTGCTGCCCGGCCAAATCACCGGCACGTCAGGTACGGTCGGAATCGACTCGGTCACGAACTCGCCCTCGACGTCGGTCGGCACCGGCCTGTTGATCCCCACGCGCACCTTGGCCGTGCCCGCGGCCGAGTCGTATGAGACCACCTTGCCCGGCCGGCAGAAGTGCATGCCGCTCAGACGTGCGTCGAGTGCGGCGCGGATCGGGTCGGTGAGATCTACGATTTGCATTCGAGCTCCGCGTGCCAGTCTGTTGCGTCGGTCGCCCCAACGTAACGCACAGCCTGGACCTGGTACACACCCGTGAGCGTAGGGCAGTCGATCTTCACGCGCGCACCGGGGTCAAGCCCAGGTTGGACCAAGGCCCGCGCGGACACGAGCCCTTGGGGGTCCACACTCGGCGTGTCGGTGAGCCCTGTGAACGTCTGGCCATCGCGCGCGCGGAGCAGCACCGCAGCCGTGCTGAACGCCTTGCCGGCTTCGAGCACTTGCAGCGCGCCGTTCTGGATCGACCACGTTACGCCGCAGCTGTGCAGGATGCGCGTCAACTCTTCGTCGGCTTTGCCTGTGAGCACGGTCCCCGTAGCGAACGTCGCGCCGCCGCGCGTTCGGTACTGCAGCGCCGCGAGGTTCCCTTCGCCAACGCCCAGTGCCTGCACGAGCGCGCGCACGACCGTTAGCACCGGCGTGCCTGAGTCGAACGAACGCGACACGCGCGCCTTGAGCACGTCGCGACCGCCGTCCTCGCCCTCGACGGTCGTGATCAAGTCGGGACCTTCGCGCGTGGTGACGGCACTGCGCAGATCGCCGCGGAAGAGAATCGACGTGTTGCCGACGTGGCCGGCCTCAATCTGCACACGGATCTTCCCCCGCCCTGTCTTTTTCTTGATCGACAGAGCTTCGATCTGCTGGCGCTGCGCTTCGCTCAGGTTCCAGACCTTCAGCGAACACGTGTTGGGTTGGCGCTTACGCGTCTTCACGATCTCGAAAGCGCAATCGTGTGCGTCGGTCGAGATTGTGTCGATCTGGATCTTCCAGGCTTTTTTGTAGAGGTTACCCAAGCTCTGCCCCTGTGACGTACGTCAAGACCACGCGCGGCGAGGCGCCGGTCATGTCCGCAAAGCCGGGGTCAAGCCCTTGACCTGACGTGTCGTTGGCGATCAACTGCCCGGGCGGACAGCGCGCGTCCCACTTGGCGAGCGTGAGCAGGGGGTAGTCTGCGACCACCTTGATCCCGCGCAGGATTGGGTTTTCGTCTTGGTCAGCGAGCGCGAGATACCACTTAGCCTCGCGTTGACTCCACTCAAGCGACAGAGTGTAATCGCGATCGTCAAGCGTCACGCGAAGTGCGAAATGGGCTTTGTCAGCGGGTAGATTGAGCGCGTCCATTAGAGCCCCAAAGCCTTTCGATCAAGCCCCGCGAGCTTGCTTGCGACGCTTTCTTTCTGCGTGGCCGGGGGCTCGTACTTCGGCTGCGAACCCGTGCCTTGCTTTTTCTCCGCGCGCTTTTCTTCGACGCGCGGCTCGACCTGCACGACCTCGGAGCTCGCGCGGCGGATCTCGATGAGGTCGACCGTAAACGTGACCGACTCTTCTGGTCCGTGCGGCGTGCCGACGTTCGTGATCACCATCTCGCTGTACGTGCGCAGTCGCGTCGTGACTTGCACCGCGGTACCGGACTCGCGCAGAGAGTCGAGCGCCGTGAAGACTTCACGCACACGGCTCAGGCCACCGGCGTAGGTCGTGACGCGCGCTTTGGTTGGCTCCGAGCGATTCGTTTGCACGGCCGGTGTGAAGCTCACGACCGGCGTAGGAACCGTGCCGAAGCCCGGCACGAACAGACCCGGTGTAACCGATGCCTGCGCACCGACTGTGAAGTCGAGGAACGTACGATTGATTTGCAGATCGGTGCTGGCCGCGCCGGTGACTGGAATCAGCGGCGTGTCGGTGACCTCGACTTCAAGGGTCAAGCGTCGCGACTCGGCGCGCACATGGTTCGTGACCTTCGCGTTGACGTCGAGCGCGTGCTCTGTGGCCGTGGCCGCACCTGCATGCGTATCGCGCAACGTCGCGTCGAACGCAATGATCCGCAGCGCGCCCGAGTCATCTACGTAGGAGATCGTCGAGCCTTTCGGTCGCGTGTTGGGGCTGGGAACCGCGAGCGCCATCAGCCCTGCTCCGCAAGCGCCGCGACCGCGCTACGCGTGCGGCGGTCGATCTCTTGTCCCGCGATGCGCGCGATCTGGTCTGCCATCTCGCGAGACGTGCCGGGAGGCACAGTAACTTGGATGTTGGTGGGGGCCATTTGGATTGTCTTGCCTGCCTTCCCTCCCGCCGCTACGGCCGCGCTGCGCACGCGTTCTTGTTTGGGCGCGATCAGTTGCGCGCCGAAGGTACCTTTATCTTCTTCGCTTGGGCCTTTGCCCGCATAGATTCCTTCTTTGGGTACTTCCATACCGCGTTCACCGTACCAGTTCAGGAACTTGAGCCTACGTTCCTTGAATTGCTCAAACGTCCCTCCCTGTGCGTAGAATGCTTTGGAGTCCCCTTCGCGGATCGCTTTCTTCTGCCGCTCTTCTTTGAGCTGAGGGGCGTTCGCACGCTCGTACGCCGCAGTTTCCTCACGATCCTTGATCTGTTGCTTGATTTCCTTGGTGCGTGACCCTCCGGTGTCCGCATGAGCGATATCCCCGAGAGCAGCATTGACGACGTAGAGCACGTCCAAGAGCTCGCGCCAAGCACCAGTCAGGCCCGCTACCCATTCTTTGGCGTCATACCCGAGAGGTTTAGCAGTGTCTAGGAAGTCTCCTATGACTGACTTTCCTCCGTTCATGAGCGTGTAGAAATCTTCGATCGCCAGCACTGCGATCGCGATGCCCGCGGCCATGGCGAGCGTACCTGCGTTGGCGATCCCCATCCCGATGGCCCAGCGCGCGCCGAGCCCAGCCATGACCCCCGCAGCAACCTTCAGAAGGTTCGTCTGCTCGATCAACTTGCCGATGCCTGCGACAAGCTTCGCGCCCTTTTCGATCATGCTTGTGAGCGAGGGGAGCACGTTCAGGACGATCGTGTTGCGCAGTCCCCCGAGCGCGAAATCGAGGCGGTCGAGGTTGTCGCCGTATTCGTCGGCTTGCGCGATCGCTTCGCCGGACATAAGCCCGCCGAGGTCTTGCAGCTCATTCTTGTATTTCGCGAGCCCCGCCGATCCTTCTTTCAGCAGCGGGAGTAGTTTCACGCCCGCGCGGCCGAACAGGTCCACGGCAAGGCCCGATTGTTTCGCCGGGTCGCCCACGCGCGCAATGCTGTCCGCAATCTCGGGCAAGAGTTCAGCCGTGGGGCGCAGCGCGCCGTCCGCGCCCTTGAACGCGACGCCAAGCGTCTTGAAGGCCTGCGCTTGCGTCTTGCTCCCCTGCTTGGCGTTGTCGGCCGCCAGGTTGAGCTTCTGGAAGGCACCCTCAAGCCCTTGCGCGTCGACGCCCGCGAGCTTGGCCGCGTAGCGCCATGTCTGCAGCTCGTCAGTAGCGAAGCCAAGGCGCAGCGCACTGTCGTTCAGCTCAGCGCCGGCTTCGGCCGTGTGCTGGACCATGCTGCGCAGGCCCGAGACGATCGCGCCCCCCGCCAGCGCCGCCGCGAGCCCTTGCAGGCGCCCGTAAACGCCCTGCACACCCGCGTCAAGCTTTTTCAGGCCCGAATCGTCGGTCGCAATACCAAATTGCGCGAAC
>Ga0213919_1000704_pt1 | contig 13809 bp, 17 predicted proteins | sample McNCre317MG_FD_161056 | JGI IMG/M metagenome (GOLD analysis project Ga0213919, IMG submission 161056) | Freshwater microbial communities from McNutts Creek, Athens, Georgia, United States - 3-17 MG | ecosystem: Environmental > Aquatic > Freshwater > Creek | place: USA: Georgia | collected... | reverse complement strand
GTGTACCCCCCAGTTAAATATACATTATGTAATATCCCATATGGGATCAGAGAGAGGTGCTTTAGCGCGTTAAAGCGTTGAAACTGTTGAGAACATACGTTTACTTAAATCAAAAAAATATATTATAAGGGGTTGCAAAATTGCAACTAATGTGATATAATGATGGTGGAGAGATAGCGCTGAATGGAGGTGATACTATGGCGAGATCAAACCAGCGATCGCAGCGTGTGCTATGTGTGAGCACTGCGCAGGTATACGGCAGCATCAAAGAGGCTGCGCGAGAGCTCGGGGTGGCTGCGGGATCGATCAGCAGCGCGATTGCCGGCAAGCGCCGGCGTGCTGGACGGTTTATCGTCGAGGCATACGATCACGAGATCAGCAGCGGATCGCTGCAGGAGTACTGCCAGCGGCGGTTGATCGAGGAGGCGCTGCGATAAGCAGCAAGAGGCATCAAGCAAAGTGAAATGGAGGATATACTATGTGCATGAAGATTGAGCGGAAAGACGGAAAGATCCGTGTGCAGAGCGAGTACAACCGCGATTTTATCAGCGGTGTTAAGTCGATCGGCGGCAAGTGGTGCGCGCCGTGCTGGGTGGTACCGGAGGAAAACGAGGAGATGCTCGACGATCTGCTCGTCCGCGTATACGGGCGCGGTATCAAGCCGGCTGAGACCGTCGATCTGCTGGTCGATCTGGGGCAGCTGAGCGAGGAAGACGGAGAGATCCGGCTGTGCGGCAAGCTGCTTGCTCGGCGCCCTGGTCGCGATCGCCAGGTGATGCTGGGCGAAGACGTTGTGCTGGTTTCCGGCGAGTTCCAGGCGTCCGGCGGATCTGCAAAGAATCCGCGTGTAGGTGCAGACGATGGCGTCATCGTGAAGTGCTGGCGCGTGCCTGTTGCATTGTATGATCGCTGCAAGGATCAGCCCGGCGTGAGCCTGGCAGAGCGTACAGAAAACGGAAAGCGTGCTGCGCTGATCATCGAGCGCGAGCACCTGCTGCAGCGTCTGGCAGAGATCGACGCACAGCTCGCAGCGTGTGAGGAGGTGTAAATGATGAGTAAACCTGGAATCTACTACCGATACCGCAGCGAGGCTGAGGACGCCCGCTTCGGCGCGGAAAGTATCACCAACGGCGGCGGCTGGTATGTGTGCATGGCGCGCGTGTTGCCGCGTAAGACGTACGGCTGGATCGTGTGCCGTCCTGCAACACATCGTGACTGCTACGCGGTGCAGATCTGCCGCAAAGATGGCAGCATGTGCTATGCCGGGGATACGTTTGACGGGATGCTGCGAGAGCTGCCGGAGGACGGCGATCTGCCGGACGATGTATGCAGTTGCTGATCGCTGCCGTGTATATCGCCGCTATCGTCAAAATCGGGCGTGCTCTCCTGCGCCGGGAGCCGGTGCAGGAGGAGCCGGAGGAGAGCGGCGACTATCGCCTGCTGACGATCCGAGAGCAGGCGGAGGCGGCAAGGATCATGGCGGACACAATCGGAGACGTAGAGGATCTGATCACGGATCTGCAAACGTGCGACGGTGAGCACCTGATCGCGATGCAGATATCCTGGATCGGCGCGACTGGATCCCACCAAGTCGATATCATGTGCGACGGCATCAACACCGCAAGCGTGTGCATGGAGCAGATCATGGAGCGCGAGGTGCGAGACCGTAAAGCCGCACTCTCCCGCCAGTGCCGAGACCTGGCGAGAGGTACACGCAGTAGACGGAACAGTGGACAGATCGAGAGGTGGTGATCAATGCAAAAGCGGTGCCAGGAGTGCGGGGGACTGATTGAGATTGACGACTGGTACGAGTACATCCGGCGCAAGTACTGCCGACGGTGCGCGGAAGCCGTCCACCGTCGGCAGAAATCCGCATATATGCAGGAGCTGCGACGCAAGACCAGGGAGCAACACAAGGCAGTGCAGGAGCTCTGCACCGCGCAGCAGCGAGAGCTGGATCTGTTGCGCGATCTGATCATCCAGCAGCGGGAGGAAATCCGCGAACTACAGGAGGAATTGCAATGCCACAAGTAAGACATTTTCAAGCCGGCGAGCAAGACCGGCGGGACGAGCTGCACGATATGATCCGAGCGATCGAGGAGCACCAGAAAGCCGTGGAGGAAATCGTGCTGGCGAGAGACTGGGAGCCGGCAAACAGTGATGACTGGGTGCAGATCCGGCGCCTGGTATCCGATCTGGCGGATCTGCTGCACCGTGCGAGATGGTCGCATATGTGGGAACTGTGCGAGCTGTACCGGGATGAGGTGAGCGGCGATGCTGACTAAGTACACATCATCGGATATCATGAGCCGTATAATGAATCTGGATCTGCTGCTGCATGCGACGTGGGGGGATATAGACATGACAAGGGCAGATGCGGCAAAGATCGTCAAAGAAGCCCAGGAAGCACTGCAAAACTACCACAATTTTTTGCTCATCAGAGAGCGTATCCCGGATCAAGCAATGTGCGTAGCAAACATCATCGGCGCTAACCTTTTTGGCGAGTACGTCTCCGAGGACGACGACACACCAAAGTACAAGAGGAGGAATAAGAAATGAGAATCGTGATTGATACCGAGACCACCGGATTAAACCCGATGCGGGACGAGATCCTGCAGCTGGCAATCATTGACGCCGACACCGGCGCCACGCTGTACAACCAGCTGCACAAGCCGCTGCACGTCGAGGAGTGGGAGGAGGCGGAAGCCGTCCACCATATCCGCCAAGAGGACGTCGAGGACATGGAGCCGATCACGTCGCCGCTCTGCGCCGGAAAGATCCGCGAGATTCTAAACCAGGCGGACGAGATCATCGGCTATAACACCGGTTTTGACCTGGCTATGCTCGCCGCTGCCGGCTACGAGGTCGCGGTCGATATGATCACTATAACCGACGTGATGCGAATGTATGCCCCTATGCACGGCGAGTGGAGCGAGGAGCACCAGGCGTACAAGTGGCAGAAGCTGACCACATGCGCGGCTAACCTGGGGTACGACTGGGGAGATTACCCCGCCCACGATGCCCTGAACGACTGCCAGGCGACGCGCTACTGCTGGAAGAAAATCACCGCAGGATGCAAGACCAAATCCGACGATCTGATCCAGCGTATGCTGTATGTGGCGGCTATGCTGATAGGAACCGCGAGCCGGGCGCAGCGTGAGGCGTCAGATCCGCGCCTGATCTTCCCGGCGCACCGTGAGACGTACAGTCTGCTGTGGGATCTGCAGCGCGCCCTGGAGGATGTAAGAGATGGCTGTCCGGAGAGTTTATAATATCGACACCGGACAGGTATACAGCAGCGCGGCGAAAGCCGCGCAAGCTGTAGGCGTGGATCCGTCAAACGTGCTGAAAGCCCTAAAGGGGCAACGGCAGAGCGTCGGCGGATACCGTTTTATCTACGCCGACAACCTGACCGGCGAGCAGCTGCAGGCAGCAGCGCAGCAGCGCGTCCAGACTATCCCGCAGCGACTGCAGGAGCGCCAGAAGCGCCGCAGGCAGAGCCGGAGCCGGGAGTACACCGAAGCCCGCAAACAAGCCCGCCAGACGCTGCTGCAAGCGAACAAGGCTATCACGGAGGCGCGCAAGGCTGGATTAGATACCGGATCGCCTGAGATGGTCGATCTCGCGGCGCTGGTGGACGAGATCGGAAACACGAAAACCGGGTTGATAGACGCCAGCATCGACAACCTAGAAGAATTTGACCTGGACGAGCTGCTGCGGATACACTACCGCACGCAGCAGCTCTTAGAGCGTGTGGACGTCGCGATCGAGGAGCGCAAAGGGCAGCGCGAAAGCCTGGCGTTTGAGTTTGGACTGTCTACCGGTAATGAATGGAAAAAGTACGAGCCGATGCAGAAAGAAATTTTTAACATTTTGAAGCGTGCCGGCGACGACAACCGCAAGCGCGGATCTGATCCTGTTTTTGCAGCAATCCAGGAAGCGATCGAGAAAAAGGTGCCGGTCAAGGCACTGCGGGAACTGATCACGCGATTAAATCAATATTTTGACGAACAGAAACCCGACGAGGATCTGGACGCAATCACGCGCGCCTGGTATAAAAAGACATTTGAAAACGAAGAAGAAAAGCAGCAGGACGGCGGAGATTTCCCGGAGATCCCGCTCGCCCCGTAAGAGGAGGAAATGCGCATGAGCATGATACACTGGAAACTGGCAGACCTAACACCATACAAGACGACGGTATCTTTCCGGCGTGGTCATGCTTTTGCGCCCCATATCGGCGCATTTGATATCGAGACAACGGACTGGGGCGATTTTGCGTCCATGTATATCTGGCAGTTTGCCCTGGACGATCTGGTCGTCTTCGGGCGGACGTGGGACGATCTTCGCGGCTGGATCCAGCGCCTAAAGGCGGAGCTGGGTCTGTCCATTGATCACCGGTTAGTCGTTTATGATCAGCTGCTGCGCTACGAAGTTCAATTTTTTAAGCACTACCTGCTGATCGACAATCGGGATCTGATCTGCCGATCTGATCGAGACGTCCTGAAATGCCTTGCGCACGGATGCCTTGAAATGCGCGACAGCTACGTGTACACAGAAATGTCGCTTGACGCGATGGGCGAGGAGATCGGCGTCGAAAAGTTAAAAGGCTACGACTACGACCGCAAGCGGCATCATCTAACCGAGCTGACGCAGCGCGAAATGGAGTACTGCGAGCACGACGTGCTGATCCTGACCCGCTATTTCCGGCGAGAGGCGGAGTACTACGGCGGAGTGCATGCAATCCCGCTGACAGCGACGCAGCGCGTGAAGCGGATTATATCGTCGGCAATGCACGAGGCGTGCGGACGATCGCGGGATCTGAAATACCGCATGATGTACCGGCAGCTAAAGGAAACGCCAGAAGACCAGGCAGTGCTGCAAATGCTGCGCGTTGCCTATTTCGGCGGATTCAATTTCGCATCACACCTGAATGCAAATCAGGTGATAGACGGCGTTTTTTCGGCTGATCTCGACGCCTGCTACGGCAGCATGATGTTTTGTAAACCGTTCCCGATGGATCGTTTCAAGCCGCTGCCGATACCGCACGACAAGGCAGCGCTGGATCTGATTATAAAGGGCGACGGCGTATACAGAAATCAGGCGCTGTTAATCCATTTCGAGGCATGGAATATAAAAGCCAGGATCCCCGCTGCGGCGTTCCTGCCGCTGTACCATAAAAACTACATAGCGCGGAAGATGGAGACGCGCGGCAGCATGAAAAATACGCGCCTGATCGAATGCGAACACATCGAGACGGTTTTAACGGACGTCGATTTTCGGCTGATGTGGCGTTTTTATCAGTTCTTTGACACGCAGGAGCAGCGGGGCGGGATCCGGATCAAGGCAGTGCTCGGCAGCAGGTACGCACCGTTACCCGGATATATAATTCAGTCAATCTACGGAACATACAGCCAGAAGAAAATCGAAAAGGCAGAGCTGAAACGGATCCGCGCGGCAGGACAGAAGCCGACGCCGGAACAAGAGGCGCAATACATGCGCAGCAAGACAAACGTTTCCCGGATATACGGCGTTTTCGTTCAGGATCCCGTCCGAAAAAAATACGAGTGGGACGACGCAGCAGGCTGTTTCAAATCGCCCGGCTACGACAGCACGCTGAAACAATACAACGCCGTCCTATATCAGTGGGGGGTCTGGGTGAGCTCCTGGGCGCGTTGGGAATTGCTAAAAATGTTTACGCAGATCGCCCTGATCGGCGGAAAATATAACCGCTGCGTGCTGTACTGTGATACGGACTGCATCAAATGGCGCAAATACGGCGCCGAAGCGATGCAGTATATAAACGCCTATAATGAACGCCAGCACGCGCTAGTAAAGCAGCTGTGCAAGGATCGCGGGCTGGATCCGTCGCTCGTCGAGGGTCTGGGGGAGTGGGACGTCGAATACTACCAGCACTTTAAGGAAATCGGAGTAAAGCAATACTGCTATATCCAGGACGGAGAATTTTACCTGAAATGCAGCGGGCTGATATCTCCGGATCCCCACCAAGACGAGGAAACAGGCGAAATAATAAACTACGGAATGAGCTATTTTGATAAGTTCCAGACAGCCCGTGAGAAGATGGACGCTTTTTCCGAATCAATGGCTATCCCGGAAGAAGAAACAAAAATGCTGCGCCGTTACTATGTGGATAAACGCCACGAGGCGGACGTCGTAGACTACCAGGGCAAGCCGGCGCATGTAAGCTCGGAAAGCTCGATCCTGTTAAAACCGCGAGCTTTCACCGTGCGCGAGTCGCTAAAAGACCTGATACATTCACTATCAGCGGATCAGCTGGAAGATTATGTTACAAAAAATTTTGTGCCGAAGTCTTGACTTTGGCACTTTTTTTTTGTATACTAAAATAGAGGTGATATACAATGAGTAAAAAAGAGGTATCGCCCTACTACGACTATACAAATATATTAAAACAGAAAGCAACGTATAATTTGATCATCGGACAGCGCAGCAACGGAAAGACGTTTGGCTGGTGCAGACTGGTGCTGGATCAGTACCTGAACGGCGGCTTGCCGTCGGCATATCTGCGCCGGCGCGAGGAGATGATCAAACCGACCAACATTGAGCACCTATTCGACCCGCATTTGGATTACATCGAGAAAACAAGCGACGGAAAATGGAATGGTGTTTTTTATAGAAATCGCAGTTTTTTTCTATGCCGGTACGAGGAGACGCAAACCGGATCCCGCGTAAAGGTAGATCAGGATCCGAGTTTTTTTTGCAGGTGCTATGCTGTATCGACCGCTGAAACGACTAAGGGGCAGGACGTCGGCGAGTTTTGGAGCATAGCATACGACGAATTTGTGACCCGCGATTTTTACCTGGCAAACGAATTTATTCTGTTTCAGAATCTGCTTTCGTCCCTGATCCGCGACCGAGACGGAATAATTATTTTTATGTTAGCGAATACCGTATCGAAATTTTGCCCATATTTTCGCGAGATGGGTATAACGAAAATCCACACCATGAAGCAGGGGACAATAGACGTATATCAGATCGGACAGACGCAAACAAAAATTGCCGTCGAGTACTGCGCGACAGCTGGCAACAGCAAAAAAGTATCAAAGTACTTTGCTTTTGATAATCCGGAGTTGCGCATGATCAGCACAGGAGCCTGGGAGATCGCGCTATATAGGCACGCACCGGAACAGCTCAGCGAGGCACAACTGATTTTTATTTTCTTCATCATTTTTGATAGCCAGACTATACAAGGAAATATTTTCATGTATAAGGGCTATCCGATCATTTTTTATCATCCGAAGACAACGCCGATACAGGATCCGGAAAGCTGCGTGATATACCGGGACGATACGCTGGACGGAAACCCGCTGCACCAAATCCAGCTGCGGAACGCGCCGACGAAACCGCAGCAGCTTATTTTTAATCTGATCAAACAGCAAAAAACATTTTACGCCGACAATGAATGCGGCGAGGTCGTCGCGAACTGGCTAAAGACCCAGGGGACGCGATAGGGGAGGGGGTGAAGCTATGGCAAGGAACATACAGGCACAGGTCGAGAGGTACCTGGACAAACTGCCGTTTGCCCTATGTCCGGACAAAATCAGCAAAGGATTTTTGTACACCACGATGTACGATACGCTCACGCGCTGCGTGCTGCGCACGTTTGTGATAGACGACGTACCGGACGTCATAAACTATAACTTTATGATGCTGCAGCTGCTGCTCGGCGGGCGGATCTGCTTTTTCCGGCGCAAAGGCGAGATCCTTACAGCATTAAACGCCAACAGCGCGAGCGAGCCGGATCTGTACTATCTTCCACGTAAGGTTCTGGTCGTCTCGCCGTATCTTACCGGCGAGTACATCCTGACGCCGGGCGAGGACTGCGAGGTCGTGTACTGCACAAGCCTGGATCAGTACCGATATATGGACTATACGATCGGCGGGATCAAGCCGCTGCTCATGTACACAGCGGATCTGCTGGCGGATACCATAGTATCAATCAGTGTAGCCCTAAAAAATATCCGGCTCACAAACGTGCTCGCAGCGGACGATCAGAACGTCGTGGATAGTATACGGGCAGCAGTGCAGAAAATGTATGACGGTGAGCCGTATATCGTGGTACAGTCAACGCTGGTTTCGACGCTGCAGTCTTTCCCCGTCCGGCAGAACGTACAGACAAACGAGTTGCTGCAGCTGATAGAACTATATCAATATATCTGGGCGCGGTTCTACGAGCAGATCGGAATAAAGACCCACGACAATATGAAAAAGGAGCGCATGATCAACGCCGAAATTGACGAGGGCGCAGACATGGCAGTATTTAATATTGATGATCTGCGCGCCAGCATTTCCGAGGGACTGCAGCGCGTCAATAAAATGTTTGGTACGTCAATGCAGCTTCGCGTGAATCCGATCATACAGCAGCAGGCAGCACCGACCGCCGATCAGACCGGCGACGGCAGCGAGCCGGCAGCAGCGGAGCCGGCGCTGGATCCAGCGCGGGAGGATCCGGAAGCGACGGCAGCAGGCGAGCCGGGCGGCGATTTTATGTCGGCGATATATCAGGCGGCTGCGCTGCGCGTCGCCGAAATGATCAGGGGCGATCCGATCCCGGAGGAGCCGGCGGAGGAGACCGGCGAGCCGGAGCCGGAGACCGACGATCAGACCGAGGACGGCAGCGAGCCGGAAGAGCAGCCGGAAGAGCAGCTGCAAGAAATCGCCGAGGATCTGCAGGAAATCGCCGAGGAGCTGCAAGATGATCCGGAGGAGGTGAGCGAAGATGTTTCCGATGTATCGTGAGCACCCGGAGGAATTTATTATTTGCGCGTCTGAGTTTGACGGTCTGCCGTTTGATAGTTTCCAGCCCTGGCTTACCATTTTGGATATCGGCGAAGACAACGCGACCGCAAATTTCCTGCAGGACTACTACCACGCAATGTGCCAATATACCAAAGAATGGATCATACATACTTTTATGCGAGTAGCACAGGAAAACGCCAAAAAGTACGACAAGCTGTGCGCGATCTATAGCGCAACGTACAACCCCATAGAAAACTACGACCGAACCGAGGAAAGCACACACACTAGGACACCGGACATTACCAGAGAGACCAGCAGCAGCGCGTCGGATGAGAGCAGCGGCAGCAGCAGCACCGATATGCAGCGCAGGCAGACCAGGACGACGACCGACAACGCCGGCAACTACACAACGACGGTGCAGCAGGCGATCGCGCCCGAAGACACCGAAACGGTACACCTGCAGACCCAGACCACGACCACGCCGACGGGATCCAGCACGCAAACCGAGACCTACACCGGCGACCCAGACCACACGGAAACAGCGACGACCAGCGGGCGCACGACGTCCGGAGCCGCTACACAGACCGAGACCGGCACCGAGACAACCGAGATTGACAGCCACATTCACGGAAACATTGGCGTGCGGAGCGCCCAGGAGCTCGCAGAGCAGGAGATCCAGCTCGCGGAAAAAATGAATATTTTTAGGATAATCGAAAAGGATATAGCCGCAAAGCTATTCATCCAGGTATGGTGAGGAGGTTTTTTTATGGAAGTTAAGGACATTCACGAAATGATTAACACATGGACTGCTGAGCGCTGCGGCGATGCAAGATTCGACGTGCAGCAGCAGCAAGCATTCATCGTAAATGAGGATCTATCAAACATCGTTGACGTCGGCTCGGCGATTATCAAAGCCGGCTGGAAAGATAATTTTCAGCAGGACATGATCGACAGAATTGGTATTTACGTTTTCAGCGCGCGCCGTGTAAGATCGTACCGTCACGATATCATGCGCAAAGATACCGAGTACGGCAGCATTCTTGCTAAAACCCGCGTGAAGCGTTTTGCAGCGACTACTAACCCCACATGGGGACTGCAGCCCGGTGACATTCCGGAGCAGTTTGCTTTTAATCCGCCGACGGTGCGCACTACGTTCTTCAACGACAAATTATCCTGGGAAATTGATTGCAGCTTTCCTACCGTTCAGCTGGACAGCGCGCTGAAAAATCGCTATGAGCTTCAGGCGTGGTTCGATATGATCGAGACGACGATCTCCCAGGGCATCGACGACGAGATCGCCGATCTGATCGACCGCGGCGTAAATGGTTTTATTGGCGAGCACATCAACGCAGAACGCGGCGTGATTGATCTTCTCGCTCGCTATGTCACCGCGACCGGCGATGACACGTTGACAGAAGACACCATGTTTACGAGCGAGGCGTTCAATAAATTCTGCGCCTACCAGTATTTACTTTGCAAGGATCGTCTCCGCCGCAAGTCGTCCATTTACAATATGAGCACCGAGGCAGGTTACGACACGGCGACGCCGCCGGAGCTGCTGCACTTCTATCTGCATACGGATGCAGCTAAGGCACTCGACGTATATCTTCAGTCGGAAGTCTATCATAATGAGTTTACGCAGATCGGAAACTATGAGAGCATCCCGGCTTGGCAGTCGTGCGGCAGCGAATACGAGTTTGCCCTGTCTTCCCGGATTGACATTAAGATCCCCAGCTCGCCCGCAGCGGCACCGATCACCGTTAACCGCACCGGCATTCTTGGTCTTATGTTCGACCACGACGCGATCATGCTTGTAAACCAGAACCGGCGCGTCACTTCGGCAGTAAACGCGCGCGGAGAATTTTACAACAATTTCTACAAACTGGATTCTCACATCATTACTGATTTGTGGGAAAATGGTATTGTTTTTGTAGCCGGCACCGGCACGCCTTAATCTCGCGTTCTCCATCTCCATTTGCTTTGCGCCCGCTGTTATATCCCGCAGCGGGCGCGCCTTTAAGGGGGCGTTTTTATGGATGTAAATTTTTATAGATGCAACGACGATCCGCGAAAACTCACTAAGGACTTAGGAACGGCAGTTTACACGGCTACAAATGTTGTGGTAAAAAACGATCTTACGCTGCGCGAGCCGTCGCTCGAACTGGCATATAATGCAGCCATTGAGACCGCAAACTATTTGACGTTCGGCGGAAAATACTATTTTATCAAGCCCTACGGGATCACCAGGGCGACCGGCGGACGCATGCTTGTACAGGCGTCGCTGGATTTGCTAACGACCTACGACGCACAGATCCGGCAGCTACCGGCGATCAGCCGGCGCACAGAAGGCTACGAAATGCAAGACTGGTATTTGCGCGACGCGCAGCAGCCGATCCGCAGCTATCGGCATGTTATCACGATACCGGGCAGCACGCTTGCCTGGTCTGATAAATTTGTATTGATTACGGCGGGGTGATGGTGTATGGCAACTTTGATTATGAAACTCGCCGACGGATCAGATAGTATTAAAATACCGGTTATTCAGCGCGATGATATCACGTCGGATTCTTCGCTGTCCGGCGCCGTCGCTCTGCCGCACGGCGGATATACATTCGTTACACAGCAAAATGTCCGGATCACCTGCGGATCGCCGATCACAGATTTTGCAGCACCGATATACAACCGCACGCAAACGCGCTATACTGTCGGCGCAATGGGCGGCGCATACATACGCACCAGCCAAAACGACCCTAACACGTTGCAATTCGGGCAGGCATCCATAGACGGTGCCGTGTGCGGAAATTTCGTGTCCGCTACCGGCGCGACAGAATTGTGTGCCGTACAGGTCGATATAGGGGGCGTGCAGTTTATCGCGATGGGCACAAAACCGCTCGGCAGCTCTGGCACTGGAAATTTTAGATTTTTATGGGTTATTTCAGTTGACGCCCTGGGGCGCGAGGCATTTATACCGGCGGGCGGAAAGGAAACGCCGCCGGGTAAGGGAGCAGACGCAGCGGGCGGCTATGGTACCTATGATTACGATAGTTTATGGGTTAAGGGTTCAGCCGTCCCGCTGGATCCGCCGCTGCCGGTATCAGATAACGGATACGGCTACCACGCATATCTGCTCAGCTCGTCCGCATTCTCGGAATTTGGGCGTCGGCTCTGGGGCGTCGGCGATGCTGCCGACGGAATGGCGATCACTTCCAACTTGTGGCAGAAATGGCAAAATTACCGATTTACGCCTACAGCCGGCATTATATCCTGTATCAGACTACCCGCCGACCTGACGCCGACGCCGGCGTCCACGGCAGACTCCGCAATCCGCATAGCCGGCACTATCATTCCCATGTTCGGGCAGGCGATCACCGGATGCCAGGTTATCAACCCGGCACCGATTACAAAAGTAGTATTGGACGTCGCGCTCGCCGAGACCTACGCGTCGTGGTTAGACTTCGACGGCGTAGATATAACGCTGGTTTTGCCGTTTATCGGTCGTGTACCGATCGACCCGTCCGCATGTGTCGGCGGGATCGGGCGCGTGCGCGTCGTCTACCAGTGCGACACGATGACAGGCAATATTGCTGCAATGGTTTATGTGTGGGATCGCTGGGGATCAGACGTAAACAGCGACTACCAGCTGTACACCGTCGCCACCGGTAACGCCGCAGTGCAGGTGCCGCTCGTCGGGCATGCGGACGGACAGGTGCAGATGCTCGGCACGCTCGCAGCGGACGCGCTCGCAGCGGGCGCAAGTGCAGCCGTCGGAAATCCGATAGGCGTAGCAGGCGGCTTGCTTTCCGCAGCGTCTTCTATTATGCTGCGGCGAGAGCAGACGCAGACCGTCGGCACCTATGCCGGCAGCGTATCGTATATCAGCAGCACAACGGCTTATATGATCATCACCAAACCGCAGCCGACGAGCTCGCCGCACTACGATCATGTACACGGGCGTCCATCTGATTATGGTGCGAAGATAGGGGAGTACATCGGATTTAATCAGTTCTACGACGTAGACGTCGAACTGCTGGCGGACTGCACGCCGGAAGATCGACAGGAGATCAACCGATTATTGCAAGGGGGCGTGATCCTATGAGCAGATTGATCACTAAGCCGTATTACGAGGAGCGCACCAGCACAACAACACTTATGATCGCGCACATACAGTGCGACACAGCCGCCGATCTTCCAGCGCCTACAGATTTTAACGGCGTCACGCTGCTATTATCCAGCGTCGCCGATGTTATCGACACCGGCGAACGGTACAAGATGCGATCAGACGGCACATGGATTTTGCAACCTGTCGCACAGGCTGACGCATACACACGTCAGCAGACGGACACGATGCTGCAGCAGCGGATCCCGTACATGCTCACCGATCAGATAGGGCAGGGCGCCGATCTGGACACATACACGACGCCGGGCAGCTGGCGCTGTACGTCTACCAACGTATCAAACTACCCGCCGACGACGGCACAGGGGCGCCTGGATGTTATCGAGGTAGACAGCATAAACGGCTACATGCAGCAGCAACTACACTGCGTCGGCGCTCTGGGGCGCATATTTATCCGCACTATGTCCGCAGCGTCTCCGCCTGCCTGGAATGCATGGATCGAACTTGAAATGATAGGGCGTCTCGGTACATCCATACCAGCCGGCGCTGATCTGAACACATACCGCTCGCCGGGCAAGTACTACTCGCCGAGCGTCGCAGCGTCGCAGCAGACGATCAACCGTCCGAACTACGCACCGACAACCAACATTCGTTTCTTCATGGACGTTTCGATCGGATGCACGACGAGCACATTTGTGCAGGACTTCTGCGCAGTAGACGTCAGCTCTGCAAACTATGGCGTGCTCACCATGTACCGACGTATCGGCAATGCTTCAACATGGGGCAGCTGGTACCAGATCAACACGACAACCATAGCTCCGTATAATCCGACGTGAGCGCAGCGAAAAAAGCCGGCTACCTGATGGCAGCCGGCTATCCTTATGGAATCTTATACTCTCTGTTATTTCTGCTGGGTACAC